>Ga0209367_1003114_pt1 | contig 22362 bp, 13 predicted proteins | sample WorMetLIZISLAND2_FD_187412 | JGI IMG/M metagenome (GOLD analysis project Ga0209367, IMG submission 187412) | Marine gutless worms symbiont microbial communities from Max Planck institute for Marine Microbiology, Germany - Olavius geniculatus... ... | reverse complement strand
GTAAAGAAGATCCCGATATGTCGTGTGACCGGCGCCCTCGTTAGTAGGATAGTGACCGCACTGATCTCGTAAACAGTTACTGTTCAGCCGTATTCGTTGTCACACCAACCCAAGCGCGACCGGCATTGAGTGCCCGAGCGAAACGTTACACACATATGAAAGTCGACGTGTAGAATCTGTCGCTGTAGATCTGTATTGCTCGGTTAAGACATAAGATTGTTATCGTTACTCTGTCAACGTCATACCCACAAATTGGGACCAAAATTTTCACGGTAGACTGTCACAAAGACTTTTGTTCTTTTATGAAATGTGGCAGTACCACTATTGTCGCGCGTCACGTGAGCTTTTCTCAAATTACTTGTAATCTACATTTTTTGCTATTATTGATCCCGCGTTTCGGGATTACACTTTACTAATACATCAATGTCAATGGCAAACAAGAAACTGCAATCAAATTTTTAAGGTACACAGACTGCTTTTAAACAGCAAAATTAACTGCATTTTATCATCCGTTTTCTATAAATTAACTACGCACCAATTTGTGTTACCCTTTTGATTAGGCCTACTCATACAGTCATCATATTACACACGTTTATATTAGAAGTATGCGACCAAATCGGCATACGTATGAGACGCTGAAAAGCATATTTTTTGGAGTAAAAATCACCAAGCAAAAGAACTTTGTATTATGCTAGTAAATGTTAGACTATAGTCGGATAAAAAAAATCGGAACGATCGAAGTACTAATATACGAGCCATCGCGGCCTTCGTACGATTACCCCGTAGTCGATAGATGACCAACAGGAAACGGTGGAGCGCATTACTGGTACAAAGAAATCAATTTTAGCTCTAAGCAGCGGCCGTACCGATCCTCTGTAATGGTCGTCTGACCACGAGGCATGAAGCTCTCAGTTTATGATCGACACGTGATACAGTTCCGAAGCAAAAAAAAACTACAGCGACTCGCTGCCAGAAAAAAATGTCTAGACTAATAAATAGGGACCTTATATCGTTGCGTCTGACCGTCGCCTCCACTGTTCAGGCGTTTAGTGCAAACGCATAAACCCAAAAGCAATCAGACGTTAAATTGGACAGACTGATGGCGACTACGAGCGCCATTAAGCTTGAGTTACGATAACGGCCGGCGAACGTGCGTGGCTATTCTCCGGTTTTTTAGTGCTAATGAGTTTTGCGTAAACGACTGCAAAACAGAAAAAACAGCCAGAATACGACAGACTAAGAAAGCGTTCGTTTTAAGGTATATGACACAAGCGAACTTCATAAACTGGCAATTGTTATCAAGGCCATAAAATAATTAGGCGAATTACACGACGCACCTCGAAATATCAGCTAAGGCTTTTCTTGTATTAATAATTGTCTTAATGCCAAAAAATGACTGATTCAAAAACAAAGGCCTGGTTCGAACGCCGCATAGGCCTACGTTTTCCAACCAAGAAACAGAGCGGATCTGTTCTTGGTATTCTGAATTCGCACTCTGGCGAACTCTGACGAAAAAAATACATTTCCGTTACCACGTTTGCTCAATTTGGTAAATTCTGTGCTTTAGCTAGCACGACAAGTAACCTCAGCGCTTAGTGTATACGCTGGAAGTACTCTTACATCAATCTCACCACGCAAGATAATTTCGTTGCGTCGTCACGGAGACTATAACACTTTTCGCAGTGTACTTCGTATAACATGAAACGTTTATACTATTCTAGGCCTGTAATATACGCACGGTAATGACTGCATCAACCTGCCATAAAAAGAGGGTGCATAGGCCTATACTGTCGAAACTTACACAAAATTAGTGCCTCATTGGCTTATTCACAAAATACGTCCCTCGGCCGTCATTATGTCATCATTATACTGTTCTGTAACGCTCACGATTTGCAGCTATTTTAGCTATTTTAAATTTGCAGCTCGCTGTAAATACAAGTCGAGTCTCTCTGCAAACTCTTGTTTTAAGAAACAGTTCGTCGACATATTGTGACGTCACATCGTACGGAAAATACGTTTTTTTTCTTGGCCGGTAGATCTCCATCCGTGCTCATTATACGTCTTCGATGTTCACAAAATATGCATGTATTTAGCCGTTAGTGCTTTTCATTAAAAAGGCGAGACGTTTGTCTGTCTCCCTAGGTGTTTATTAATCACCTTCGTTAATATTGTCGATAAACATTCGACTATAAGCTCGCAGATGCTGACTGAAAAAAATAGCTTATTCTGCAGCCCGCTTTTTCGAAAACAGCACGTCATCGACGTTCTTCGGCCTTTGAATTGCTTATAAACAATAGGCCTACGTACGTTATCTTCGAAAAATCGAAACGTTCTTGTTTCAGTGACGTCTTGTTTTTTTTCGTTTTTTTATAGTTTTTTGTTTATATGCACATGCAATCTGCGGATAACCATACTATGTACACTGTACAAAAATCACCGATCAAAATATCGTCGCCTTTAAAACATTACGATTAAACGAATTAACTTTATTAATCAATACGAAATTGAAATAAATAATTAATTGTTAATTAGCGATTGTAGTTTAATACTTTAAATAATCAGCCGTAAGTTTGCAGTCTGGCGAGATACGCATTTAAGCGCTCAACGACGGCACAAAAAGCCGTCACTCACTGTTTCCTACCTAGCTTAAAAGCTATGGAGATCAAACCAAAAAAAACACAAAAACTAAAAATTGCTGCAGGCCGTCGATCATCGTCAAAACATTGGCCGCAAGGCACAACTTTTAAGCTGATTAACGACTACATTTTATCTTGCATTTAAACATGCCAAAATCGTAACGTTTTATGTTTAAAATTAAACCCTAGCGACAATGAAATACTACATTTAAAAACTCAGTAAGGCAGCGCAACGATTGCCCAAAATAACACTATCAAAACGCGTCGCACACACTGTACAATTCGTAACCACCATCGGTCTACGAAAACAAATTCTGTAAAACAATGCATTTGATAACAAATAAAATATCCAAAACGTGAAAAGAAATTTTGCGCTGTGCTGTTGTTGCCATAAATTACTGCTTTAATTTCAACTTTAATTTACTGAATACGAAGCCGCATTCTGTCCACCAAGTGTTATGTAGTTGGTATTCTAGTAGTGTTACTTTATATTTTAGTTAACTTCATAATGCCTATTTCCTATTTAGTTCAAGTGTCACCAACTACCAATCCTTCTAGGAGACAAATATCTTGTAATTCATCTTAGCTTGGCTTGATCCTGACAATCTGGGAATTAGCCTCAGAAGGTAAGCTAACGAGTTCGTATTCAGTTTCTCAGTCTTGATGTCATAATGTATCTTACAACTAACTAACTAAGCTCAAAACACAACAGACACAGTAAGTTAGAATTTCAATGCTGTTATTACCATTTCACAGTGACATATTATGTGTGATTCATAATTATGATTTCGTCGTTGTTCCACAGTATAAACATCACAATTGTACTTACAACTCAGACATAATAATAATAAACTAATCTAACAAATTCCGCACACAAACACATACCCACAGTCGACCATTCTCAATACGACTAACTATAGAATGGCCAGCGCTCAGTAGTGTGCATTGACTATATAGCAGTCGCAGCAGCAGTCGCATCGCTAGCAGCGCCTCAGCTGCTGCTGCTGCTGACATCTAGTTATCCTATACACAACAAAATCTCCGTAAGATTTCATTTACAAGTAGCTCAACTTCAGTTGCAGTAGTTGTAAAGCACGACAAGACCTATAAATCCACTTGGTTTTAGTTTACAAGTATTCCAACTCAAGTTAAGCTAAATTCTGTGTTTGCACATTGTTAAAACTCGAACAAGTTTTTAGTTTACAACTAATGTAACTAAGCTTAGTCGATAATTGGAATAATTGTAAACTAATTTTTATACAAAAAATTGGCCATGGTTTTCAGTTTACAAGTACTCTATCTCCGAAGGTGCGCTAGTTTAGCTGCAGCACGGTATAAAATGCTGGGAAGTTTTTAGTTTACAACTAGTCTAACTCTTTGTTTTCGTGAAAATGCTTTTTGTCACAGCGATGTTTATTGACCAGTGACCAGCCTTAGCCACTCATATTGTTAGATTTTGTAGTTTCAGTCTACAAGACAAGATTAAAGCATAAAACTACTACGCAATTTAACCCTAGTTTAACCGCACTTCCTGCGCAGTTCTAAATGCAAGACTGCGCTGCACAAAGTTATGCAATGGCACCTACAGGGTGCGCCAAAAATTTTGCCACTGAGGTTTTCTAATAATTTTTCTAAAACGGCTGAAATATTTTAAACCAAATTTTACACCTTTATTATTCATTCAGATTTATGCTAACCTGCAAAATTTTATTTAGTTTTTTCCAACTTTGACAAAGTTATGCCGTATTAAGCGCGACCACTCACCGAATTTTTACATTTCACAACACGTTCATCACGAGTTTTACTAACTGACGATAAACAACAAGTTTAAAACAGAAATAATTGACATTTTATGAACCAGCACACAGCTCAGTTAACATATTTTAGTACGAAGTTCACATCGTATGCTCAAAATGTCGGCCACCGGCCGAAACGCATGAGTTCAGACGTTTGCGAAAGTCGCTGATAGCTTTATTGATCGTTGTCTGTGGCAAGTCGTCCCATATCTGCTGCAACGCACTTTTTAGATTAAAATGGTCTTTGGCTTTGGGTGAATGCGGCATATTACGTCGGAAGTCTGCTGCCAATGCTCGTTGACGACTGCAAACGGTTGCTTCTATTTGGATTCGTATTTCAACAAGACGACGTTTCTGCGCACATGGCCCGTCAGACGCAGGACTGGCTGACGGCAAACTGTACCGACTTCATCGCAAAATCCAATGGCCACCAAATTCACACGACCTCACTCCACTTGATTACCATGTGTAGGGCGCAATGCTTTAGGCATTTCATTGGTTTATAAAATGTCAATTATTTCTGTTTTAAACCTGTTGTTTATCGTCAGTTAGTAAAACTCGTAATAAACGTGCTGTGAAATGTAAAAATTCGGTGGGTGGTCGCGCTTAATACGGCATAACTTTGTCAAAGTTGTAGATAATTAAATAAAATTTTGCAGTTTAGCGTGTGTCTGAATGGATAATAGAGTGTGAAATTTTGTTAAAAAATTCTGAGCCGTTTCGGAAAAATTATTAAAAAACCTTAGGGGGTAAAATTTTTTGGCGCACTCTGTATATAAGTGGTTAGAGGGTGTCAGTAGACACACTTTCAGTAAGCTTATTTTTGTTGCTGAAACAAGCGGTTTACTCCAATAGCATTATTATCTTACGCTATAAGCAACAAATGCCAGCCAACACACAGCTGTGGACGGCACAGGAAATGAAGAAAAAGTTGTGCAAACGGAAGTTGTTCACTGGCCAGGCTGGAATATAAACGGTAAAAAAACGAAAAAAGAGTTACCGAGACTGCAGTTGGTCAGTGGTCGAGCTAGAATATAAACAGCAAAAAAAATGAAAAAAAGTTTCGGAGACGGCAAATGGCCAGTCTGGCAGATGGCAGTGCTAAATTGCCCAACTCTACTGCTAATCGTGGAAGGTCCAGAGTGAAAGATCTATCAAACTAAAAGTGCCAGACACGAAAGAAATTGCGCAACTCAGAATTAGCATATGTTAGTCGCAGTGGTATGGTGCAAAGACAAAAATGATGAAGCCTGGATGTGGCCTAAAATGTCGGCAAATGTGCCATGATCGCATATCACCGGAACAACGTAAGCAATTTTTTGTAGTTCTGGCAGCTTGGAAATTTGCATTTGCAGAGACAGTTCTTAATTAACCATGTTAAGAGAACTAAAAAAAACAGTAGTTAAAGGTGAAAAAATTTTTAAGATACTTTTTCCTGTTGACGGTCATGACATGCAAGTTTGCCAAACGTTCTTTCTGCACACACTTTCCATTAGTCACCAAACGGTACAGAGCCATACTGGGCAAAGTAACAACAAATGGTCACCTGGTGCGTGAACAAAGAAAACCACCAGCCTCCCGTCGGTTGCCGGAGCAGATGAGAAAATATGTCAGAAGTCATATAAATAAATTTTCTACAGTACCTTCTCACTATTGCAGGCATACGTTAACAAGGCAATACCTACCGGAAAATTTGACATTCATGGAGATATATCGTATGTACGAAAATGAATGCCAACAGCAAAACATTACCCCTGCAAAAAAACATCAGTAAAAAGAGAATGCCGGTCCGGACCCATAATAACGTTGACAGGTCAAGGTCAAGGTCATGTCACGTATCTCGGCCAAATTCGAGGTCTGAGACCATAAAGTTTTTTGACATATTTAGGTCAAGGTCAAGGTTAAGGTCAAAGTCAAAGGTCATCAAGTACATTTTTGACATATCTAGGCCAAAGTCAAAGTCTGAGGCCATAAAGTAATTTTTGACATATCTAGGTCAAGGTCAAGGTCAAGCTCAAGGTCAAGGTCAAACACCAAGGTCATCGAATGCATTTGGTGGCAGATCAGTGACTCACTCCAGACTTAAGTATCTTACAGTAGTCCATGTGTTTAAATTAGGCCTTAGGTCTAAATCCGACCAAGGATATTTTTATTATTAACAATTTTTTTAATCTCATTAATTCCGTATTAATTCTTAACACTTAGTTTCCGACTCGTCGACATTAAACTCTCATCCTGTAGCGCGCGGCGAAAAACCAAAGGGCAGTCGTTCGTGTACGTACAGTTTACGTTTAAGAACGGGTCAAAGTGCAACACGTTGCAGTATGCCATATGTTTGGTAATAGTCGATTTCTCTGCCGTTAAATTTCTATTTTTCTATCATTTCGTTCTCTACGTATGTCGTCGTTTCTCGCATTACCGTTAGTCACCGATGTGCTGTATCGACATCACTCATGTACGTATTCAGTTCATTGTTATTTTTACATCTGCTCACCTACCACTTCGTGATATGTAGGCCTATAACGTTAAGCACGTACGGTATACATTCGTAACCTTTAGGATGACACTTTTAATTTTTGTTTCTTTTTAAAATGGTGCATTCTTTCTTTTTTTCTAGTCGGGGTTGCTTACTTTCTTTACCTCACCCTCTTAACAGGCCTATACGTATGTACTACGTCGTTGACATTTTTCGTGATTGCGAGTTATCGGCGTGTTGTATCGACATAAAATACACATGTACGTTATACGTCGAGCATCTCATCCACAGCGCGTTTCCAAACATAGTCTTAGGTATATTTGTGTTGTATCAGTATGACGCCCGGTTCTTCCACAATGACTCACATGTTGTCTGAACGCACAACCCACAACATAGGTCAAAAAGTGCGATGTTTTTACAGTCCTAGCATGACAGGCCTACACACGATCGTCAGTTTTTGGGTCGGACAATTGAGTACGTTATATATGGTTAAGCCTACATGACAGACTGACATTTATTTTATCATTACCTTTCACAAATGACAGTGTATTTTGACAGCAATAGTTTGTATTTGTCGTACTTCGTCCCCACACACGTGTTAATATACATTGCGGTATTACGCTTACGTATGATACTTTACATTAATGTAAAGTCCAGAGTTTTGTCCTACGTCAAAGTACAATCGAATAAACTACAGCATGTACAAGAAAAAAATTTCTCCGTTAAAATTATACGTCTCTAAAATGCGGTAAATTTTGCAGCAAATTTACATTATTTGCACGACATTCAGTACAACTATAACGTTATTAAAAATTTTGTTTTAAGGTCATCGTTGATTCCACGGTATTAGCAGGGCTAATACGTGATGGATTACGGTGCTCTATAGAAAAAAATGAAGAATTAAAAACCGAAAGACAAATTTACAACTTTAAAGCTATAACTAACTAATTTAAAAACGAAATTATTCAGCTACTCTTTCAAAATTCTAACATACGGCAGCGACACTGGAGGCAGTGAGACGAAAGTTTGACGTTTATTTTGATCGACGTAGGCCTACGGTGTCAACAGTAAAACCGTCAACCGCCAGTAACCGTAAATCTGACAATTAGGCCTACACATGCAAGACTACCTGCATTCGATTTCCGCGGTATAGGCTGTATATAGTGACACTATGCTATAATACTGCCATGGAACGCAGACCGAGCTCGGAAAAACGACAAGATCCTTGTCTTCTCGACCGTAGCATATGTTAAGCAACATTATAGGCCTACACGCCCGCATCGTCTGTGCGACATTGACAACACTGCGTTTGCGTCATCAGAAAGCTTTCTCAAGACTTACAGTCGACATCAGAGCTTGTATCGTCTGTGCCAGCGTCTGAATGCGTGGATAGAGCATCTTTTGGACGGCAACAAAACGTCGGACGACACAACGGTTTTTTGAATTTTACACGTGAGGCTAGACAAATATAGCTAACTGTTTACAAAATTGGGGAAAGTTCGCTAAGGAACATTTTCGAGTATTATGCACATAAATGTGCGCGAAATCGGTAGCTTTACAAAAAAACGAAAACGAAACAAATTAGCCAATACCGACTGCCAAAATTGCGATGTATAAAAAAATTGAGAAGTAGTAAATGTAAATTGTTGGTTCATTTATCAGACCCTTACTTTTGAAAAAAGGAAGCGACGATAGAGTTTCGGAAAAATAATAAACGAGATTTTTGAAAAAGATCCACGGCGGGAACAAGTCGAAGCATCGCCGCAGGTAAAACTACGAACGCCGACTAGGACTCCGACCAGCGAAAAAGTTTTTGTGCGGCCCACAGCGCCAAATTTCGAACATCTTGATCAGGCTGATCAGCCAGTAAATAACATAGTGTCTTTACAACTACAACCACCGGATAATTCTAACGACGGATTAGGAGGCCAAGTAGATCAGGTAACGGCACAGCAGGTAAGGCGTAACAATAAGGCCAAAGATAAAGCTTTGTTGTTTAAACCATTTTTAGAACAGCCGACGAAAATCAGGCATAATTCTAAAGACAAATGAAAGTTTTCATAGCTTATAAAGATTTGATAGCTTTAGCAGATCTCAAACTTTTTACAGCGATGTTAGTGCAAGGATCCCAAAACTGAATAAAATCACTTGATCTAGCCAAAAAAACACGTGTGAAAGTCTAAATTTAAAATATCGTTTGGCACGTAAACATGTATCACACGTTTTACAAAACTCTGTTACATCTTAAAATAGCTGTTTCCAGTAAACCTCCTAAGACAAAAACAAAAATAAACGTTGTACCCCAAATTGTCACAAATTATCGTGATAATAAGTTAATAAATCAAGTCGAAATTTTTTCGAATACATAAACGTTTCGTTAATGGTCTCATGCGTGCCACACGTTTATTTTGTCGTATCGATAATTGATATAATTTTTGTTTATCTTCCACAAAATACTGATCTGCTATTAACAGCGTAACTTTATTTTTGTTGTCTCCCCGTCAGTTTTCCTGTCGTCACGTAACGGGATATATCCTGGAATTCCTTGTCCTCTTTATATTTTTTTCCGTTATATGCGAGGTCTGCTAAAGACCCCTTCTCTGGTAGAGAAAAAACGTGTTCTCGCAATTCACATTTTAAGTGTCCCTCTACAGCCAATTCCTGACTATACCACATACCACATACCACAGTGTAACTGTTTAAAATGCACCTTAAACATAACGACATTAATATCAATGGAAATATTTACCTATAAATTCATCAACAAAAATCGTTTCTAGACTTGGCTTGCTCTGTGTTTCGCGTTGATTTCAGTTAATTTGTTTGACATCTGCACATACAAAACACACATTTTACTTACCTTTAAATACAGTTTAGCAGTGAGCACTACCAACAGATCCTGAATTATGCACCTGCTACTCAGAGCCCAGAACTTGACGTCTCTGCCGTAAACGCTGTCCCTGCAGACGATATATGCGAAGATGCACCAACTCTTGAGAAGATCCAGAAGGCGATTAGGAAACTTCGAAACGGCCGAGCCGCAGGTCCAGACGATATCACACCAGAGCTCTTGAAAACAGCAGAGATACCGATTAGTATGGCTTTGCATCAACTGTTCATGCTTATATGGAAGTCAGGAAAGGTTCCGGCAGACTGAAAAGAGGCCGTGATCATATCACTTTACAAGAGGAAAGGCTCAAGAACCATCTGTAGCAGTTACAGACCAATCTCACTGTTGTCAGTGCCAGGCAAGGTTTTTGCCCATGTGCTCCTAGAACGTCTGCAGCCTTTTCTTACTCGTCAGCGAAGACCTCAGCGATCCGGCTTCACGCGCAGTCGCTCGACAATCGACGCCAAATTGACGTTACGTCTCCTGGCCAAATTGCATCAAGAATTTCGATAGCACCTGCATGTGGCTTACATAGACATTAAGGCCGCCTTTGATTCAGTGGACCGCCAAGCTCTTTGGAAGGCACTGCACGCCACTGGAGCTTCACAATTTCTAATCCAACTGATCCAGGACTTGCACACTTGCACAATGTCAAGAGTTCGAGTTAAAAAAAAGCTGTCAAAAACATTCTATACTTCCTCGGGTGTGCGGCAGAGATGTGTACTTGCCCCAGCATTATTCTGTTTGGCAATTGACTGGATCATGTCCAGATGCTCTGGCAATCTTAACATCACACTTGATGGGGCAGTGTTTACTGACCTGGACTATGCAGATAATGCGGTACTCTTTGCACAGGATTCAGGCAGGTGGCAGGCAGAATTCAAGCATTTCGACGACACAGCAAACACTATGGGACTGCACACTTCGTAGGAAAAGACAAAATTACAGAACACTGGTTATGGTCCTCCACCTCAATCAGTCTCCGTCGATGGACACCCCGTGGAAGTCACCGATAATTTCATCTACTTGGGCAGCACTGTCGACTCCACTAGATACTCCAGCACTGATATTCTTCGACGAATCGGCCTCGCATCATCGGTGATGGGCCAGTTGGACCAAGTTTGGCGCCAGAATCGGCTGAACCTTGCTACTAAACTGAGGATTTATACTACATGTGTTTTGGCAGTAGGCCTCCATGGTGCTGAAACCTGGACACTGTTGAAGAAAGACTCACGCAGGTTACAGGCATTCCACATGACACGTCAAAGACGTATTCTTGGTGTTAGATAAGGATAACCATAAACCTAACCCTGACCCTAACCATAACCATGTAGTAAAGTGGATAGTTTTCTCCATTATGTTATGATGGCTACTGGTAGAAAGCCAAGTGTAGATGTGCAGATTCTAGCAAATCTCACAACAAATGATATTGTAATTATGCTATAATTTGCTCTTATAACCATCCCCAAACCCTATTCGTAACCCACAGTCCCTAACCCGAACTTTGACGTAGATCCGCGCATCAGCCAATCCGCTTAGGTAATTTTCGGTATTTACATTTCCCAATTTTTGGTAACCTTAACCTTGACCTTAACCATGGGTGAGACGAAAACTGCACCGGTTGCACCGACCGTATGAAACGCCGTTTTACTATTTAATTCAAAATTTATGATATGTTCATATCAGGAATAGCCGAATTCATGATATGTGCACATCAAGAATTCGAATTCGTGATATCACAAATTCATTTCATGTTGTAACAGATTTTCGGTACTCAACAATACCTTTTAGTACACTTTGTCTATCGAATCGTAACAAAAACTCTACCAACCGTAGACGTGGTAAAATATTCACTGTTCGCCGAGTCGGAATATTAAAATATTTTCGTAGCGTAACTTTAATAACACTTTTGTACGAGTTTCTGACCGGATGTAAACAAACATATAAATTTCTATCGCGAAAGTTGCATTTTCCACAACGCTGTTTAGCTGATATTTCAGCCAAGTGAAATTTCCAATTTTCAGTGTTAGATCCTTTTGATTCACTTCGAAAACACCCATAAAAATATCATTTAACACTTTCCGGAAAAAAACGGCCCGATGTATTCTTTGTGTAGTTGACATTACGTGACTTGTTGATATGATTTGATAATGACCTTTCAAGATTATTTTTGTTAAAATTAGAAAATAATAAAATGAGAAATGTTGCACTACGAAACATGGTGGCAGCGGTGGTTCTGTTGAACACTGCTTATAAACGACTCCCCCACTTACTTCGTCAGCCACGTTTTGATCTACCTCTTCCTGACTCACCATACTTCCATGATCATCTCACGTCATCAACGTTACCATCACCACTCTTGTCATCCATCATCCCATTATTCTTTCATTCCAATCTAAAAACTTTTTTTTTCTCAAATCTTTTCCTCCATATATAGACATCTGGCACCCTCTCGGACTGACTTCACGGCTATTCGGACCCGGTCACGGTTTTTATTTTTACTTTTTTTAGTTTTTTTCTAAGTTTTAGTTTTTTTATTACTATTCTTTATTTCTTACCTTTTCAGTTTTTCTCTCTTATTTTAGTTTTCTTTACATTCAGTCATTTTTCGAATTTTGTCAGTTATTTTGTCAGTTTTACATTTAACAGTATTTCTATTCTCAGTATCTCTCATTTCATTTTTTAAACATTTCAGTTTTTTTTAGTTTATGTGCTAGATTAAACTGACAGTTTATTTGTCAGTTTTTGAGTGCAAATTCTCTATTGTATTGTATTGTTGTATTGTATTGTTTTGTTGTGGCATACCGTTCTGCTACGTGCAAAACTGAATTTGCATGGCTGAGGGCAATGCTGATGGCGGCGACCGACCGACGCCTGGCCTAGTAGCGGGTATTAGACCTTCACCGCCGGTGTGTCTTAATAGTAACACTGCAGAAAATTGGCGTTTTTTCAAGCAGAAGTGGCGTAACCATGCAGTCATAACGAATTTGAGTAGTCAAAGTCGTCAGTATCAAGTGGCATTATTGTTATATGTTTTTGGTAAACAAGCTCTAAAGATTTACAACGGATTTACTTTTGCCACTACAAAAAATAATCGTAAAGTTAATAGAATACTGACAAAATTTGATGAATTTGCCATTGGGCAAGTTACTGAAACATATGAACAATACGTGTTTCAGTCCAGAAAACAATAACGGAGAAACATTTGAGTCATATTTCGCTACACTTCGATTTATAATTAAATCTTGCAGTTACTGTGATCGCTGTATTGACTTTATTTTATGTGATAGGATAGTGTTAAGTATTCTTGATGTGAAAACCCAAGAGATGCTACTCAGAAAGCGCGATCTTACACTAGCGAAGGCCACTGATATTTGTAAAACAGCTGAAACTGCTGTGACACAAGGTAAAGCCTACACACCGGATGTAGTAAACAAAGTAGTGTACACAACTAAACAGAAAATATTAGTACCCAAAACAACGACAAAATCTTAAGCTCAGTGCAATATTTGTGGTACACAACATGTTTATGTCAAAGAAAAATGTCTGGCTTGGAGAAAGACATGCAATTATTGCTCAAACCCAATCATTTTGCTATAGTGTGTCACGAGAAAAAATTACGTTTAATGCCACACCAGAAGAATCAAGTACACTGTGTAAATGAAACAGATTCTGAAGACAGTGACTTAACTGAATGGGTCAATGCTCTTTACAGTTATGGCCAACAGTGCGATAAGAACGTGGCATGTGAAATGTTAATTGCTGCTAAGCCAGTCACATTTCAGATAGATATTGATGCATCAGTTAATCTATTACCAGAGTGTAATGTGCCAAAACATCACAGATTTCGCCGACAACAAAACAGCTAACCATGTTGAATGGTACCAAGTTGATGTCAGTCGGTGTTTGTCGGGTACGTCTAAACAACCCTAGAAATAAAAAAGAATTACAGCGTTGAATTTGTGGTGGTAAAGAAAAATTTGATGCCGCTAATTGGATTATCAGCTGCACAACAAATGCGATTAGTCACAATCAATGAAAACAATTTGCACAGAGTTGCTACTGTAGCACTGTCAGATGATTTTGCAGATGTATTTGACAGAAACATAAGTACTTTCTAAGGTAAAGTTCACTTGCAGACCGATGATTCGGTGATACCAACTGTTATGGCAACACGACGTATCCCGATAGCAGTTAGACCTAAACTAAAAGAGGAGCTCAATTTTTTAGTAAAGCTAGGTGTCATTGCTGCAGTTGAAGAGCTGACTTTATGAATTAATCAGATTGTCATTGTTCAGAAAAAGAGTGGCGATCTCAGAATTTGGTTAGATCCCAAGGAACTGAATAAAGCTTTGATGCGTGAACATTATACTTTACCCGTGCTTGATGATGTACTCCATGAGTTAAAAGACTCACATGTTTTCACTAAGGCCGACCTGTTTGCAGGTTATTGGGATGTTGTGTTAGACCATGAGTCCGGTTTGTTGACAACGTTTCAGACTTGTTTTGGTCGATATCGTTTCTTACGCTTACCTTTTAATACTTTAGTATCGTCAGAGATTTTCCAGAAAAAGCTATTAGAAGCACTCGATGGTCTGAGTAACGTAATTTGCATTGCAGATGATGTTATCATTTACAGCCGGAATAATGTGAAACATGAGAAACATCTGAAGAATTTCTTAACACGCTGCAAAAAAAGAATAAAAGTAAACAAAAAAAACTGCAACTGAAAATGTCTGAGATAAGTTTCATGGGACATCAGACTACTGCAAATAAATTACAGACAGATCCAGAGAAAGTCAGAGCAATAATTGATATAGATGCTCGCAAAAATCGTGACAAACTACGTAGTTTCCTTGGCTTGATTAACTATATAAGTAGATTCTTGCCAAAAATAACTACCGTTATTGAACCATTACACAACCAAACAAGATAAAATGTGCCATGGTCGTGGTCACAGGTTTAGCAGAAAGCTTTTGATGAGATCAAGAATTTGCTTACTCATGCACCTGTATTAGCATTCTATGATGTGTCCAAGCCAGTTACATTAGAGAATGATGGTTGCGAGTACGGTCTCGGTTCAGCAATTTTCCAAAAAGGACGTCCTATAGCATATGCTAGTCGAACATTAACTGATGCCGAGAAACGCTATGCTCAGATAAAAAAATGCTAGCGCTTGTATATGGTTTGCAAAAATTTTACCAGTACACATTTGGTCGACATGTCGACATAATTACTAACCATAAACCGCTGGTTGCAATCATTCAAAACCATTATCCAAGGCACCCAGACGACTTCAGTCATTAATTCTACGCACAGAGAAGTATGACTTCAATGTCAAATTCCAACCTGAGCACAGTGTCGTCACTGCAGATACTTTATCTAAGTCTTCAGTGCCAAACAGTGATTTACAAGAACCAGAAATAACTACAGTGAACAACATTAGTCAGCTCAATCAACCAGATGATTAAACGAGATCCGAGCGGCAACTGATAATTATGCAGTTCTACAAATATTGAAACAGGTCATTCTACAAGGCTGGCCTCTTTACAAGTTTTCTGTTCCAACTGTTATATTTTGATTACCGTAACTTTGATTACCGTAATGAACTAACAGTACAAAATAAAATACTACTACGTGGTGAGCTTGTTGTAATTCCATTATCTATACGCAAAGATATTTTGCACAAAGTTCATGCAGGTCACCTAGGTATTAATTCCTGTTTCAGACGTACCAGAGAGTTAATTTTCTGGCCAGGGATGTCATCACAAATAAAACATGTCCTGTATGTGCAACATATTGTAACAAACAACAGCAGGAAACAATCTTGAGACACGACATTCCTCACCGGCCCTGGCAAAAAGTTGGCACCAACCATTTTGAAACCAAAGGAAAACACTACCTTGTCACAGTTGACTATCTTGCCAGATACTACATCACAGATAGTCATTAACAAGCTAAAACATCACTTCGTTTGACACGGAATTGCAGATGTTGTCATCAGTGATGGAGGACCACAATACAGTTCCAGTGAGTTTAACAGATTCAGCAAACAGTGGTCATTTAAGCATAAAATTACCTCCTCTTGTAATAGTTAAGCTAATGGCGCTGCTAAAATTGCGGTCAAAATTGCCAAGAGTATTATGATGAGACGATGTCCTTTAAATCACGAGGATCCTTACCTAGGGTTATTACACCTCCGAAATACGCCGACTAAAGAATAGAAAACGAACCCCGCACAACGTTTATTTGGGCGAAGTACTAAAACAACATTTTCAACAACCAGTTCTTGGCTAGTACCGAATGAACACAGTTCGATGAAATCAGATCGAATTAAAGCCAGCAACAAGAAAATTTTAGATACTGCTCGCAACAATCAACACAAAAAAGATCTTCCCACACTACAACTAGGTGACACAGTTCGTGTACAATCAACTTTCCATTAACGTGAATGGAAACCAGGAGTTGTAGTGCATCCTATTAGCAGTCGTACGTATGAAATCAAGATGAATGACGGTACAACTTTGCGTTGTAACAGACAGTTCTTGAGATCATCTCCCGCTGACATGACACATAATAACAATGACATTGATTCTGATGTAACATGATTTAACAGTCTAGAAGTTTATCATGCTTTACAACTTCCGACATTACAAGGCAGAACTGAATTAACTTCGCTGTCAAACTCAACGCCGAACATTGACAATAATGAACTTGTTCGTACAAGGGTGGAAGAGTGACAAAACCAATATTGACACTTAACCTATGAATGACTATCGTTTATCGAAGGGAAAGTATGATACGTTATGTGACATTACGCTAATATTGAGTAATGTTAGTCAAGTATTCTTTGTGTAGTTGACATTACGTGACTTGTTGATATGACCGCTCATAATTATTTTTGTTGAAATTAAAAAGTAAAAAAATAAAAATATGTTGCATTACGAAACAATGTCTAAAAAATCACGGACATTTAGATGTCTGAAAACGTTGTCCGCATAATTTAAGCTGTAATACATTTTTAGCAATTAGACGTAGAAAAATTGGCATTTACAAAGCCAAAGCGCTAGAATTCGGCCAATCTGAACACTTTCGAAATTAAATCCACAATCTTTTGCGGTTATAAAGCTCCTATAAATGTTCCTATTTTCAAGTAAACTCTTATTTGTGTTTTTAGAAATAATAATTTCGCGTCTTTTAATTAATAAAAATATAACTTAATGTTCTCCAAAATATCGCCTTGTCAGTCGATTCAGCCTCTTTAAATAGAGCTAAAGAGTAGCCTGCGTCCATAATGCTAAAACATAAAAGAAACTTGTTTGGTGCAGACCACGCCTTCGAAAAACGTGCGCACTGTGCATGCGCGGCTTCGTTAAGGGTATAAGAGGCGCTGTCAAAAGCAACTTAACTTGATCTGACCAAGTTACCGCACGGTAGTCTGGTGGTCTCTTAAAAACCATACCTATGGTGCATGGTAGGTCTGCTTAAGTATCCGAATATAGTAGGTGCTTAGAAAACTTAACACAATGTTAATCTGGGACAGAGGAGACTTTTTTTGCTGGAGTGACCGTTCGAGTAAGGTACTTTTTTTCTTTTAAGAATAGATAAATGCTTTAAACTAAGGACACAAAAAGTCCGCAGTCTCAAAGGCAAAAGTGCAAAAGTGACATCATACATAGGACACAAAACATGTTTTATGTCCTAAAAAGTGACATAGAAACATCTTTGGTTTCTGATAGTAAGGCGTGAAAGTGTCCTAATGATCTGAGGACCACGGAAAGAGTCCTAGCACTAGTGACTTAGTGCAAGGTACTTTTTGCTTTAAAATTAGGACCCTCAAAAACATAGGACCTTCGTACGGTTGTCGATTAATGTCACCCAACATTGAATTGTCTTCACGGTAACAGCAAGCCAAAAGGCACTTTTTTATTTGTTTAAAAAGGAATAGTTTAGGATAGCTCGTGAGTCACGTAAATTGAAATAAGTACGGATTGAAATCGCCATCGCGCATGCTTCTCCGCCTTTCGTCATTTTCGTGGCTTACTTGTTACGCTTGCCGAGGGTGGATAGGGTCAGGTAGCCGAGTGTCCGCTGGATTGTGAATGCAGGTTCTGCAAAAGGTAGATATTGCGGCACCCTGCTTGCATTCGTCGTTTAGTGTGCATTCTCGTACAGTCCGATTCGCAATATAAGAGTTTTTAGGAATAGAGAGCAAAACATAAGGACATAAAAACAAATAGGAAAATACAGGTTTGGCGAAAAGTCATTAGTAAGATATACGAGATCAGAACAGGGTAGTATCACGGTTGGTTACCCTTTACCTTCCGATTGCCTTCGTGTCGGAAGAGGCTTTAAGGATAGTCCGGGGAGCTTGCTAAAGCCAAAGTAACAGCAGTCGATTTATCGAAAAAGTTTTGAGGAACGTCCGAGTTACTGCCCAATAAGCCGAGCTAACAGTCCATGTAAGACACTCAAGGCGGAAAGTGACTAAGGACACTTTCACCTTCCGACAGTCGCAAGCGGCACTCGAGGAGCAAGCGACCAACGGAGGTAGTGCGAATTAAAACCGCAGCACGCTTTTCCGCCATTCGTGGACATTCTAATTTTTCGCCTGGGGTCGGTCATGACAATGGACGCAAAAAATAGCATAACCACCGGTATATTTCTGCCACTCGTATATTAATTTTTTTTTTCATAGGACGTTCGTTCACTCGCGCATAGGTCGTCGTTGTCGTCGTCGTCGTTGTCGATCGCGTTCGTCGTTGGCCCCAAAAAGCCCTTGAAAAAATGCATTTAGGTAGGATCTTTGTAGGTCTGTCGTCTGTCATAAAACTGTCGATAAGTCTGTCGTAAACAGGCACTAGAAGTGGCGAGGACTGTTCGCTACTTAGAATATATAGAACTAAATCGTGTGATGAAGTGATTGAAACGAGCCCACACTAAAAGCAACCAAATTGTTTTTGCACACAAAAACAAAATATATTTCTAACGGCATAGACGGACAAGGTCCGTACATTCTAACTGCCACATACCGGCCGACCGCTGTCTGTGAAAAAGTACTGTGAGAAGAGATCCTGTGTAAAACAATCGCAGCACAGCACCTAATTTAAACCAGACAAATGAAAGTCCTTAGTGTTGAACAATATCCTTGCCGAACACATTACCGGAAAGAGCTCCTTCCCACCATGGGTAACCAAGTGACTTCTGCCGGCAAGTCACTTAACCTGTGGAAACGAGATGTGACGCCCGATAGGTCCCCGGCCCAACATGGTAGAGGTGGTACAGTGGGTGGAGGCAGGAACTGTGCCGCGGACACAAAAGTAAGTAAGCAAGGTGACGTAGGACGGAATGAGACCATGGTAGGTTCGGGCAAAGTCGTGGTAGGTCACAATATCATAAATTCATTATTCATGATGTCACGAATATGTACATACATATCATGAATTCTGCATTAAATAGTAAAACGGCGCGCGACGTTTTACTATTTAATTTTGAATAATAATAATGTCGGTGTGGCACGCTAATGTCTATATTGCTATCACGACTTCTGCTCCCGACAAAAACATAAAAAACATTAACGTAGACGTTTGGCGTTACGTAGCATCAATGATTTTCGTCAACAAGGCAGCGGCAAAGAAAATAATCCACATTTTCACGAAGACCCAATATGTACTATAAAGAATGCTAATTCTTGTTTACATAGAATCGATGCGAAAATAAGGTTGTCGTTAATTAAAACATAGAGATCAAACGTAAAGAAACTGAATAGAGTGCAGTAATTTATTTTGGACTAATGCAAACTTGAGAAAAACGAAGAGATTTTCACCTACATATTGGCTCCCCCAATATGTCGGTCGAGAATTAATAGTTTTGGTGTATATAGCTAGGGAAGAACCAATATGCATATGACCTTTAATCTATATACAAAACATCAGTTTATACATTTGTTTTCGGCGACATGCAATGAGCGACACATCAAAAACAGACAGCAAAAATTATAAAAAGGTGATATCACTCATTATCACATCGTCTAACTGTCGATGTGCTGTTGAATAATATCACCTCTTTATGATTTTTGCTGTTTTTGATGTGTCTCTTATTGCATGTCGCCGTTAGCAAGTGTATAAACTGATGTTTTACATGCAACTGATGTTTTACATGCTGACATGAAATGAGTAGCACATAAAAAACAGCAAAAAATTATTAAAAAAGGTAATATCACTTACCAGAACTTACCGCCCACATCCCAGTAAAATACGAAAAAGTGAAAGTTTCGACGTCGATCTGTTACGTGGCAGCTCGCCGACGGGGTATTTAAGGCGCGATTTCAGTAAGTCGGTCGACTTTGGTTACGTTTGCGCAACCAGTCGTAATTTCTGAAAGCCCTTTGAGCTAACCGACGAACAGCGTTCGCCAAACAAGTCAACCGACGCTAGTAGCTGTTTACCATAGATATATACATTAAAAATTGCTGTTACGCTTTTTGTTTTGACTATAAAGCTATTAATAGCACATTGCGACGCCGGCCAGTTACGACAGAAAATTCCAGAGTTACTAGATTTAAATCATTTTAGCCTGGAGTGGGCGTAATCTGGCTGCATAATTAGCGTTTCGTAAACATTCGTGATTTTGGTCGCTTGTCGTGTGAACAGCCGACTACCGACCGCCGACCAAAAAATAGACAGTAGACGTTTACGCCGTTTGACATGTTTGACCTACCGAAATTACGCGTTTAACTTAAGCTGCTGCACACAACGAGCGATGACACTCGCTCTGTCACTGACGAAAAGCTAAAAACTCGTCGAACGAAAGCATTGGAATGAAGAAGAAAAAATGAACAGAAACCTGGAACACCGAAAAAAAGAAAAACAATACGGAAAACGACAGCCCTTTAACGAAAGCAACGACGATATCTTTTTAGGATAAAACAAAATAAAACAATAACAGCTATTGAACGGGAAGTTACTATCTTTAACAGAAAGCGACGAAAAAAGACAACGATCACAGGCTGCGCGGTAGCGCCAGCCCTGTTGTAAAGGTGACCAGCCATTTCAATGGAAAACTTTAAAATTTGATCCCTCGTATTTCCCAAACCCTTTAATTCTTTTACACCAAAATTTGCACAGAAAATTATGTCTAGCATATCTTTTGATGCGCAAAATTTGGTAAAAATCCGTTAACGGGGGGCTTCCCCACAAATAGGTGAAATATAAGGCTTGCGTGACTTTTTGTGCCTTTCCTTTCCTTTCCTCCCCTTTTTTCTTGCCGTCCTTTACAGGAAAAACGACTAAACTGATTTTAACGCACGACGGCTTATAGACTATGACTCGGCTTCGCGCAAAGAAGTGTCTTTTGGGGGTTACAAAATTTTAATTTAACATTTCACTTATTTATTCACAAAAATATAAAAAAAATACAACGGCGCCCATGGGGAAAATTAGACAATGCTTTAAACTGTCATAACTTCGACTATGTATAAAATAAAGTCGTAATTTTTGGTTTTAGGGTATGGTTGTCGGGGTCGGCCAATTTAACGGTGTCATTTATATTTACCCCTGATTGATCCCCGTTGCCATGGCAACAAAATTTGGAACAAAATGGGCGATAACATGGCCCCCTTAAAAGAAAATTGCACGCTGTTTGCACCTACCCACCTCTTTTCGGGCCGCGCTATCCGATGGTGTCATTCAAATTTTTTCCCTGCCAACCACCGTTGCCATGTCAACGAATTTTGGGACAAAATTGGCTATAACTCGGCCCCCGTAAAAGATAATTGCGCGCTGTTTGCACGTACCGGCTATTTTCGGGCCCGTGCTATCCGATGGTGTCATTTAAATTTTATTCCTGTGTCACAGTGCTACGACTGCAACACTTGCAAGTTCTTATAACAAAGACTCCTGCCTACTAAAAGTTCAGTTAAAGTTAAAAACGAACTTATAAAACGCCATAAAACTAAACGTGTGTGTAAAGATACAGAGGTGCTGACTACGTCACAGTTAACCACTGTTTTCGAAAGCAACAGTAAACAGATGTGTCTTTAGTCGACGACGGAATGCAGGCAAACTGTTTGCTTCAGTGACTGAAGTAGGAAGATTGTTCCAGATAGTTGGTACGGCTAAACTAAAAGCACGGCTGCCGTATGCAGTTCGGGTACGTGGTGCTTGGAGTAGAGGACGAGTTGATGAGCGCAATGTCATCGATGAACCAGGGTGTTGACTGGAGATCAGCTGATGAAGATCTTTAGGTTGTAAAGTAGACTGTATCTTAAAAGCCAAAGTTGCCAGTTTAAAGTTAATTCGCTGAGATATTGGAAGCCAGTGTAATGATTTCAATGGAGGTTGTGCGTGACAAACCTTCCGCTGTTGCAACACTATGCGAGCAAGACAGTTCTGCACCTTCTGTAGTTTCGAGGTTGTCGAGTTTGGTGTTCCGTAGAGAATGGCATTGCAATAGTCAAGCCTGGAACTGACAATACTGGATGCAAGTGTCTTAGCAACGTCTTGTGGCAGTACTCTCCGAATGTGTCGTAGTGCCCATATGTGGTAATTGCACGCCTTACAAACC
>Ga0209367_1003112_pt1 | contig 22367 bp, 14 predicted proteins | sample WorMetLIZISLAND2_FD_187412 | JGI IMG/M metagenome (GOLD analysis project Ga0209367, IMG submission 187412) | Marine gutless worms symbiont microbial communities from Max Planck institute for Marine Microbiology, Germany - Olavius geniculatus... ... | reverse complement strand
GGTTCGAGATAGAGCCTAGGTTACTATTAATCACTAATAGGAAGTCGTACACTGGCTCTCGATTGGCGCCGAATTCAATGACCTTGAATGACCTTGAACGCCAAAATATGAGGTTTTATGGATTTTTTGGCGATTTCAGGCTGCGACACAAGTCTATATCATTCACAAGGTGGCGCCACGGAACTATCGTTACTGGTATGCGATCCAGATAGAGAATTTGGTATTTGTGTATTAACTTAGCGTGAACACCTCAATTTCAGCTAAACTACTGAACTGGAACTTCTATAGGCTTTCGCGCGTCTTGTGAGCACTGGCTCAAATTTCTTGTATGGGTGAGTGTTCTACTTACAATCGAGAGGTTATGGGTTTGACTTTCTGCTGGGTAGCTTTCGAGTGGTTACTACTTGGATGGGTGACTGGGTGCAGACAGTTAAATTTTTCAGGTAGTAGGTATACTAAATGCTAAGATCAACTCAGCCTTCCATCCCTTTGTGGTAAGAAAATCGAGTATCGGCCTGTGTGGCTGACGGTAAAGTGGTGCATGTTTATCTGTGTTGGGTGGCAGGTAACACTGTCTGGTCCCACATGGCAGGTGACGCTCTGTAGCTCTGTGATGGGTTTCCTACTAAGAGCTGCACACCACATTTACTTAAATTAGTAATTTTTGCAGTTTTCAGCTTAAGTGCTGCAAGAGGTGACGCAGCTGAGCTTTGATGTGAGTGGCATAGCATTGCGGTCGAGGGAGGAGCCTAAAACTCAGGTGAAAGAACTTAGCCTCCTCCCCTTTCCGACTGCAGCCCACCTTACTTGCCTACTGACTGTACTTGTGACGTTTATTTACCCATTGATTTCTGCTTTACAGCGACGTTTTACCTGGAGTTTTGGAAACGCAAAGAAGTCGAGATTCAGTTCCGATGAAACATCGTCAACTTTGAGAAGGAAGAGGTCGGTAAATATTGGCAAAGTTAACAATCACAGTTTGTGACTATGCTGTTGAAATTGCAAAATGTGTTGAAATGTATTTGAAATCTGTTTGCCTCTAACTGATAAAGTGAATCGATGAAGGGGTTTATGCTACTGTGTTGTTCGACTGCCAGCTGGATTACTACAAAATAAACGTGTATTTTGTTGAAATTTTGCACAGATGCGTGGCCCAAGCAGGAAGTAATTAGATTTTGGTAGAGGTTTTTTATTTTTTTTTTAGTTTTTGGATTATTACGCAGAACTAAGCCTATTTGCTAGAAGAAAATAGCCAGTGGCTTTTATTCCCCAAAATCTGGAATCAAAATTGGATGCAACTTCCCCCTTAGTTTTTGGGCTGAGGTTCCCCCTATTTCTGACTCAAGTTTTCCCCCTCCATTTTGGGCTTCTTTCCTTTCTAGGGAGAAAGTTTTGTTAAGGTTTTGTTTAGTGAAAAATAGGGGGAAAGAAAAAATTGGGGATTTTTGTTAAAGGTGCAGATTAAAAAATAGGGGGAAATAAAAAATAGGGGGGAGTTTTGTTAACGGTGTAGTTTGCCCTGTGAAAAACAGGGGAAGTAAAAAATAGGGGGAAGTTTTGATCTAGAACCTTATCGAAACTTCCCCCCTCCCTATTTTTAACTGGGTGCAAGCTGCGCCCACCCGGTATAGGGATGGAAGCCACTGAAAATAGCAGCTGTGTTAAGCCTTTTGTAATTGCTAGATGTCAGTGCCAGTCTCTGCAAAGGTTTGATTTTTCTAAACGTTGTTCTTATTAGTTATTATGTTTGATAAGTAAGCTGTTTTCTGTTGATGTGTTTTGTCCTGCAGGAAACACCAACACCGGAGTACTTAAATGGTCTGGCGAAGGCAAAACGTCAAAGAGATTCCATTCTATCTGAGGTGATTTTAAAAATTTGTTCTTATTAATTTTTTGTCTGCTTAAAGTTTAAACTAACAATTTGATAGTGATGGTGCTACAGTGTTCCAGGTTAGATGCAGCATTAAAAGGTTTTGACTGGTACCCCAACGTTTCTCATTTCTGAAAACTAATCATGAGCAGGTCTGGAAAAAATTGGTCGATTTAATCCAGCAGCGTCAGTCCATGTTTATATTTTGGGGGAGATTTTGGAAGCAGCAGCTTAATATGCACTCATTCACATTTCGCTCCAGTATTTTTACTGAGTTAGCAGGAGGGCAACCATTCCCCTCGACCCCCAAGGATTGACGCCACAGATTGAATCAGAAATGGCTAGTATCTGCAGGGGTCGTTTAATAAATAAGTTTACAACATGTTGCCATTACATTATCTGTTAGAACAGGAAAAATCTGAAATATACATTTTGTAGGGAATTTAATTCTGAGTACCAACTGTGAGTCTGACGTCACAATAATGGCATCATCATCAGGAAAATTTTTACTTATGTTCAGAATTAAACTCTTTACAAAACGTACGTATACTTGTATTTCGAATATTTACTAGGCTTATGTTAAGAAATAATGGAATGGCACAATTGTAAACTTATTTATCGAATGACCCTTGAACTGTGAAAGATTTGTTGTGCAGTGTGTCCCCACAAGAGCAACCGGCATACTTATTAATTTGCCAAGTGGCTTACAAAACTTTTAGCCTATACCGTGCAGAAAATTAGGAATGTTTTTATTGGTGTACATAAAACCATAGATGTTAAAAACATTCATTTGCAAATAAAATACATAAAAACATGTATATTATACTTTTATAAAAACATTATAAAATACATTATAAAAACATGAAACTTCAGATGTTTCCAATCGCTACTTTTTACTTTAGGCATTTTTTATTTTATGTCAGCGTGATTGTGGTACTACATACTCAATAATTATGAACTAAACAATCAAATGTCAGAACAAATACCAAGTATACTAGTCACGTTGACAGTTTTAACACATCTGTAGCAATTTATTCAAATCAAATCAAAATAGTTTTATTAACAGCACAAATACTGTTAAAGGAATGGAAGGTCAGAAGAAATCTGACATTTTACACAACTCCTAACAAGTTACATGCTACACATACAATTTATAAAATCAAGTTTGTTAATCTATTTTTAAAGACATGCAATGATGGTGCCAAGACAATATCACTATCTAAACTGTTCCATACATCAGTACTTCGGTTAGCAAAGCTTGACGCACGGCTGTTAAGATGGCTAACCTGTTTCATCAGCTTGAGTGGATGACCATGGGTAATGGCCAGTAGCTTAGCAGCTGCAAGCCGCTCGCAACGGCTAAGTTATTGGCTAAGTTGAAGATAAAAGGTCAAGACTGTAGTAATGAAGTTCATTTTTCGAACTTACGCCCACTGTGCATGATTAAAGTATGTGGATCTCAAAATATTTACTTGACAGAAGTAAAAGATTAGGCCTATTAATAGTTTCTATTACAGGCTGGTCTGCCAATATTTTGGCCTTGACGTTTTGGCCAAGGCTAGCTAGGTCTATAAGGCCAAGGCCACATTGGCTAAACCAAAGTCTGTTTATTACAAAGCTAAGGCTACAAAATGGACTAACAGCACTGGTGATATATTTATTTGCAGACTACGATGTTGTATCTGCCATTCTGGAGACGTCAGGTTCCGGTCTTTGCTACTTCGTTTGTTTTCGTTCTGTTTCTGGTTCGTAGTCTGCTTTTACATTCAGTTTATTATACTGCCAGTAGCTTGAAGGCATGTACAACGCGACAGAAGTGAACGGGGCTGAAATCTCGATTCAGTTTATTTGCATTCAAGGAGTGCACTAAGCGATACAAAAAGCCCAGCTGTCGCTAGGATAGCCGACCGTACTGGTTGTCACTGACCTTCAAGGTTATCTAAGGTCAATGGTTTTCATATAATTTGAAAGCCAACATGCGACTTCTTACAGTGTATTAGTGATCAGTAGCAACCTAGGCCCTATTTCACACCATTTAGCCACAATAGCACGCACTGATCTTTAAGATCGTACAAGGTCGATGAATTCTAAAATCATCTAAAATGGCATATGTCACTTCTTATTAGTGATTATTTCTAACACTGGCCCTATCTCTCACGGTTTTCGAGATATGGTCAGTTTTCCATTTAATTTTCTATTTCCCTTCCTTACCTTACCTTACTTTACCTCCGAGGTGGGCAGGCTCTTACACCTGCTTAGCGCTGAGGTTGTATTAGCTCGGCCCAATGCGCGTCCCCGAATGTAACCGGAAGGTTACAGGTAGTGGCTATAAAGCCGTAGATGGCTGTAAAGCCGAAACCAGCACAAAAGCACGGGTAACGTGTAGCAATCTGCTCTCACGGGTTTGGTCAGCTCTTAGTTAGCTCCTACCCTCCAGATTTTAGAAATCTTTTGTGTCATCGGTGCGAAGCCCCACTACCACGACAAGGTGGCTGACCTCAGTGGGGTCTATCTCCCTTCATTCAACCATAAATTTGAAGTTGTTTTTTTGCACTAGTCGGCTTAGGCCTAAATTTTGCATGTCCAAGTTTTACACCCATGGCTAACTATTCGTGCAAAAAGTTGTCCACTACGACCTAAAGCTTAGCACAATACATTCGTTTTAAACAGACGGGCAGATGGACAGACAGACATCAACTACCAATCATTAGTATGGTCGGCTAAAAACTGAATTGAACTGAAAGCCAGTCAAGTTGCGTCTGCAGGGATGTAGTAAACGAATTGTCTGAACTAATATAATGTCATTGCAGTTGCAGTGCAGTTCAGCCAATTTCATTTGGGTTCATTTTGCGATTTGCACAAAGTGGGTGGGTTCAGTGCAGTTTATTATAACATCAACTCTGTACTTGCCTCAAAGGGTCGTTCCTTCGATTCTTGGTCGGGATGCTATCAGGAGCTACTGCATGAACTCAGATGTGTAACTGTCTGCAGATGGGTAAACCATTTTTGTATATAGGCCTAACCAACACTAACGTTAACTCAGCCTTTCATCCTTCCGGGGTAGGTAAATTGAGTACCAGGCTGTCTGACTGGGATTGAGGTGGGGCACCTTCACTTGTGTCAGAAGGCAGGTGATTTTGTATACTCGTAGCTTTAAGACCGGGTTTCACTTAGCTCTATCTTTTCAACCCTTTTAAGTTCTGTAACTGTCTGTGTATGCGTTTTTTGTGTACAGTGTTTGTGCGCTGTGGGCACGGTGATCGGAATGATGTTCTATCGCGTGGCGGTGACGGCCTCGCTTCAGGTACATTATGACCAACGTGTGCGTCACAATGCCGGACACATCGTATGGGTCACCGCTGCCATCATCAACCTCGTTGCTATCGAGGGTCTCAAATTCGTACGTATGTCACATTCAACACAGTGCAGCTGACGCAGCGTATGCAATGCAACAGTAGACACCGCTTCTGTCATTGTGTTCTGGCCCTTGCGTTTGTTGCTTATTTTTCTTACATTTATTGCGTTCGTTGCTTACTTGCGTCTACTTCATTGGCAACTGGAACAAGGATGTTCCCTGGAAAAATTTGGAGGGAGCTAAACTGGTAGCAGTGTCATTTTTTACTTGACAAATAAAAAAAACAGTCATTTGCATAGCACATAATCAATGGCACATTTATGATATGGCTAACGGTGGCGCCGCATGGCGAATGCAGATCACACAGTTATAACAAAAATGGCAATATGTTAGGGCTTAGCCCCCAGTGAGATTAATAGCTTCGTTCGTTTATTCATTCTGTCGGGTAGATATATATATATACAGTTTTTATACACTGTGTCCGGTAAAAAAGAAAACCCCTAAACATACATAAAAATACAAATGTTAAACCTGAACAAATCTCAATAAAATTTTGTACACGTAATCCCCAATACATTGCTGAAACGATCACCAGATTTCGTCGAAAAATATTTTTAGCGGAGTTATTAACTGTTGAATGTCAATAACAAAATATCTATGTTACCAGTACCAATATGGCGTTACATAGGCTGCTGCAGTCACTCGATCGTAAATGACGTTTGTTGACGCAGTCAACGTAAACAATAACAAAATGGTATTCTCTGCACAGATCGTGTTTTAATTACACTGTTAAGACAAGAGAAAGAATATTGTGCTAAAAAGTTTATCAAGAAATTTCCCTGCAAGCTGTGGACACTGTCGGGATTAAACAAACTGCCCTTGCGGTTGCTTAATACTGGATACTTCACTTTTTCTGCTGACCTCACAAAAGCCGCTGTAACTATTGTTCTTGTTGGCAGATTTAACTAAAATTTGGCACTTTGATTGCCAATGGACGGTGCATTGTCGATGCAGAATTTTGTCAGAATCAGATGTTGTTTGTTGGAGTTACACAAATGTACATTCTACAGAAAGGTTCACTTATGTAATGTCATAATGGTAATGGAGATATGTTGTTATCAATATTCAACAACTAATAACATTGCTAAGAAATTATATTTTTCAATGAAATTTGGTGATCATTTCAGCAATTTACTATGGACTAAGCGCATAAAATTTTATTTAGATTCGTTGAGATTTGACATTTTTATTGTACGATGTCTAGTGGTTACTTTTTTTCAGTGTAGAAAGACTGCAGTGATTCTGACAGACTTGTAATGTCATCGGACGCAGACCCAGTACGACAACAACTCCTATATTCATTTATTCTTTTATTTGTTCATTCACTCATTAATTCATTTATTAACGCATTCATTTGTCATTTAGGTATACAAAAAGGTGGCGGTGATTCTGACGGACTGGGAGTGTCATCGGATGCAGACGCAATATGACAACAGTCTTGCCTTGAAACTTTTCTGCTTGCAGTTCATCAACTTCTACGCATCTCTCTTCTATATTGCTTTCTTCAATGGTCGGTCAGTATCCCACTTCATCAGTACACTTCTTTGACTCATTACTCACTTTTGGCTCAAGGCATCTAATGTGCCCTTCTAATGTTAATCTCACTGTCAAAAGTTTATTTAGTCTATATGGCACATTTGCGTAAAAATTTCTAATGAATATTGCAGCTTAATGTCAAATTTCCGAGAAATTTTGCAGAGTTTGGTACCGGTCAGTGATTACTTATTTTTTTTTTCAGTCCAACACAAAGTTATTCTAGCGTACTGATGATGTGTGATCGATGATTATTGACTATTTGGCACATGGTGACAGCCGTTTTTGTATGTTAAATAATCCAAACACATTTACTTCATGAAAAAAGAGTGAACCGAAAATGGACGTAGTGACAACTTTATAAAGTTTGGATGAGGAAGATTGTAAAGTTTTAGAAGGAGCTGCGCATCAGCGGCGTCCTGCATTGAAAAAGTAGGTGGCCAGGAAATTGGACCACCACGCGGCTGGCTGCAAAGTTCTGACAGAGGAGATTTTGGATGCTCGAAATTTTCCTTTTCCCTCCATATTCTCCCAAAATGGCGAATTTACAGCCCTAAAGTTTGTATCTCTAGAGTAAATTTTTTTTCTGCAGGTTAAAATTAGAGGGGGATTTTTTCCCGACATGGTGCAACTGGTAGATATTTTTTTTCGCAACTGATTGTCATAATCATTATTTTGTCGGTGGAAATGATGTTTGAGTAATTGTGGCAGAGTCGTGGCTACGCCGGCGACATACAGCAAATGTGTTGATCCACGTCGGAGAGAGGTCTGCTGCTATTGATGGTCTGAATGAATTGAATACTGCCTTTAGAGTTTTTCGGCTTTGCTTCGTAATCATGGTTAAAGGGGCATATAGCACTTTGTAGGAAATCCATCTCGCTGATTATCTGCTGTATGGAATCACACACTGCCACCCGACACAGGTGAATGCGCACTGCTTAAACCCAGCCCGACAGGCCGGTACTTGTTTTACATACCCCAGAGGAATAGAAGGCTGAGTTGACCTAGGTGTTACATGATTTGGCTGAACGAAAGTAGTAACCAAGTAGTAACTACTTGATAACGACTCAACAGGATGTCGAACTTACAACCTTTAGATCACAGAGAGTAGTTGCTGTCCTACAAAACGCAACGAACGCAGCGGACGGAATGACCACTTTTATTATTGTGTATTGGCCATTGCGTCAGCTGCGCTTTGTTGCCTACTTCCCTTCTATTTACTGCATTTGTAGCGTACATCCGGAGCCTGTCTGGAAAGAACGTTTTTGAATTTTGCTTTTTAAAATGGTGCATGGTGGTGTACTTTATATTCTTTGGAGCGACGGTGGAGCCCCCATACGTTGCGGAGCCCAGCGAAAACTCCTCCCTTTCCTCCGTCGTGGCGGGCCTGGAACCAGTCGTAAGTCCAATGCTTTAACCGTTATGCCACGCCTCCAAGGCTACAGATGTACCGGTATGTGTGTTTTGTGCAGTGCGAAGGCAGTTGCATGTCTCAGCTTTCCATCCAGTTTGCTGTAACGTTCATTTACATTCACGCCATCAAAAAGAACCTCAATGAGTTCCTTTGGCCGTCAGTTTTGTTTATAATCTTCATTATCGGTTTAAACGTCGTGCCAAGAAGCAGTCGTTTGTGATAGTTAAAATAGCTCCGCCAAAGAGGTTATGTGGCACTTTGTGTTTAGATATTTATTCGTCTTTTTGTCAGAAGGATTGCACAGGAAGTTGCAGGCGGATTTGGCCTTAATTTTCAGGAAAGGTTAGACGTGGCTGCGTCAGCATCTGGATGCAGCGTAGGATTGTAACATCGTTTACCAAATGTTGTCAGATAACAAAAGCTTTCCACTAAGTAAAGAACACAATGGAAAAATGACATCGTTTTTCTCACTGTCTTTTGGCATTTGCGAAGATATGTGCTCTTCGAGTGTTGTTCTGTTATATGGCATATACACCATGTCTTTAAAAACCTGCGCCACCTTTGTTTTTAAATAACAGTAACTTCGTGACGCAATGGCCGATTTTGATAATTTTTGACACGCAACATCACGAAAAAGCTGGACATATATGAGTAGTTCAATCCACTTCACCTGTTGCTACACTACCTTGTAAAATTTAGAAGTTGTAGTTTGGCCGTTTACAAGAACGAATTCATAATGCATGTTTCACGAAGTTATTCGCAAAATAAAAGTGGCACATTTTTTCTGAGACACGGTGTATTATGTCGTGGTTGCAGTCGAATCTTGGCAAATCTGAAGAATCGTTTTTATAATGACAGCTTTTTTCATCTGCCTCGCAAACTCTCTCCGTGGGAGGAAGATTTTCTGCTAAAAGATCTTGGCAAGATGGGCCTGTTCGCCGAATACTCGAAATGAGTTTGTAACAGCATTACTTTTGTACATCTGGCTAGTGATTTATATGACAAAAACAGGCCGTAGCCAGACATTTTTAGAAGAGGGATTCAATTCCACACTGCAGCCCTTTACTAGTCTAGGTAGGTGCTCTGAGGGAGCGCTGTAAGCTCTTCAATGGTGTAACGCATTTATGCACTTCTAGCTTGACAAGAAATTTGAGTAATGCTCATGTAACGTGCGCCAGCAACATAAACTATAATTTGTGCTGAATAACTGTGTTGTAAGCCTTGGTGCGTGCCTCCTTCCCGACGTTGCTTAGACTGCTGAAATCTACGCTGAATGCTGAAAATTTCATACGCAGGTAGTCTTGGTCTATCTCCAGTCATTTTGTCGCAATTCAGTGTTGAAATGTGCACTGCATTCAAAAATTGCGATAAATTCACTAAAAATCTTTTTTTGAGGGGTTCAAGGTCGTTCAAGGTCATCGATGTTGATAAATCCAAAAAGCCTGTCACCAATGCTTGTTATGATAAGCAGCATGTATGTACCTATCTGCAACCGTTTTCACATTATTCGAGCCAATAACGGCATAATGTCGTCTTTTTAAGGGGGGTACCACTCTTTGACACCCTCGTTCGAGAAGAACCCCTGCACCCAGTGGCACGAAATTTTGTCACGATAAACTAGACACCTTGGGGCAGCCCACAGTAAAGACTTCGTGATCCTAGCTTGCACTGTTTTGATACAGATCACGAGTGTGACAGACAGACAGACGCCCAGACGATGGCTAAGACGCGTGAAGCATTCTGCTGTTGTGTGTAAAAATTGCACTTTGTAGTGACACTTATGGTTATTTTTTGGTTGACTTTAGTCATGTTTGGCTGCCGGAAGGTTTGATTGAATTTGTTGACCCCCTCTTTGGCTACGGGCCTGAAAAACACTAAGATAGGCAAGCAAGGTATGCCTTTATGATTATTTAGTTGCTGGCTTCTTCGTTCAGTGATTTGCTGATATGGCAGATGTGTGACAGTCTCTTATTGTTCGCCAGACGCTTTTGTTTTCAGAGTTACTGTTTTTACGTACTTGATTTTTGGACCTGCTTTAAATGATGCATATCTCAAATTTTAGGTGGGTACATGGCACTGAACTAATCAGATTATTTAGTACAATATACGTCTGTAAACTCTGTATGTGTTGCCTACTTTTCTTGCATCTGTTGCATTTGTTGTATCATTTTTACATGCCGTAGATGTAATAAACATTTTTTTTTATTCTTGCCAGTTTTTCTTTAATTTTTTACGCTTTTTAACGTTTTTAAAAATTTTCTTTACGTTCTTTAATTTTTAGGAAAAAAACATTATTGAAAATTTTATCAAGAACTTCGAGAACGTGTTTTAAAACCACAGAAACGAATTAGTACGTGGTAGTGGTGGTAGTTTGCTTCGTTATTCTATTCCTGGTGATTATTGATACTTCGTCTTATGACCTCACGCCTGATCCCAAATTGAATAAACTTCTTTCACTCTTTCTAGTTCAAGCTATACCAAAAAAGGGAATCAAAATCGCAATTTAAAAAAAAACGATTCTAAATCGTGATTGATTAATTGCTGTGCTGTGCTGGATGCAGTGTCGCAATTTGGTTTCATAACGCTGTTCGTCACCGCGTTCCCACTGGCGCCTCTGATCGCTCTCATCAATAACATCATTGAGGTGCGGCTTGATGCCGCCAAGTTTGTCACGTTCTACCGACGACCTATCGCCGCGCGAGCCTCCAACATCGGTAGGTCGCTCACCAAACGTCTGTATCATAAGATAGAATAGAATACAAAAAGCCCGGCTATCGCTAGGATGACCGACTGTACTGCCTGGCAATTTGTGAGGCGCTATCGTTGTTTGGTGGACTGGGGGAGGGTCGACAATAAGGCATTTATAGCACATAGGTAGATGTTTATACCTTGTTAATAGTAACCATTTCCATTGATACGGCTAGGATGTAATGCACCACGCAAATTTTGGGGTTGCAGGTAGATGCCCCTATTTTGGGAGAACAGGTCAACGAGGGTACTTTTGGATAGATCAGTTCCTGTAAGCTATCAATAGTAACCACGCCGCTAACTGAAGCGGTTTGGTCGCAGTTTGCAATGCAAGTAATTAGAGGTGCAGACATTTGGGGGAATAGGGAATCGTAGGGGATACGGAAGCTAAAACGTTTATTTTATCACGGTACATATTCTACTGCCAACTGGGCTTCATTTGTGGATTATTTGTGATTTTTATGCATAAGCCGAGATGTTGATGTATTCGCCATGTGACAGCAGCACCAATCTCGGCAGAGGTTTGAGATCTGTGTTCGCTTCTGTTTGCTGTCGTCGTCAGCACGTATACTGATGATGGTCGTTTGCTTGCTGTTCTGTCTGGCAGGCATCTGGTACAGTCTGCTGCACGCGTTGTCAAGGCTTGCCGGCGTCACTAACGTAAGTCTGTTTTGCTTGTTATTGGCTTTGTCTTCAATTAATATTGGAGGCCGAGATGCCGCAGGCGTCGAGTGGAGTGAGGAATGGGGAAGCGGTCTCTCATATGATCCCGCATCGAAGGAATCCCGGCACATCCAGATGTCACGAGCGTCGTTGGATAATCGCCAATCCGATTTGATGCTTTTAGTTCAGCCGTACCAGCTATCTGGAACAATCTTCCAACTTCAGTCATTGAAGCAAACAGTTTGCCGGCATTCCGTCGTTGTCGACTCAAGACTCATCTGTTTACTGTTGCTTTTGAAAACAGTGGTTAACTGTAACGTAGCCAGCGCCTCTGTATCTTTACACACGTTTATTTTTATGGCGCTTTATAAGTTCGTTTTTAACTTTAACTTTAGATGCGATATGATCTCACAGGGCAGGTGACGCTCCGTCGCTGTGAGATGATGATGATGACGATAATGATTATAGCGATGAACGAATGTACTTTAGCATGGCGTTAATACTGCAAAGACACGTAACAATCGAAAACAGTGAAGTCGTAGTAGTCACTGCAGTGAGGTGGATGTCCTGTGAAGAGCTTTAACCCTTTCGTTTATTTGGCATATTTGTGTCAACGTTTATAAGACCCCAGCCGACTGATAGTGATGACACACTGGCCAGTTTCATCAACTTAAGAAGTCCGCGGGAGGAGTGAGCTTGTTGTAAGCTCTCCCAGCGGGGTCCCAGATGCAGTTCAAGCCGAAAATGAATGTGGAGTCTTACAGAACATTTCTGGTGGAATGATAGTCTTGCTGGCTAGACTATCATTCCACCAGAATAGCACTGCTATGAGATAAATTTTTCACAATTACCTCCACCAAGGAATTCATGTAATAACCAGCGTTTATATGTCCGTTGGTTTGTTGGCAGAATTGCCCAAAAAGTTGCCTGCTCATCGGGCTGAAATTTTCAGCGAAGGTTAGATTTGAACCGATATATACCCCGTTTACACAATCGAGCAAACATCGAGCAAGCGTCGAGCAAATGTATTCAAAATACACGTGTTATTGCTCGACGTCTGCTCTACGTTTGCTGCTAGGCTATATGTTAGCTGGACGATCCAGCTCGATGTTTGCTCGATCGTGTAAACGCGGTGTTAGAGGTGACTAGATTTCGGCGGCGATCCGGATCAGTATCTGGATCCAAAATAGGACTGAAGGAAAGGAATGGAAAAATTGGTCTGCGCCCTCCGAGTGTTTTTCTGGTTGATTTATAAATTCAGTTCAGCTGCTGTCCAGCTGGCATCCAATGGTGTCGTGGGTTAGAAAAATTGGTGGGGCAAGAAGTTCCAATTTTTCGACAAGCACTGCAAATTTCCAACAGAGGAGACTATTGGTGTTTAAAATTTCGATTCAGCCCCAAAATTTTTTTAAAGTGTAAACTTTTAGCTTCTAATTTTGCATTTTTGGACGACATTTCTCCGACAAAAATAAACATGATTCTTTGATAATTTTCCGACAGCAACAGCCAAAAATTTGACGGGGGAAGGGAGGTGCAATTTTTCCATGCCCCCTTCTGACCGCACTGCCCCTGCTGGCATTGTTGTGGCCAGTGGCGATTCTAGTTCCAAAAAGTCTCGGGGTGTTGTGCTCTATCTTAAACCCCGTTAAGCAGATGTTCTGTACCACGAATAAAACAAACTTCCTATCAGCATGTGTGTTACGCACTCTAAACGAAGGGGGAGTGCTTAGCCGAAATCTAGGGATGCCGGGTGCTGTAGCACCCTCAGCTCGAGGTTACAACCGGCGCTGGTTATGACGTGTTCAGGCGCTCATCATAGCATTTACATCACGGTTTCCGGAACGGTTGGTGTACGTGTGGTACTACAGCTGCACGGGAACATTGGACGGTTTCGTCAACAACACTCTGTCGTACTTCAACGTGTCGGACTTTTCCGCCGACTACGCTCCACGTGCTAACGTTGTCACGCCGCAGTATAACGGAACCACGCTCTGTCGGTACGCCATCAGCGTGCTTTTGTGCCTCCGCCAACGTAGTGGCTGAAGGCATTATGTTGCTAGAATGTTCGTGCATCTGTGCATGCCTGAATCCCAAACAAACATCGTTAGCAAGATATCTTGGGTATTTATTGACGGAATTTGACCAAACTTTCGTCACTGACGGACTTATTATTACATTTTGGGGGCAAAAGATCAAGGGTCAGGATCACGGTGAGATCGAGTATGCCCCAGAATGCATTTTTTGCCTTGTTTGCACGATATTTCAACTGTTAGCTTTTTGTCACATGTTAGCGGAGGCATAATAGTCGACGAAGTCGTAACGATCATATAGTTGCTTTGAGAATATATACATATCAATCCTTATTATCTGTCCCATTGCTATAGCATAGCGTGGTACAGATTATAAACTCACTTGCGTCTGTCTGTCATTTTTGTACTGATATAGACAATAAAAAGTCTTACTTTAATATGCTGAGGCTTAAAACTTTTTGACTGCCTCTTGTATGCGGCTAGCACAAATTGCCGGGTAACGGAGTGGACCGCTCGGAACCAAGTAGACCCACTCGTAGGATGGGATGTTTTCTAGTTAGTGAAATTAATGTAGCGTTTTGTCTGTCGATCGTGTTGTTTGCCGGCATGCGTGCGTGTAGCATGCAGGTACATGGACTATCTGCATCCGGCCTGGTCAGTTGACAAGTATCAGTACACGACCCAGTTCTGGCATATCGTCGCTGCGCGCTTCATCTTCGTCGTCTGCTTTGAGGTAGACCTCAGTGACGTTATTAACGGCTTTGTGTTTAAAGCCAAGGCCAAAGACATACAGAGTAGCAAGGCCAAGAACAAAACCAAGGACGAAGACTAGCGACCAAGGCCAAAGCAAAAACTAAACTCAAGGCTGCAACCAAGGACGGACAGCCAAAATCGCAGTTTTCACAACGACACATTACCGTTAACTGTGCGTTTGTGCTTAAACTGTCGGTAATAATAAACAGAATTTTTTATTTTCAAAGTTCTTGGTATTCTGGCCGAGGGTTTCATCTCAAGGCCAAGACCGAGGCCAAGGGCTTGGGATTCGACGCCAAAGTCGAGGCGTCTTGAGGACAAGGACCTCGAGGACACATTACTGGGAAACTTTCTCTTTCGTACTTTCAAAATGGAACCAGATGACTATTACTTAATACCATGTCCACACACTTCACTAATGCTTGTAATAGGAAACACGTTTGAAAGCTCTTAGCACTCATCAGGCGGGCTTGACGAGCTTGTTCGTCGACCAAATTTTTCATGTAAACGTGGTACAGCGTTCATAGGCGAAAGTCCTTCTTCCCACGCCTAAAGCCCCATTTGGTGGTACTGATCTCCGTTCCCTTATCCCTTCGTCCGACACCAGTTTATACTACAAGACCACGGATAGTAGGTTAGTGCGTTGGATATGTCCCAGCTCTCGCTGATACTCACAGCACCTAACCGTGGATGGATGGCCAGGCTGAGTTGACCTGCGTGGTTGGCTGTACATTAGCTATAGATGGTTTACATGCACCTTACCATCTAGATACTAACCAGGTCGGGCCTGGTATTGATCAACCACTACACCGTGCTTCCACACTATGATGAAAATAGCATTAAACTAAATGATGCATGCATAATAATATATTGCAATGAAATTCGAAGTAAGCTTTGAATTTGCTTTAAATTTGCTTTTTTACTTGCTTTTTTACTCGCTGTAAATCTCCTAAGATAACTTAGAGACAAAAATAAAGCTAATGATAGCATAAACTATATGTGTGAAATTGGGCTCGTCGTTCGTCATCTCAGAGGCTCCGTTATACCCCGTTTACACGATGAAGCAAACATGAGCAAACGTATTCAAAATACACGTGCGCAACGTGTGCTCCAAGTTTGCTTCATGTTGCTTCATCTGTTAACTTCTTCGTCGAACGCAACGCAAGGCGCTTGCGTGCTTTTTTGACGCAACGGAAGCTCCGAAGCAGCTGACGCAAGTGACGCAACAGCCAAAACGCAATGCTAAGAGCGGTGTCTGTTGCGTACGTTGCGTTAGATTGCGTGTTTTTCCTCTGCATTGCTTGCCTTGCTTTGGATGGAAACTAGGCTTGATAGCGTAACGGTAGGGTGACAGACTTACGATCGAGGGGTCATGGACTTGAGTAGTTACTACTAGGATGGGTGACTGTCTGCGGACAGGTAAACCATTTGCGTATATATAACCAACACCAAAGCCAACTCAGCCTTCCATCCCTCCGGGGTAGGTAAATTGAGTACCGGTCTGTCTGGCTAGGGTTAAAGCGGGACGCGCTCATCTGTGTCGAATGGCAGGTAGCACAGTGTGATCCCATATAGCAGGTAACGCTCCGTAGCTTGGCGATAGGTTTTTCTTAAAGAACTATACACCATATTGAGCCTATTTTAGGCTTTAAATCTTCAGCACGACGCAGAGAATATTATGATGATGCGTGTGTTGTATGTTGTAGAACGTGGTGCTGTTTATAACGAGTCTGATAGCATTCGTGATCCCGGACGTGCCTTTAGAGTTGCAGCGTCAGATTCAGCAGGAGAGACATCGAACCAATGCCATCATCATTTCGACTGAGCTGGCTAAAGCACAAGGCCAGACTACAGCCGTCACCCTTGACGACTCCAGCTGCCAGTGACGTTCTACTTTACGTACATTGCGTTCGTTGCGTACCTTGCGTACGCTGTGTTGCGACGACTGCTGTCTCCAGGGCTGGAAAATTAGTTTGACAAACGTAGGTTAATAAGTTTTAAAAAACGAAAAATCTCAAAAGTACAGTTCTAGGTTTTTCACATTTGTTGATTTTTACGAAATTGATGTCACATATCATATTTTATTTTAATCGTTTTTTTATTACTTTATCTTGCTATAATTTCTAACAAAAAAAACATGATTATCTGGGGGACAAGGTGAAAATTATAAAACGTTTTTCCTGTGTCATAATTTTGTGCACTGTGTTCATTGGACACTTAAACAAAAAACCTATAAACGTAAAAACCTATAAAACCTTTAAAAAAACTTTAAAACCTAAATTTTAAAAAAATAGGTTTTTCCAGCCCTGATATGTCTCTGACGTTCTGTTGTATATGCGTTGCATCCGTTGCGTACATTTGTTGCGTGCAACGGACTCAATCTACCAGTGATTTGTGTCCGCAACAAGTCTGCGACTTTGTCGCGAACTTGTCGCTGACTTTGTCTCGGACTTTGTTGCCGACTTTCCCCGTGCATTGTAACGGACTAAATTCCATTAGAGTGACACAAACAGGTTTGTCGTTTACTTGTCACAGACTTTGTCGCAAACATCTCGACATGTCGACATGGTTTGTGTTTGTGACTTTCGTGATTTGTGTCCACGACTTTCCCCGTGGGCAAGTTTCGGTGAAAGTTGGCGTAATTTAATTTGGGCTTAACGCGTCTGGAATTGCAGACAATCGGTTAGTTTTTTTACGCGCGACAGCTATGCTAAACGCATCTTAGCTATCGTAGAGGCATGTGTGTGCGTGCACGAGCGGGTCTGTCTGTCACACTCTGCGATTATATCAAAACGGTGCAAGCTAGGATCCCGAAATTCGCACTCTAGCTACCACAAGGACTCTACATATACTTTTGCGAGAAAAATTCTTGCCGCTGAGTGAATTTCCAAATTTGTTTACGATAGCTGAAAACTGACTAGATGAAAATTCCAGGCTTGCCGTGGATATGGATATCCATGGATATATCCATGTGTGGATATCAGACTTCAGCCATCCTGTGGATATATCCATGGATATTGTGCTGTCGCATTTGCTGATTAAACTGAATATTTTAGTGTTTTATCTCTATATAATATTTTTCTGTCTGTCGTTCGTACTCTTCATTTTCTCGTTTATTTATGTTATTGAGTCCAATGAATAATCAGTGACATCATCACGTCATTATGTAGTTAGCCTAAATTAATTTATGTGCACTATTGCAGCAACAGATTTTAATCTATGGTGCTTTAATACAGTTGTTTGGGCAACAAACGGTCTATCAATTTGTGAGATTATTTTTTATTCTTTTTTATCAAACGGTACCCAAATTACAAGCGTGCTGGATTCCTAACAAATTTAATGCTAGTATATACAAAGTACAAACCAAGTGTTCTTCAAAGCGTTCACTCTGTCTATACCTGTAGGCGTACATGAATGCAACATGCGTCTTGGAGAACAAAAATCCCAGCTGTTGCTGCGATGGGCCGACCGTACCGCCTATATCTGAAGGCCAGCGTCTGACTTCCGGTTGCGGAAAGATAGCGATTTTTCAAAGTAACTGCAGTCCCATACACGATCTGGTGACGTTGCTATACTGGACGCTAAAATCAGTGCTAGGATAAGATACGGTAATTTGGCGCACGTAAGTGACGGCTGCAGGCAAAGCACTGCATTCCAAATTGCGGCCAAAAAGCTGCAGATAGAGACATGGTTACTTTCAACAGCTTATAGGTAGTCGTAGTCGTTATTGCCCTATGCAACGGTATCGCCAACTCCTTACGACGTACCGTTTAGCCACAATACATTTGTTACGGTTAAAGAGACGACTGAGAGACGACATATCGTACCCAAGGCTCAACCTAACGGTCGGCTATAGCATGCAAAGGCAATAAAATAATTACGGTAGATTTTCATTTTCATGACACCCGGGAAATACTTTTCAAAAATCATATTTCAATACAAATGTGTTTTATTTTTTACTTTTATTTATTTTTAACAGTATCACAAAAAATGCATGGAGGAATGGACGCTCTGGCACTGCTGTATTTCGCGAAAATTTAGTGGCTATGGACGCACGACAGGCGTCTGTGGATATGGATATGGATATGGATATGGATGGCAAATTTCATATCCACGGCAAGCCTGGAAAATTCTCGTCACTGTGTTAACCAAAATATTTGAGCACGGCCTGCGAGCAGTCGTTCGAAAGAAAATCGATTGCCTGGCAGATGTTTGGGGAACGGTGCTTAGCAACGTAGCGCACCTTGTGTTATTGCTGCTGATGTTGTTGTAACACGAGTAATTAACGAACAGACGTACCGATTAATGCTAAACTGACAGGTAAAAATAGCACGCGCCAAACTTACATATGATAGGCCTACATAATGGATTTTTTTCATATGATAGACTAAATGCAGCATACAAAATAAAAAAAGATTGTCTGTAGATCTAGCTACACGTAAAAGGGGACTTCCTGTTAGTGTTAAATATGTCTGTATTAAATATATTCGTAGACGTGTTGCAACGTAGTTTGGCCTGGTCTGGTGTTATGTCGAGCGCCGATGTTGAAACTTAGCGTCTGGGGCTGTAGTCCCAGTAGAAACACACACTACTCCCGAAATTGATGCTACACGTTTGTATTAGGCCTATCAATGTTAATCAAGGTTGTTCATGGTCATCAGTGTTGATACTACTAAAAAGCTCGTCACGAGTGCTTGTTATGATAAGCAACATGTCTGTGCTCATCTACAACCGTTTTCACGTTAGATGAACCAATAGCTGTAAAATACCGACTTTTTGTGGGGGTGCCGCTGTTTGCCGCATTCGTTCAAGGGCAACCACCTAGCCCAGCGTTACGAAATTTCGTCACAAGAAACTAAAGACTCTACACTAACATATGGCGAAAACCAGAAGTCTCTGTTTAACGTGGGCTTAAATCGGTGCCGAGTTGTGACAGACAGACGGGCGGGCAGGCAGACACAACTATGATAGCTAATAATACGCGCTGGCACATAGTACATCGCGCGTTGAAAGTAAAATGTGATAGGTCCTACGTACGAAATGCCGTTAGTCAAGCGATGTTGCACTGTTCGATACGTCCACCGCCATTCTTCACAACACATTTCAGACGACGCCGCCATGCACTCGTTGATGCTTTTGCCACTCGGTGATTATCGCTCTCTTCGGTTCATCCATCGTCTTAAATTTTCGTCCGCTGTAAGCTCGTTACTAAAGAGCGCCCAAGCAGCGTAATCCACGAGATTTAGATGGGGCCACATATCAGGTTCAATAAAGTCTTTGACCGCGGCTGGAGACGGACGACAAGAGAATGGCGTGGTGTGTGTTTTGCTAGGTAGGGCAATTGCATAATAAATGTAAGGTGTCTCGCGTAATTTCACTTTTATGCGTTACCGATTTTTACGCGCGAAAGCAGAATGCTTTGCGCGTCTTTGCCATCGTCTGGGCGTCTGTCCGTCTGTCTGTCCGTATGTCTGTCCGTCCGTCTGTCACACTCGTGATCTGTATCAAAACGGTGCAAGCTAGGATCACGAAATCTTTACTTTGGGCTGCCCCAAGGTCTCTAATTTATCGTGACAAAATTTCGTGCCACTGGGTGAAGGGGTTCCCCCCGAACGAGGGCGTTAAAGAGGGGTACCCCCCTAAAAAGACGTCATTTTGCCGTTATTGGCTCGAATAAGGTGAAAACGGTTGCAGATAGGTACATACGTGCTGCTTATCATAACAAGCACTGGTGACAGGCTTTTTGGATTTATCAACATCGATGACCTTGAACGATCTTGAACCCCTCAAAAAGAGGTTTTTAGTGAATTTTTTGCAATTTTTGGATGCAGCGCACATTTCAACACTGAATTGCGACGAAATAACTGGAGATAGACCAAGACAACCTGCGTATGAAATTTTCAGCATTCAACGTAGATTTTAGCAGTTCAAGTCCCAACCCCCTAATTTCAAGGAGGCCGGCGCAGGCGGGCGTCAAAGACAGCTACCCCTCTAAAAAGTGGTTATTTTATCGCAATGCTTTCGCGCGTCTCGTGAGCTTTGCTCAAATTACTTGTTCTATCTCCCACGATTTAACCCCAGAGTTTAACCCATCTGGCTAAATTTGACACGTAAGACGTAGGTGTTGTGATAACGAAATTGGACTAAAATGTTTTTGTACGTGCTTCTCACGAACCGTGTTGAGAATTAAGAGCGAAATAATACGCGCTGTTGATGATTGATTCTGATGATTCTGATTCATTTACTTTGACAAATGGTGTGCTTTACACACCTTCGATAAAGAGTCAGTCATTTTCACGATGTGCATAATGTGTTGTCAAACTGACACAGAAAATGAAACACAACCTGAGAAAAAATACGCCTATGATGGCAGGCGTCAGCTGATGTCCACATACGAAGAAATGATACTAAACGAAACTATTGGTATGCATTTGTGTGTTTTTACAACATACATGATGCTGGTTAATCACGTTGTCCTTAAGCTTGATGTATTTCGTGAACGAAGTTCGAATTTATAATACCTCATTTTTCTGGTGTTCATGCATGTTTGCAAAAACCTTATTTGATCAGGTGTGTGCAGTAGTTAACGTACAAATACAGAAATGGGGGACGCTATAGTTTGGGTTTGGGCCTCCGTTGGTGGTTTTGGGCACATGCTGCGTCTTTTGGAAACTTAAGATGAGAGAACGCTTAGGACTAAAAATCGACCTGGGCAGGTGGCGGAACTGTGTTCCCCGCGTTTCCTCATACTTTAACTATTGGCTGTGTGATAATGTAGCGTAATAAAGCTATGTTCTATCAAAGCCATTTTTCTTTCCTTCCTTATTTTAAGCTAAAGTAAGTAAATGAGTAAGTAAGTAAATGATTTATAAAGCGCCAAAGTCTCGGAAAGAATCAGGGCGCAACTAAATGCAACTTGAAGCCTAATATCTTGTTTACAGGAGGAAGGCTGGAAGCTGGCTCCTAAAGCTGGCTTTAAGAGCGCTCTAAGAGCATTCTAAGAGCACTCTTAAAGCGCAGATCTTCGCGAAAAGGGAGTATAGTGATACCATACTTACTCTTGTAGATTATTGTTGAAATAAGCGACAAAGAAGAACCATTTATTTGTGTCGTGTGTGTGATAAATCATGACAGTGACTTGTTTAATAACATTTTTTAAATGTCCAAGAAGTTGGACGACACTTGCCCAGGGTCCTATGATTATTATCGCACTTATGCACGTGCATGTTGTTAAATTGATTTTTGTTATTGTATTTATTTATGCCACACAGTAAAAGCCAAACGTTGTATCTGTTTGAGCAGATTACCATGTTCTAGAAAAAATTATGAACTTTGGACATCCAGGGGAACAGCTAGTATTCAGGTAGTAACAAATGACATATTAGTAATTTTTGCAATAGTATTCTAAGTTGTATAATGGTGCAGTTGTATACTTAGTAGTGACTAAAGTAATTATTACTCAAATGCAAGGGGTACAAAATTCTCTATCTGGATCGCATAACGATAGTTCCGTGGCGCCACTTTGTGAATGATATAGACTTGTGTTGCAGCCTGAAATCGCCAAAAAAATTCATAAAACTCCCTATATTGACGTTCAAGGTCATTCAAGGTCATTGAATTCGGCGCCAATCGAGAGCCAATTACGACTTCCTATTAGTGATTAATAGTAACCTAGGCCCTATCTCGCACCGTTACTGAGATACAGCAATTTATTGGCCAAAATCGTAAATTTTGCCCACCCCCTCTCATTTAGCGCCCTCGTTCGGGATGACCCCCTTCGAATTTATGGAAAAGATTTACTGTTCCTGAAACTAGAGTCTTCCCGGCAGCAGATGGTGAAGATTTGATGATCCTAGCTTGTACCGTTTTTGACTGATCCACCCGTGTGACGGACAGACGGACAGACAGACAGAATTGCGATGGCTAAGACGCGCTGAAAGC
>Ga0209367_1003111_pt1 | contig 22368 bp, 8 predicted proteins | sample WorMetLIZISLAND2_FD_187412 | JGI IMG/M metagenome (GOLD analysis project Ga0209367, IMG submission 187412) | Marine gutless worms symbiont microbial communities from Max Planck institute for Marine Microbiology, Germany - Olavius geniculatus... ... | reverse complement strand
GGGGGGGGGGGTTCTGGTTGAAACCTCTTGGTCTAAATTTGCATTTCAAGTTGAGGATTAACCGTTATGGGTTTCGCAGCGATAGGCCTACATTGCTGAATAACTTCGGCCCTTGTTGCTGTTGTTCTTACTGCTGTTGTTGAACATTTCAATTTTAGTAGAAAACGAATAAAACGCGGTGAATTCGTCGAAATCGGCAGACGACATGCAGACGCGCGAGCTTCCGACCTCGGCGACTAGTCAATTCAGTCTTGTTATACAGATAGCCAATTGCATAGTCGCAAAGGTATCGGCATCTTGTGACGTCATCACGGTCATCATCATTATCAGCAGCAGCAGCAGACAATGAAACAAGTGTAACGGTTAGGACGTGGATTTGCGATCTCGAGGTCCTTTGTTCGACTTCCGGTCGGGACGCTATCAAGTGGTTAGTACTTGGATGACTGACTGTCTTCGGACAGCAGCTAGCCTAAACCATCTCGGTATATAACCAACACCAAGATCAACTCAACCTTCACTCCATCCAATATAGGTAAATAAGTACCGGTCTGTCTGGCTGGGGTTATGGTGGATCGCGTTCACTAATGTCCGGTTTGTGATTATATGTGGCAGGTGACGCTCCGTAACTTTGAGATGGCTCTCCTATGCAAATCTATACCATTTAACCATTTTAACCATTCAACAGCCGGTGAAGCAGAATGAGTTAGATGCGGAAGTTAGAAAAAGTTAAGCGTAGTTAGCGCGGTACGTCGGCGCTGCGCGTTCTTTCGTCTACGCGATGGATAATGACAATACACGTAGACAAAGAAGGCACAGCGCCGATGCGCTGCCATGCTTCCAAGCTAACACACGATAAGATTCGCCCGTTCTTGTTTTTCCCTTAATTCCGTATACGGTAACTAAAAAATGCCTTTTTATTCTAATTCCGCAATGGACACGGAACAGAAATACTGTCCAAGTTATATTGCTTATCGTATTTGCCATGCTCTGTGCTGCGAAATGAGCATAAACAGGAAGCGCCACAAAACAGTAAATGCCAAATACCAGTTCCAACTGTATTAATTGGCATTTTAGCAAATTAGTATTAATTCCAAGTAATTAGAAAATTGCCAGTTGCCAAGCAGTTTCGTCTTTAATTACTCGTGACAAAAATAGGCCTAGCAATGCAGAAACAGCATGTATATACACAGACCACGATTGATGAATCCTTGTAATCTATGTTTTAGACTTCAAAGTTCACCTTTTCAAGTAGACCTGAACAAATTAATAGTCAGGTCCAGTCAGGTCCAAACAGTGCCGAACATGTTCAGTTCAACAGTTTAAACTTTAAACTAGAGCTGTCTAGAAAAAAGCGTTTAAAAACGAAATTATTGCTACTAGGAGTACGACATCAGTGTAATACGTAAAGGTTCAAAACATTACGTAAAACATGCAAAAGGCAATACTTTTTAATTACTTTACCGCAATGACAACGCTTTAAACGACATCAGACAACAATATTGTGATCCCCAAATCTGTTAAAGTAAAAATAACGAATGTAACGAAATATTAAATGTCGTAATTAACGAGCGGACAAATCAAAGAATCATGTCTATATGAACCAGTATGTTCATCGTCGCAGTCAGCATGAGCTTAGTTAACATTAAGCCTGAAAAAGCTGCTGTGTTGAGACAATTCAACGAAAGTCGCATAGGAAAATAAAAAAAAAATAAACTACACAACCAAACATACCAAACACAACGCAGCGACTAAATCTACGAACTCCGTTTGGCAATAAGCTAAAACAGCCAGAAAAATCGCATCAAATGAAAAAACAACATAAGTTCTAACTAACTACATGGTGTTCAAACAAAAAGGTACCCTTTTTTCTTTCATACAGTTCAGTCAAATAACAATGAATGCAAAAAAATTTGTAGCGCCTGTTGGAACAAATACACACATTTGCTAAAAATTTCATTTACATTAATTGTTAGGCCTATAGGCCTATGTTTGAGTTACGGAGGAAAAAAGAGTGCCTTTTATTTGAACACCCTGTATAATTACTCTTCTTTTGGAAGTTGTGGTTAAAGTCGCGCCAGACAAAAACCACCCTGTAGGCCTAAATAGCCATTGAACCGTGGACGTAGTTTCTCTGGCGGCCTTCCCCTGGTGTTTCATCACATCGTACAATGTATTCTGTTTATATGTTTTGCACAAAATAAATTACGATAAGGACAGTACGCAATCCATGCACGCCTTGTATGTACCATAAGAGCGCAAACTGTAAATTGCTCAAACTATCACACCACTGGCATTTATGTATGTAAAAAATTATGGCCCCGAAGCCAACACTGATACACAACCATCTCGGCAATTTTTGTTACGTTTATCTGTCGTAAATGTACCGTCGTTAATTTATAAAATGATTTGTAAAAAGCGTCAACGAAAGGGCAAAAACGTGAACCGTTGAACTGATCTCTATGTATAATAGCTCATCGTCGCCAGTACAGTGACGTCACAGCCAAACTGATGACGTAAACAAAGTGCGTGCTGACGTCACGGAAACCGGTGGAGCGCAACGCTTCCTTTGCGGCATCTGCACAAACGCGCAGTAAACGGCAGTGTAGATACACGGCATTAATATACAGCGATAAACTAGACTGTCTAAGGCTAAGGCTGTCCGCGGTAGCCTATGTGGCATGCTGCGGTATTTATAGCAAAGACGTCAGCGTAGGACAATAGCTATCGCCCTAGCTGGGCTTGTTTAGCAGCAGCCAGTAGCAGCAAGTAAAATGGTAAAGTATCCAAAAATTCGGTTCTGCGACCTTGATCTATAACATGAAATTCTATAAAGTTCTTGCAGTTGTTGAGATATACATGTTCGTGCAAAATTTTCTCAAGCTAAGTGCAGCGGTTCATGAGTTATCGTGTTAAGAAAAAAAAACTTTGCGACGATGCTGCAAATAATACTGTCATCGCTACCGGAAACGGTAAATATTGTAGTACAGCCACGCATGCCCAGCAGTTGTAACGATCACAAATTGTTTAGCAAACCGGCAGAATTAAGATATGTTTATACCAAACGAAATGAACTAAATTGAACTCCAGATCATTCTCAATAAGCAGGCCTTCATTCTGCTTTATTCTCAAGAGTTTTTTTTGTTTAGTTATAGGGTGTTTACACGATTGAGCAAACATCGAAAAACGTCGAGCAAACATTGAGCAAACATCGAGCTAGCTCAAGCAGGCTTATTGGAACCCCGCCCCCTGGCTCAAATGTAGGTCTAGGCTTAGGCTCTTAGTCCACAGCTGATCACGTGTTATATTATGCCTTCCAATTACAACCCGCCCGCCCTCCTAATTAGCATGCTAATTACCATAGAACGTAGAGCTAGCTGCTCGATGTTTGCTCGACGGTGTAAACACCCTATTAAGTTCTATCGCTCTGTAGACGGGTCCGACGAAACACCGCACCGGACCTACCGCACCAAACTTCCTGTGCGGTAGGTCCGGTGCGGCCTAACCCTAACCCTAATACCCCGTTTACACGATCCAGCTAACGTCCAGCAAACGTCGAGCAATTAGCACGCTATTTTGAATACATTTGCTGGACGTTTGCTGGATCGTGCAAACGGGGCATAACTCTAACCGTTCGTCGGACCGCTGTAGACTGCTTAATGGGCGCGGCCTAACTAAATCTTCTCTGTCTTGTACTAAGTGCCTAAATTTCGTACGTGTGTTTAAATACTGTACATGTTTCTGTTTCTGCCATTTATGGTGAAAAAACATGCATGTAATAACAATAATCAGCATCAGCAACTCCCGCATCATCCACAAGATTACAACAACGTCGTCGTCATCATCAGCTGCTTAAGCGGCAGCTTTGAACTTATGTAAACAAACGATGAACAAAATGAGACAGTTAAATTAATAGTCAAAAAACGTTATAGCGTGAACTATATTCCCTGAAATCCACGTAAACTCAAGCAGTGGATTCACGTAGTGACAGTAAAATAAATGTAATCTTTTAAGCTCAAGAACAACTTAATAATGGGACTTACTCAAGTGCTAAAATTATTCACTTATTTATTTATCAATTTAATATGTATCCAATTATGCAGCTGTTGGCAGCACGCAGTTCTTGGGCAGGGTGCGGGTGAGTTATAAGTAAGTAAAAATGGTGTTTGAAGTCTGACCTCTAACAAGGGCAATGGTATGTCTGCTGGTGCCAACGTGGTTGCTAGAGACGAAGGTGTAGTCACGGAACATCTGTGGAAAGACACGTCCAAATTCTAGCTCTAATACCGTCTCATTGCCTCCCTGTGACATCAGCAGCCGCATCATTCATTAGTCAACATAATCAGCATCAACATCGTCATCATTGTAAAGACTTCTACTAGACAAATAGCGCATATAAAACGAGGCCACTTTGTTTCACCATTTGTAACTTCAAAAATATTGAATTTAAAGAGATCGGCATCAAATTTGGCACAAATCAACTTAATTTCATTTTTAGCGATAATTCCTTAAAATTTTTTTTAAAAATAGGAAGATAAAATGGCTGTCTAAAAATGACGATAACCCCTGACAAGCGCCATAGATTTTCAACTGCAATGTCGTGTTTTGCGATGCATCGAAAAGACGACTGCAAAATGCCTGTATTCCTTTAATTTTGTACAGACTTTGTGGCAGTGTGCAGAGCATCTTCATGACCGCAAATAGGTTTCTTCACAAGTTCGATGCTTTCCAAATTCCGATGTGCAAATTAATCGCGGACAACCACTGCCTTTCGGATACTATTTGTTTTCCAACGGTGATTCAAATTATGCTATGCTGACACTTCATTCAGTTGTCCATTTTTCAACTGCCTGCATTAAAAATGCTTGAAGTGTTGGCCCACTATGTGAACACAGGCAAGGAGACGCTTTCTCCATTCATTGACAGCAGTATCGATAATGTTCTGCTCCAGACCAATCCAGGCTGTACCAGTCGCTTCTTGACTCTTCAATTCTTCCTAAACATCATCTAGTAGACACACTGCTGCATGACAGTCAAACCTAGTAACAAACCGGCTGTTGGGGTTCACAGATTAGGATAGATGGAATTAATCGACGTTTATTCATTCATTTTAACACGTATTATGCTTGATCTGATTTCCCCAGGTAATGCAAAAGCAGACGCAGGGTGACATGACAACTAAAACATTTATTTAATAGCTAGTTGTGTTAAAAATATTTCTGCTAAATATTATTAAAATCTGCTAATCCTTATTCAAGTTACGATCGATAATGTCGGTGATGTTTTTTCAGGTTTTCTGTTTATTTTACCACATATTTTGCTTGATCTGCTTTCCCTAGGTAGTGCAGAAGCATATCTTGGGTGAAATGGAAAACTGAACTGTCGTTTGATGGAAAGTTGTGTCAAAAATATTCATACCAAAAATTATTAAAATCTGAGAATTGGTTTTCAAGTTACAGTCGAAAATGTCGGGGATGTTTTTTGGGACACAGTGTAGTAGGCTATATATTTTAGCGGCAAGCCTCGTGGAATGCCGGTATAAACTAACCTGTCGCAGGTACGCCATGTACTCGTCGTCACGGTCAAACTTGACTCCTGGCGGCCAGTCTGAACGCGTGGTGGGTCTCAGACGCTGACGTCCGTCCCAGCTGATTCCAGCGTCTGTGACAGGAGAACCTGACAAAACGTGGCAGACCAGTTTGACACTTCGCTCATAAACCGCAGCCAGCACTGACCAAGGACACTTCAGCACCGGAGGAGCTGCAACCACAATACAATCACTGTCATGATGATATACCAATCAATCGTTCCGTTGGCATGATTTGAGTGTTTGATTTACGCCCCCCCCTAACTCATTTTATGTAGCCCTATGAGTTCTCTCAACACTGGATATAATTTGATAGATGATTTGCGCTGGAAAACTGGCCCCTGCCAGCTGCCTCTAATAGAATAATAGCTAATAGCTTAGTCTAATAGAATCAAAACTGTTTTAAACGGAACTGAAATAGGAGAAATGGAACACAGGTGCTTCAATGTAAAATACATGTATATTCAGCATGCATGATTGCAATAAATGTGTGACTTTCACAGCTTTCCGTTGCAATGAAAATGTCAAATATATAGCGCCACAGAATAAACCCAAGAACGCCATTTCGAGGTAAAAAAAAATTTAAAATTTCTGGAGTAAGACACCCCAGGCCAGATTTTTTCCACCGAAAAAAGACACCCCTCCCTGCATCCCAACTTTCGGAGCCTTGATTCTCTAGCCTTCGACCCTTGACTTGCTTCCCACTTTGAAATAGCTTCTGCGCCGCCGCTGCTTCAATGCACCTATCAGTCTTTGCTCGTCTTAGGCCATAGACACTGCCTGTACATAACAGCGAGCGTCATGCATCACTGTATCAGCGACGTAAATTCCTCGTGACGATCGATAGCCTAAGCTTAATAAGGCCTATACCACTGAATAGTTGCTGACTGACAAAACCACCTTCTGACGTGCGTGGGCGTGACTTGCCATAACGTCAACATGAGCTTATAAAATTAGTTGCAGGTATTTTGGAGGTGTAAGCTTAGCAGCTATGATTCGTGATGTTTTGTTTTTACCTATACTGCACACCCAATACCCATGGGTATAAAGGATTGGTCGCTTACTGTATCGAAAGCAGTTGTTATACGAATTCGCAGTTTGCCACAGACATCTAAAACGAAAGAAATGAGTTTGCGAATTTGGTGGGCGATTATAGTTTGCTGGTCGGCGGCAGTCGGCCGTTTCGCCGACGCAGAAGCGATTAGTGAAACAAAGTTTCACATCGACGGAAAGGTGAACGTGAAACTAGTTAGAGGAGACGCAGATGGCGATGAAAATTGGTTTCAAGAAGCAAGAATATTTGTCGATACTGCTCAGCATATTGGCATCCTAAAGTAAGCGATTCGCGAATTCCCTATATTATTTCTTCTTTAGTAATAGGTTTAATTTTCATTTGTAATCGAAACAAACTTCTAAACAGCATCATCGCGGTATCGAGTATACTATCTTTCGCTTCTTACTACCTTTACTGTCTAACGAGTCGTTTAATCAGACGTGCCTGTGTAGGCGCACGTGGTCTAGTGGTTAGTTTCGATTCGTAATTTCAACTTACGGTTCGATTCTCAACGCGGGTCATTTGCAAGCAACCTTGAGCAAGTTGCTAACCTACTGCGTGTTCATGTCAACTCAGCCTCCTACCCTAAACGAGACAAGAAATGAGCAGTAGCTTGCGGGCTATAAGAGGTGAATGTCTAGTGCTGATGATTAAGGCGGCGGTATGTTTGCTTGCTGCAAAGTGCAAACTGCGGACCAAATTGTTCGCTGACGTAGGCAATGGACGGCCACATAGTGCGCTGCGGTATCGTTAGCTCATGCCAATCAGCTGCCACTTGTCCGGAGATTGCAAAGCGCTTCTGGTCGCGATTCATGTAAAAAGCGCTACTGTTAGTTACCGGGCTCTTTATCTGTATTATACATAAAAAAAACTGCAAGCAATTCATTTAATGTTGTATAAGCGCTGATGTAAAACGGCAAAAATCAAAAAGTATAAACCCGAACTAATGTATAAGCTTAGACATTTAATATGTTCTCAGCAGCCAGATATAAATGTCTAAGCTAATGCACATCGCTTATACAACAGCTTGTTGCTATCGCACAAGCCGTGACAATAATTTGGCCGCATTGTGGCGTGCCTCTAGGCCGGACGGCAGATTCCGAATCAGCAATTTACCGGCCGGTTCGTACGTGGTTGAAGTAACGCATCCACGCTACTCGTTCGAATCGATTCGCGTCGACATCAACTCGCGTGGAAAGTGTCGAGCGAGAAGACTCAACCGTCTACAACCGTCGCAGATCGATCAACTGCCGTATCCGCTCAGATTCGTCGCCAGACAAAAGATTGACTACTTCCAGAAACGCAACAGTTGGATAGTCAGCGAAGCCTTGTCCAATCCGACGGTCTGTAGGCCTATGGATAGCTTTTGTGTTAAAACGACTTCCAGGCGTCACGTTATTTTCTCCGCGTAAGGCCGAAAGTTATACAGAAAAAAAAACTATATTCGATTATTCGCATCATATTTTCTTTCTTTACTTTCACTATCTGGAGCATTAGCTTTCAGTTACTTTAACGACGGATTTTGTAACAAACGAAGATGGACGGATGAATAGATATTGAACGAATGGAATCTAGATGATATTTCGTGTGGTTGAAGATATTGACTCTGGTTCTGCCGATGGTCGCGCTGCTGTTGCTGCTGAAGTTAAACCTACCGCAGTCACTCGATCCAATCGACAAAGATGACAGCCAGAACACAGGCGACAATGTGAGTGAATGCATGGTTAGTCTATTCAAATCACGTCTGCTACTTTCGGCAATATACAGCATTCGTCTAGCTATAGTCAATGCATTTACTAGTATCATACTGGTGGGTGTGGTGATTTGTCTTTTTTGTTACATCTATCGGTTCATTATTTTCATGCAAATATCATTTTCATCACCCACCACTTTGTCATTCTGGGCTCTAAACGTTAAAAAGTTTTGCGCAGTTTTTTAACAGGCTAACAGAAACCCTCCAGGCTGTCTTCATGAATCACTAAATGAGTCATCCGTTTTTCTATTTCTACTACGAATATACATTTCTGGATTTTCTGCCCGGTTCTTGCGGTCACGTGTCATCTAATTTCTTCATCGCATCGTTCGTTATGCTACGTCTTAACCGTCACCCATGCAATAAGTACTGTGTGTAGTATATTGATGTTTGTACAGCAGCGTGTAAATGGACTCGGGTTCGGTCAGTTTTGGATGCCGTGGAACGATTTTCCGATGCCCGATTTATCAGAGCTGGTTATGCGCTGGTTGGGCGATTGGCCCGATGACGAAGATAACTCAGTCTCTTCAAAGCAGCGTCAAAAACCTCGTCTGAAAAACACAGATCCTAGAACAAACTGCACAACTGCTGCTCAACATCCGAATCATTCCTTTACTGTGACAGTCGCTGCCACCAAGGATAACATAAAGTCCACGTCCAGGAGAAAGAACAAGAAGAAAAAGAAGAAATAGTGTCAATGTTCAACGTTGCTGTCGGATTACCGAAAAATAACCTTTGACCAATGGCGTGCATACGGTCAACTAGGCTGCGCAAGAACGTTAGGCCTATTAAACGTTTTGACGTTTAACATTCGAGTGACGAAGAAGCATGTCTATTACTGTTAACTCTAATATGAACATCGAGTGAGGTACTGTATACAGGGTGGTCGAGAACAGTCTACCACAAACTGGTCGAGCTAATTTTTGTGTTAATTGATTGCATGCACACGGTGTGCAAAAATGTCCACTTTCACCAAAACCGTCTTGGGGTTGAATGAGTAATCAGACAATAAACATATAAATATAACGTAAATAGCTCTGTAAAATGTGATCCTCCAAAACTAATCTTTGTACGTAAAAATAGTATCACTGACAGAAATGCACAGCTCAAGTTTTGGACCACTTGCACACTCAACTATACACAGATCAGATGAATGCGATTTGAGCAGTTTCATGAACTTGCATTATATTAGCAGGTTATAGAAATTTCATATTCGCCGACATTTGAATCACACGATATGACATGCTGAAACACGACTTTCATAAGCTTAATCGACTTCCAGTAGTTTTTAAGCAAATAATGCTTCAACACAGCGCCCGAGTTTCAAATATAGCCGCATTTCCACTGTAACAGGAACCTCGAAGTCCAATATTTTTCTTGCTATTCTATAAACCGTACATACGATTTGTGGGCATGATTTGATAGTCCGAGAGTTGCGCAATTGTTGCAGCGGGATTTGCGACAAAGGACCAACCATCGGCGTCAACGCCTCAGCTTCAGGCTAAGTCACGTAGCCAGAAATGTGAATTGGGGGTCCCTTCCTTTCACTCTTTTTCCTTACTTTTCCCTTTCTCCCCTGCCCTTACTTCTCATGTTTTCCCTTGCAGCAGTATTTGCGACAAACCATCAACCAACGTTCCCTTCCCTCCATTCCTTTCCTTAGCTTCTCTTTCCCTCCTTTTCCTCCCCTCCCGCTTCTTAGAAGTAGGACCCCTAAATTCCAGCTAAGGAATTTGGAAGAGCGCAGTGAGCGGGGTCTTGAGTGGAGCCTTAGTGGTAATCAAATTCGTTGCATAATAGCTATAAAATATGAGATCTAATGTCAACAATTTTAATAATTTCAAATGTATTTTTGAGTCCCTAGTGTCCATTTTTAACAAAAGAATTGTGTCTGGCCACTTGGGGAGGAGGACGAAGCCCCTGCCGCCCCCTTGTCAACGCCACTGGTCTGGATTCATGGGAATTACGAGCCGACCAAGAACGCCTAAATTTTTAACGTTTTGATTCATAATCACAACGACGATAATAGGCCTAGGCTATTATTACTATTTAAATATAAAAAACTTACCAGTTTACCATTACTGTGTAAGGGCAACAAAGTCACACACCCAAAACAGCAGAAATGATTTTACTAGTAAACAGAGTAATAGAACGACGAACTGGCTGCCCTTACAAACCCATGTGACGTGACCCCCATTTAACCTTTTGCACTCCCGCATTATCCCGTGAGCCAATAAATGTGTGAAATTGAAATTTTGCACTGCACTTTGTAAGAAGTCGGCCGCCGGCTCAGCAGGAATGAAGTCCTTTTGTCCTATCTCCTATAATTTCCATACGACTTAACGTTACATCACAGGCGTGAGGTAGAGCAGAAATATTAATAAGTTACGTCTATTGTAAATTTGTGATAAACCAGTATCCAATAGGCCTCTACATTAAGCCTATAGAGGCTTTCACCATCAATACTTATTGAATGACGCGTTCTTTTTTTCTCAAGTAATGTAAGCATTGAACACAGAGTCTGCGCACACGAGTGGCAAGAAACATCGTGGATCGATTTCAGTTTTTATCTGGAAATGTTTTGAGGATGATAAGATAAAGCTTAAATTTAAGTAATTCATGACATGCCAAACGTGGATAAACTGACGAAATTATGACTTCTGCAATCTGCATGAATGAATGACTTACAGCCCATGGTGATTAAGGTACCGTACACCTACATGCCCGTATATAACCAGTTGAACATCTTTATGGAAGACTGGTTTAACCAGTCTTCCAAAAGAGGTTCAACTCTTTTTTTCAATTTAACTCTTTTATAGCTACGGACCAGCGGTACATTTAATCAGCTGGAAAATATTTGTATCGCACTTCCATTGACTACGTTTATTGGCTCACGAAATAATGCGGGAGTGGAAAAGGTTAAATGGGGTCACATCACATGAGTTTGTAAGGGCAGCCAGTTCGTCGTTCTATTATTCTGTGTTCTAGTAAAATAATTTCTGCCGTTTTGGATGCGCGACTTGGTCGCCTTCACACAGTAGTGTAAACTGGTAAATATTTTATATATAATATGTGCTGTTTTATTAGCAAATTTAATCATGAGTTAAAAGCAATAATGTGACCCAACGTGACCATTTGACTTTCCATGGGCGACTTCCTATGGGTGGTCCATGCGTCTATCTTGCACCGTTATGGAAATATGGCGCCTCAAAGATAATGGGGTCACGACCTTGACCTTTTGGAGTCACGTGACGTTATCGGTCACGGGACCATTCGACATTCGGCATATGTGGTTTTCTATTGGTGGTCCATTGTAACCATGCATCTAACTCGCACCGTTAGGGATATAAAGCCTCAAACTTGCATTTGCTCATGTTAAAGTCCAAAAGTTCACTGCGCATGCGCCGTGTCACGTGACCTGTGGGTAGGGGTTCCAAAATAATCACATATTTGGAATTTCTGAGGCTATTGTCTATTCACTATGCAACTTTGGTGGGGCTTCGATGACGATTAGGCCTAAAGGTAGTTTGTAGATGAGCATCTCCATTGTTAAGCATTTTCAGTGTTATTTTTCTGAGTCCAAAAATGAGCCAAAAATTTGTGGTTTTGGGGATTAGAAGAAGAAAATATTAAAAATGAATGTTGAGACACCCCTAAGAAATCAATCCCCGCCAAAACACGTCATCCAGTGCAAAAAATACGGCGATACTCTCAAAAATGTGTTCTCCAGAGCTTGACAAGAAAAGTATAAAACGAAAGAAAAAAGAACCCATTTTTGAGCATTACATTTCACCCCTTTGCCACGCCGATCCTGCTGGGCCGATTTGTGCCACTTTTGGCAGGTAGGGTCACATGGCCGACGTAATCATCCAAGGCCAATTTTAAGCCGATTGATTCAGGGGTTTAGGGGCTACAGGTGCTCAAAGTCTGGGGTTTCCCATTGACTTTGATAGTCGCCCTTACAACAGTGTTACGCGCTACCGTGCTACACTGTGATAGGCAGAGATGTCGGTACGTTACGTTACGTACCTCCGGCGAGACGAGGCACGAAGCTGGCTGAGAGTCGGGCGTCGGTCGAGCCCCTAGACCTGGCCGTGCATCCGACAGACTTCCCAGACGTCGAGTAGTCGACGATATACTGCTGGATGACTGCCGTCCCAGAGCACGTAATGTTGGGCAAGAACGGACGCTGCCCGAGTTCTTTCTCACGACAGACTGCGCTGACGGATTTCTCTGCGACGTTGGCAGAGGGATCGATGATGAAACTCAGGACGGGTTCCGGGTGTCCGCCGGCCACGAGACACGTCACGTTGATACGTGTCACGTTTTTATATTCTATCTCAGCAGCGGTGGTGGAGTTGCTGTCTTGGACGATAAGGCGCCCGTCGACGTACAGCTGTAGCGACTTCGGCTCAGCTACAGCAACAACAGAAGAAGGTTTGACAAGTTAAGTTATGTACTTTCATCCATAATACAGCCTTTTATTCTTTTATTGTTGACGTTTCGGCAACATTTGTTGCCTTCTTCGGAACGATTGTTCACCAGGTGTCGCCGCGGCGGACAGTAAGCAATAATAGAGGCGTGGAAGTTGATAGGACCTCTCGTCTTGGTTCATCGAAATGTCTTGTTTTTTTCCTGATGTTTATCGCTTCCGTGATCCATCGATCCGACCTGTTGCGGCATCTGGTGGACAGTCGTTCCGAGAAAGGCAGCAGCGGTTGCCGATACGCCAGCAATAAAAAAAAGTTGTGTTATCGATGAAAGTACATGACTTATTAAGTTACTGTTTTAACATTTGAGTCTATTCAAAGGTTTAACAGGTTTCCAACGGTATAGCTCTTCGTGAAAATCCATTTCAGAGCTGCGGAGCGTCACATGCCACATGGGATTATCTGCCACTTGGCACAAATAAACGCGCCTTGTCATAACCCCAACTAAACAGGCCGGTACAACGCAATGATGACCACGACTGCGGCTTCGTGGCGCAATGGTACGGTGTCGGACTTATGATCGAAAGGTTGTGGGTTCGACTCTCGGTCGGGTCGCTATTAAGTGATTGGTTAATGCTTGAATGAATGACTGTCTGCGGTCAGGTAAACCATCTAGGTATATAACCATTAACCAACACCAAGTTCAACTCAGCTTTTTATCTCTCCGGGATTGGTCTATCGAGTACCAGCTTATCTGGATAGGGTTAAAACGGGGTGCGTTTAGCTGTGTCTAGTAGCAGGTAACAATGTGTGATTCCATATGGCAGGTGACGCTCCGTATCTTTGCGATGAGTTTCCCAGAAAGAGCTATATACGATCTTTGACCTCTAACGACGATGATCAGCCGAACTTTCCACACAGCGCGGAAAAAAGTGAAGGTGTTTTTGGTTCTTTAGGTTTTTGTAGGCCTACACAGAAAAAAACGAGACTCCGATTTTAACACCCAGGAAAAAAACATCAAAATCCTGTACATTATTCTCCACGTCACATAGGTTTTGTTGAGTGAATGACGTGACGTTGAAAATTAAAAATTATGACTAAAATATGAAACTAAATTTATTTTTTACCGAAAATCGCAAAAAAATAATAATAAATTTTTAAAACTGATAATACGACGTAAACCAGCAAATGCACATCACATAAAATAACCAAAACATTGAAATGTACGAAACAATCACAAATGGCAAAATACAACTGCTATAAAAAGATACACAGAAGAAACCGACAGGCGAGAACGACGTGCTAACGTGGAGTGAACGGGTGTCAACGGTTACAAAATGTTTAAAATGGTTTTGACTGGTTAATTTTTGATACATTCTGCAGTTAATTAGTTTGTTACGCTGCACATTGTATGCAGTCTGTGGGAGTTCTGTATCATAAAAAGTACGAATGAAAGATCAATCTTTCGTTTTCTTTTATTTTATGTAATTATGACAATAACCTAACACGGACAATCATTGTTCCATCTATGCAAGCATTCTTACAGACGAAAAATAGACCGCCAATAACTAAATCGTCCTGTGTGGCGTAGCGGTAACGCGTTGTGTCCGATCAACGAAGTTACTCTACGCCGGGTCAGGTTAGTACTTGGATGGGTGATTGCCTGTGGGCATTTCAACCATATGACGCAAGCAGAGAAACCAGTCAAGAAGTTAAGTTTCACTCACCGACGACGGAGAAGGTAACGCGTTTAGTTTCATCAAGTGCAGGAACATTGCATGCGTACGTTCCACTATCCTCGACTCTTGCGTCTGTATAAACATGACATCTCGCCAGTCACGACTGCAACTTTTAGCACACACCCTTACCATGCAGTCATCTTTGACAAATCATTGCGGCAACAAAAAAGACCCCATTACACAAATTTTTAACATCCCATAAGCAAATTAACAATTTTAAACAAAATTTTTTAGCACAGACAGGCAACATTTTGTGCATTCGTACAAAAGTCTGTGTAAATGGCGCGACTTTTTCGTCTCTAGAACATGATTTTTTCAGTGAACACGCCTCTGTCACTTTAGTATAAGTCAACCTGATATCTGTCTCAATTAAAACCCCAGAACAACCGAGTCTATGGCGTACAGTAGGTAAATTAAGTCAGTTAATGTGTTTCAAGAGTACCGTAATTCAATCCGTCTAGTCGAGTGTGGCACTACTGCTAATGCATAGCATTTATCCCATTTCACTGACGGTTTGATTTATGAAAGTAATTAAAGCAAATATAAATAGGCCTACAACTTGCACTATATATTATACGCTCAACAAAAGAGACTGTAATGTATTGTATATAGGCTACACCGTGGGCCATAAAAAACGTGACGCTTTACTTTTGTCCATAGCTTCGCAAATTATTGACCGATTTTCAATTTTTTTTTACTGGCACACACTGCAGACAATTTGCAATAATGTGGTTATTATATGCCCCACCGCACAGTAAATGCGTCTCTACACGACTTTGTGAAATATAAATGTAAGCAAAAACTAACGACAATAACAAAAATTTAAGTAAATAAAAAACACTTAAAATCAACATTGCGATAAATGATCCGTATGAAACTAGACTGCGTTAGACCCATACAGTTTAGTGTCATACAGACCATTCACTTTAATGTTAGTCTAAAGTGTTTTTTTAATTTTACCAAAATGTTTGTTATTATCGTTATATATGCATATTTCATTGATATTTCACACAGAAGTGTAAAGACGCGTTTACGGTGTGGTGAAATATGTAATAATCACATTATTGAAAATTGTCTGCAGAGTGTGCCAGGGAAAGAATTTTAAAAATCGATCAATAATTGGCAAAGATATGGACAAAAGTAAAGTGCCACGTTTTTTGCCCCACTTTGTATATAAACCTATAGGCTAAGAACCGAATTCTTTCTCACGCAAACTGCGTTACTGGACAATGGCGAGCGGACTATGGCGACTGTCAGTGGTGGCGGATACACTGAAAAGAGAAACCGAAAATGCAGGACCGAACTGCATTAGATAAATTTGTGGTTAACTTTTAGTCAGTGGGGGAGCGATAAATTTCAATTAGAGGCGGTCTCGTCTCTTTTCCTCTACCTTTCCTTTTCCCTCTTCGTTTTTTCCTTCTTGCCTCTTTCCTTTTTACCCCTCCCCTTCCTTTCCGTGTCCTTCCCTCTCCCTTCCGTCCCCTTAGAAGTAAGACCCCCTAAAATCCAGCTAGGGGTCTGGGAAGCACTGTTAGCTCTCCCAGCGGGGTCTGGGGCGGAGCCCCAGCCGAAATTAAATTTGGTGCATTTTAGCTGTAAAAATGATATCTGGTGGCAACAATTGTAATTATTTTCCCGAAAATAAACTGACCTAATTGGCAAATTTTGTGCAATTTATACGTAGGCTATGCTTATCTTTTGTGTGGAGGATGGGGGGCAGGCCCCCTGCCCCCTCCCTTTGGCTACGCCACTGCTTCTAGTAAATCTTTTTTTCATCGTTTGCTACTCTGCACTGTGCATGTAATGGCCAATTCACACCTACGACGAGCTGTTGAGTTGAGTTGAGTTGTGTCGCGTCGTATATGCGAATTGATCGTAAAACTCACGCACCGATCGCCTGTCTGCATAACGTCTTACAAAAGCGGTCCGGTGAAATATGTAATAATAATCACCTTATTGCAAATTGTCCGCAGAGTGTGCCAGTAAAAAAATGTTCAAACTCGATCAATAATTGGCGAAGATATGGACAAAAGTAAGTGCCACGTTTTTGGCCCACTCTGTATATAAACCCATGGGCTAAGACCCGAATCCTTTCTCGCGCAAACTGCGTTACTGGCGTTACTGGACAATGCCGAGCGGACTATGGCGACTGTCAGTGGTGGCGGATACACTGAAAAGAGGAACCGAAAATGTAGGATCGACCGCATTAAATAAATTTGTCGTTAACTTCTAGTGAATACGTTCTAGTGAATTCTAGCGAATCTTCCATCGTTTGCTACTCCGCACTGTGCATGCACGTAGCCTAATGGCCAATCCACACCCACGACGCCAACGCGACTTATACCCCGTTTACACGATCAAGCAAACGTCGAGCAAAAGCGAAGCATACATAGCCAAAAACATAACCCACATGAAGCAAACATCAAGCAGTCATTGAGCAGACATCGAGCAAACATCGAGCAGACGTCAAGCAATTAGCACATGTATTTTGAATACATTTGCTCGATGTTTGCTTGATGTTTGCTTGATCGTGTAAACGGGGCATTACTCAACTCAGCTGCTGAGTTGAGTTGAGTCGCGTCGTAGATGCGAGTTGGTCGTAGAACTCACGCATCGATCGCCTGTCTGCATGGCGTCTTACAGAAGCCGCCTATTCTTACGTTAAAAGGAACTTTTATCAACCATTAAACCCAGCTTGCACTGGCATTTTTTTCTCAATTTTGAGCTGCAGTTGTGCGTCATGAGGCTATAATGCCATCTAGTTTATGTACGATACGCTACTGTCTGAAGTGATATAAGCCCACACTGCATACTCAGTTATCCACTCCAGAAGTGCGGTGTCTAGTACTGAAACGTTGAAAAACCATTAACGGCTGGTCCAAATGCTTTCGTGTCCCCTGTCTTGACGCTTGCGGCGGCCTTCAGTTCTTTAAGGCGTGTTTTCTCACGAACTAAACGACCGACACGCAATACTGACCGTTTCTAAGACATCAGTGTGGAGTGTAAAGTAAGCTTATAGGTTTCAGCACGGTCTGCGGCGTATTATGCAAGTGTAGCGAAGCATAATACACAGTAGACCGTGTCGAAACGTAATTGTTTCATGGCCGTGATCGTCGGCGAGTTCTGCCTGGACGCTCGTGTGATATACCAACACGAAACGCTATCAGTCGTCACACTTAGTAGAGTGAGATTATAAACATTAATATAGGTTTATTACAAGCACTACACTAAGAAATATAAGAACTAAGTAGATCATGAAAAAACGAACCTGTGATCGTAAGTGCAACACGTGGCGTCGTGGCTGAGGGAAAAAGACAGGGGCGGGGGGGGGGTAGTTGCACATTCTACATTTCTGGCTGTCGGAAAAATGTCGAAAAAATTTTTTGTTGGAAAATATTTGCGGCTGAAAATTCAAAATATTGGGCTAAAATCCCTATTTTGTGGAAATTTGGGGACAAAATTTAGACTACGGTTTAGAATTTCCCACGTCCGAAAATTGCTACTTTCTGCGCCGCCTATATTATGATGACACACGAGTGAGTGCAAGCAATCAAAAGGTTGATGGCATAAACTGTGGTTCAAACCAACCCTCAAAATCCCGGCGGCAATTGCCACACGGTAACTTGTACAGAATAACGTACGAACCTGAGATGGTGAAGATGAAATCGTATCCGCCGTGGTCGCCGTACTGTTCGGCGCTGATCGAGTAGCGTTCAATGTCGCGAATGCTCTGCTCCTTCACCATGTTGGTGGTGAGGACCTCGTAGTTCGTTGTGCCGAGAACCCACTTCGACAGACGGACAAACATCCCGCCATTCACGCGACTCACACGACATCGTAGTTCGACCTCGGCACCGACTAGCACTAGAGCCGAGTCTACGCTGAAGCTTGCGATGACGGGCTTCTGTACGCTGCTATCCGCTGCATCTTCATCATTCACGCTCTCACCTGCATCGACCAGTTTCCATTCTCGGTAGAGTAACGGTTAGAACGTTCGACTCGCGATCACGAGTCTGTAGGTTCAACTCTCAGTCGGAACGCTAAACCTATCAAGTGGTTACTATACTTGGATGGGTGACTGTCTGTGGACAGGTAAAGCATCTCGGTGTATAACCAGCTGCCTAGGTCAACTCAGTCATCCATCTCTTCGGGGTAGGTAAATCGAGTACCAGCTTGTCTGACTGGGATTAAGATGGGCGTGTTCACCTGTTTCAGGTGGCAGGTAACATTTAACAAACGACCGACAGACAGTATGCTACGAATAAAATGTGCAGCTAGCTATAAGCGGAACTGCTTGTGCGAAAACGAAAAATAACAGAGATAGCACGTTAATTCCGCTATCTTTGGTACAACGAACACGAAATCGTGTCGACGGGGTAGGCCTACAGTAGGCCTATAATGTTTCTGTAAGCCAACAGCTTACATTCCCCCTAGAACAATGCTTCGTGTACAGGCATATTCGTGCAAGGTGATTTATTATGATCGACTGGCGCATACGCATTGATAAACAATATTGCTGCCGAACGAAAACGTCGATCTAGGTGATTATCATTTCCATGCCGACAATGATGGCAGCCAGCCTTGCACGAGACCGTCTTCCCGGCATTCAGTGGTGGTCACTGGACACTGGCCAGTGTTTAAATTGCGGTAAAGTGGCTTTTTGTTAGTGGCAAAAACCAAAGTGCGGTGTGGCCCGAGGAAGAAACGCACTTCTTCTGGAATTAACTTGCAAAGTAAGTTTCTGCCAATCGTGATGAAAACTCCAGTTGGTACCAAAAAGGAGCACGAGCTACGATGGTGAGTTTATATTGTGTACCTACATGTATGCCTATGCTAATGCTGCATGGTAGGCCTCAGTGGCCCTTCCCATGCAATGTACATGCATGCTGATCGCTAAGACCGCAATATTTGCCTAATTTATGCAGACCCGTTCTTATCCATGCGTTTCCGTGCACCACCATACATACCTTAGCATAATATTTATTTTTGAGTGCACAGTCAGCCGCTACTCGGTAAAATTTTTGGACGATACGACCGTCGCAGCAATTATTAGCAAATAAACCCATTGTTTAACGGATGTGTAGGCCTATGACCATAGTAGCCTGTAGGTAAACTAAACAAGCAGTTGACCCATCTATAGAGATGTAATTGTAAGTCATAAACGTAATGTATTTATATGCTTCGTGCACACTTAGCTGCGTTCGTCACAAAGACAGGCTACGGGATAAATAGAGGCGAGCAAAGTTGTTAATAGAGAATAGAGTGGGTGAGCATACAAGGCACTTCAAGAAAACTTAATTTGAGTGGCCACGTTTTTTTCTGAGTCACCCTGTATCAATGATCCATGACGACATGTGCAAGATTGTAGCGAACGCACGGCACGTGTGACTTTGTGGCCTGTAGCTGCAGAGTACTGTATAGCCTACCTGTAAGTTACCTGGCAACGGCATGGAATGCATACAATGTAGATGCAAGTCTGGGCATGCAATGCATGCGACGCCAGCTCGTGTGTCTCTCTGACGTAGTGAATCTATGATGGACATCAGGGCAGCCAGCATCCATGCAACGAATGCGGCTTAATCGTTGTCTTTCCGTCGATGCACAGTAGGCCTATGCGGCGTTGTGACAGGGAAACGAGCAATAATTGCTCACCTTAAATTGCTGGCCATCGGAGTCGGAAAATAATCTTTAAAAATCTTCTTAAATCTGTCGTCCAAAACAGGGCCGGATTTGGCTGGTGGAAGGCCTGGGGCCCCTGGTGGGAGGTCTGGGCCCAGTGGCGTATTTGGGATTTCAGAAAGGGATTGGCTGTCAAATTACAGGGTTTTGGGGATTGGGGGTTTGGTGGGGGGCTCCCTGTTAGTGGGAGGCCTGCGGCCCGGGGCCCCCCGGCCCCCTAAATCCGGCCCTGGTCCAAAATGCAAAATTTGGCGCTGAAAATCCACATTTAGAATAACATTTTGGGGCAAAATCAAAATTCTGAGGACCCAGTATCTCTTCTGTCAAAAATTTATAGAATTAGCAGTGGCCTATAGCAAGGACTGTACAGGGTGCGGCAGGAAAAAGTAGCCCCCTAAAGTTTTTTGCTATTTTCTCAGCTGTCCACCGAAGTCGTGAGAATAGGTACGTTGCGGTAGGCCTAATTAGCCTAGTTGTTTTTACAAATTTGATATTCGGGAAGCGGTGCGATTAGTAAATACGCTAAAATGTAAGACTATGAAGCAAAACACTGCATGCTATTCTTCGACGCTAAATGACACATTAATACTATAAATTTATTGTCGACTCGGCCCTATCTCAAGAATTGGCTACTGTGTCTGAGATACAGCTACTTATCGGTTGAAAATCGGCATTTTTTTCAAACACACCTCTATTCAACCCAAAATTTTAAGATGTTCCCCTTGCATTAGATCGCTAAAAATTTGCCTGCGAAAAGCTGCGACACGGTATAATAAAACGTAGGCCTATAACACAATTCCCGGCACCGGTAGTCCAACTTCAACGATCTCTGACACGGCGAATTCTTCCGAACGCCGAGATAGGCCCTATGGACTATATGTTCATTGCATCGGCAACAGTGTGCGTATTTAAATTTGCGTAAATATGACTGAGATATAACAGCTTCCTTTCTGCGACAATTCGGATATGGCTGCCTTCTGTTGGCATCATGTCTCCTTTCATCGAGGTGTTCAAGTTCCAACTGGCAAACGTCACACTGACGCGAAGGACAGATTTGATCCATCCTGTTTTCATCAGCACTTTGCACGTTTTTATCAGTTCTTTTCCTACAGTTAGTTCTGCTGTTGTTTCCGTCACTTCGTGCACATCTGCCATGCACGACACTACTCGCTAAAGAATCTGTACATTAGGCCACGGGAAAAAAGAAGAACGAGAAGATAAATAGTGTCATTGCAATGTATAAGACAACTTACCTGGAGCCACGCTGGCATACGATAGCAGCAGCAGCAGCAATATGGAAGCTGCGGGAAAAGCGCCAAGGAAGCTCATCACTGAGATCAAACTGCCGGCATCTGACGGACGTCAAGGATTTTGAACGTCGTCGCCGTGATCCTAACTGCTCTACACCTTGTGAGCTGTTTCAGTGAGCAGGTGCGCGCTCGCCTAGCAGCCTAACACTTAGCAGCTCGCCTCAGGCACGACTATTCAGCATTCACCCCCCTATACGACCACCCATCGCTATCAAAAACTGCTCATGCTCGGGCCTATGACCTGCTTGCAGCTAACAAAGCGCACTGGCTGCAGCTAAACGACCGATTCACTGCAGCACTGCACTTGTCGTGGCAATTACGCTCCAATCGAACCTCTGGGACAGTAACGACACGCGACGTATAGAAGCATCATAAACAAGACTGTAATTTGAGCGAACCTCATCAGACGCGCTGCAGCCTAGAGCAGTTTCTGTTCGCGGGTTGTCTTGGTCTATCTCCGTCTATTTCGTCGCAATTCACTTTTGAAGTGTGCGTCGCAGCTGAAAATCGCAAAAATGACTAAAACCTTCAGTTTTCGGGCTTCAAGGTCGTTCAAGGTCATCAACGTTTTTTACTTTTTTAAAACTCGTCAGCAGTTCTTGTTACAGTAAGCAGCAAGCCTATATTTATCTGCAACCGTTTTCACGCTAGACGAGTTAACAGCGGAAAAATAACGACTTTTTAAACAGCGTACTCCGAGAGCAATCAGAGACAGTAATGGAAAGCTGCTCGTGAATACAACTGACATAATACAACGATGGACAACGTACTGCAGCGAACTCTACATGGCACAGCTTGACCAGAAGGTATCCAATGACC
>Ga0209367_1003110_pt1 | contig 22380 bp, 10 predicted proteins | sample WorMetLIZISLAND2_FD_187412 | JGI IMG/M metagenome (GOLD analysis project Ga0209367, IMG submission 187412) | Marine gutless worms symbiont microbial communities from Max Planck institute for Marine Microbiology, Germany - Olavius geniculatus... ... | reverse complement strand
TCGTGATCGGATTGTGATAAACTCTGATTGTGAACTCGGCTTGGTTGTCAGTCACGTGTCACAATGACCAGGCTTGTCACACGTAGAGCCTACAGAAATTCAAGCTCAAACTTCACTTGCACTTCATTGTTATTCATTGTTATAAATGTACGAAACATCAGTTTATACACTTGTTAACGGCGACGTGCAATGACTGACACATCGAAAACAGCAAAAATCATAAAAAGGTGATATCACTCACCGTCACATTGTCTAACTGTCAATGTGCTGTTGAATAATATCACCTTTTATGATTTTTGTTGTTTTCGATGTGTCAGTCATTGCGCGTCGCCGTTAACAAGTGTATAAACTGATGTTTTGTACATTTATATAAATAATGACTGGTGTTGAGCTTATCAGTACAAATTTTTGCCGTAGGTTTGTAAAAATGTTGCCTTGAGACCGAAAGTCGATGGCAACATTTTATGGTCAACAGTACGTATTGATGAATGGTACGTGGCGCGATTTGGACCAATCGCGTGCAGGTATTTTGCGTTGAGGTATAACAATGTGCTATTTATACCGCACCCTCCATCAAACTGTGATAATTCAGCAGACATCCACTTGAGCCCTCCGGTATAAAATGTGCCATTGCGTTGCTGCTTTTCTGTAAATCACGACATTAGTGATTACTGTAATACGAAAGAAACAGCTGAAGAGTGCGGACGGATTTACAAAGTGCACAGCCAACGAACAGCATATTTATTGACCATTTGCAGTAAGCTGGGAGCCCTATTTACGCCGAGCACTGCATCAGTGATGTCACTACGTAAATCCCTGCCGGTCAGTTGCATCACCAGTTGCCATGGAAACGACGAGCGTTTAAGATGTCGCTCGTTGTTTTCTAGCTAACACGAACGTACGTCAGCACTGACTGACGATCAGTATTACATGGCTTTTCTGTTCGATCCGTGAACTGGGACGCTATGTGGTATAGATAGCGGGTAATAAGGAGAGATAGTGGCGGTTGACAACGTACGTTATATCGCGCTTAACTCGAAAAGTGGTGCGTTTATAAAAACGAGTGTAATTATCATTTGGGATACTTTTAAATTAAACTGTTATTATATTGCTCAACAAATATGTTATATATCTGAACTAAAGATACCGCCACAGTTATCGTCATTATTTTCTACGACCATTTCGAGTTTTGAAGAAAGTGGGTGAGTGAATGACTAAGGTTTAACGTCCCGCCAGACACAGTATAGAATATTTCGGGGACGACCTTTTCAGGCAATTTACTTTTTTATTAATTAACTAAAACATCAACAAAAATAATTAATTAATGAGAAAATACAAGAAGATGCGAGGTAGAGATTGATCTTGACAAAGATGGGCAAAGTGGGTTGTTACAGAAAAAATAGACAAAGAAAGACTGTTAATATAGTCAATGGTCACGACTTTGATCTTTTAGAGTTATATGACGTCGTCGGTCACGTGACAGCCTACCCCGAATACCCTGCCATAAAATGAACCCGGAAGTGGATACGCTCGGTTGCTGAGATATATTCTTTTGAAGATGCCGAGCTTCGGATGCGGTACCGGACGCTGTAGGCACAGCTCTACGCGTCGCGAGCCAGTAACGACAAAACAAAGATGTGCCGTCCGCTACTTCGGTTTGTTGTGCGATTTGTTAGATAATAAATTGCACAATATGCCGTACAACGTCTTGACATGTTGTGGGTTTGTTTTTATACAGATTTGTGTCAAGGTTGCTGTAGATTAGCTGTAGACGTTTGACTTTTTGTGGATTTGTCGTACAGCATGTTGCACAACAACTTCGCTCCGCAGTGAATCTAAGCAAAATGGAATTTTGGTTTTAGGCAGCTGTCACCGTCGACTATCGGAGTATATCCTTGTGAATGCGTGACACAAAGCCGACAGTGACTGATGACGACCTGCGGAATTTAATGTAATATTGCTCCTCCTCGAGGGTCGAACAGCTGTGACGAGCCAATGCAGCTCACGGCAGGTCACACGGAGAGCAGGTGCACTAGGCGGCGTGTAATAGAATTTTCCCATTACACGCAGAAAGCTACTCGAACAACCGAGCGAGCGACTGCTGTGTGTCGCAGACCGCGCCGCCGCATACGAAGCTTGACAGCAACGTTGGCGGCCATGTCCGCCGACGCAAACATCTACAACAACAACAACTACTACTGCTACTACTGCTACTACTACGACAACAAGAACTGTCAATGCGGTCGAACAACGACAACAACAACTCGCGTGACGTGAGCTAAACGAAACGTCGAAGAAGAAAAAGAAGAATAATCGAAGAAGACGTGTAGTCGGATACATAGGCCTATTATGATGTGCTCGCCGATGACGCTGATTTGTAGATCGTTGGTGACTCTGTTGGTCGTTATTTTTGTCGCCGGACAAGGGACGAACGCGTTTCACGTCTACGACATTGCGGTAGGTCATCCAGTGTTAGTCTTAGTTGTACACACGCAAATACTATGCAGAATTGTTTGCGTCGACCGACCCTTTTGCGCCGAGGTGAAGAGAATTTGGGTATTTGGATTTAAAATTAGACAGGCTTAAGTTAAATTTTAAGATTAAAAAATAACTTTTATACAAGTCGATTTTGACTCGTAGTATTTGTACACAAGCTATTCTTAATCCTATTTTTGCACATGTTTAAAGGTTTTCATGGTAGCCAAATTTAACAGGGTCAGAGCAATTCATGATGCCATAGGCCTAGAAATAAACCCAAAAAATTGTGCAATATTCTCGCGCAAAGTTATGGCATCTGTCGACCGCTGGCATGAGAATTTATGCTACACATTCTATTATAGTTATTGTTAGTTTTAATGTACAGCGCAAAAGAAATTAGAAGAAAAACAGTTAATAAATTTACACTTTTCTCTGATTCGCTCGCGAGTCTCGACATATGCAGCTGCCGCTAAATCTGCCGTTATAAAATATAAAATATGTTTCGATTGTTTTGTAATGAAGTAATTGATTCATGACTGTTTGATAATTTTAGTCCAAACTATGTGATGTTTAATTTTGGGTTTTTAGTGAATACGTTTTATTTGTCATATTTTATCTGGTAACTTATTTATGTTGTAAATTATAATAATCGATCATAAATGCTGCATGGTTAAGCATTTTTTTCATTTTAATAAAATTTTGGTCCAATATTGTTCAGTACAAAATTATGTATTTTTTCAAATTTATAACTTTTTGTTTTGTTTTTTTGCTATCGTCCGCGAAATGTTTTAATTACTTTGTTCAGTCAAGAAAGCCTAAAATGTGTGTATTTAATATTTTATCTAAAATGACTTTGCTTGATATAGAAAGTGATAATTAAACACGAAATATCTGACAATGGTGTTAATGTAATCGTACGTACAGACGAGTGATGTGCTAAAGCGGGATGCGGAGTCGCTATTGATGAGTTCAGCTGTTTCAGCGACTGACTCGCTGCAGCCATATCACGCAACGTCGCGCTTCAAACGATAGTCAGTAATTCATTATACGACGTGTCCTCCTATAGACAGTGCTAGTGTTTCTTGAATAAATCGTTTGAATAAATAAATCGTTTGTAAAACATTGGTCCATTTTAATAATTTTGGCATGCAGCATCAAGACAAAATTTGACAGAAATGACTGTGGTTTTGCTTACTTCGATTTAACGTAAAAGTGAGTTAAATCACAGAAACGAGTCTCGTTAACGATCTCTTTTTGGCTTCGACTAGACTTTCAAAATTAATTTGTACAAAATTACTGATATTCTGACTGATCACAAATTATGCCAATTTTTATTGAATTTTAGTGCTCTGTCGTCATGGTCACATATTTATATTTTTTTTTATTTTTTGCGGTGGTCTGTATTACGGTCAAATAATAGACCTACCCAAGAAAACGCGTGGCGTTGATGTGCGAGCCCAGCACGGCGTAAATGTCAAAAGTTTCTGAACGCAGCAGTTCGTAATTTTGGGTTATTCGTGTAGCGAAACGAATTAACTTCGACAAATTGCAGAAATAACGGGTAAGGATGTCCGCCGCGGGGAGCGCCCTTCTTGTTTCGGTTCCGCGTCGATGAAACGCTATTCACTGTTGCCGGGCGGGCGCGCCCATCCGATAGATTTCGATTAACCGTAAAGCGTCGACAGCAACTGAGCGCGGTGACGAACTCAGCGAGTTCTGCAATGCGGTCATTGGACAAGTGGCGTAGCCAGAAATGTTGATTGGCGTCATCTCCCTTTTCTTTCTTTTTCATTCCCCCCCAAGGCAACACGACTAACAAATAACATACACACGTACCTGTATTGTACATGCAAAACAACGCAATAGTAATACAACGATCTAAAAACTATACTTAAAATCTTTGTAATAAGCCTAAAACTTTGCGAACAATTGCACGTCTTCATGACACAGAATGCGCATGAGTAATAAGCATGACATCGAGGTCGCAAGTTATAAACTTGACGAACAGTTTAGAAGATGCGGTATAGTTACTTTTCTTTGAATAGTGTGCGAGTTGCGGTGCATTCTAAGTGACTTTTTAAAGTTTATAGGTCGAGACGGAAACGGCACAAAAATTTCTGGTGTGGGTTCTGCGCAGATCATGCAGTGAAGGTAGAGGAAAGTGATAGGACCTGTAGATGTAAAAACGATCCAAATAACGTTTAACATGCAAAAACGTGACAGAAATTTTTAAAAAACGTTTAAAACGTTGAACAACAAAACGTTAGCTCATATATTACTTTAACCTTTAGTACAATATCCAAGGCCGATAGGTCAGACTGTATAACTGGTACTATAAAGAGAAAGAGTAAACTGTATTCAATTCAATTTAATTTAACAGTGTGGTCATAAGACTAAGTAAACTAGCACCACTAAACCTATAGCCTAAGCCTATTAATTCGTTTCTGTAGTTTCAAAAGTGCTTCTGAAAGTTCTTGATGAAATTTTTAATAAACGTTTTTTTTAAAAAAACGTTAAAAATTAAAAAAAATTGTTTAAGCATGTAAAAAAACTGGGAAGGAATAAAAAACGTGAAAACGTTTATTATATCTATGAACTGTTGACCGCTCGGGCAACAGTGAACAGTAAAATGTTGCCATCGGCCTTCGGTCTCAAGGCAACATTTTTACGAACCTATATAACGGCAAAAATTTGTAATGATAAGCTCAACACCAGTCATTATTTATATACTATAGTGCAATTAGTTTTTCATTTACATAAAGGAATAAAAAACGTGAAAACGTTTATTATATCTATGGTGCCCAGTGCCCACAAACCGTTTGTATCGACCACCCTGGGGATAGTGTCGAAATGATCACGCTCCTTAGACCGAGCTTGGATGTCGATGCTCAGCAAACGAGCATCAGACGCGTAGCTGCTGCTGCTGCTGCTATTAATGCTGCAGATGCTGGTAGGCGCGCTATTGATTGTAGTATTGGTGCGTGGCTGATGCATTTTTTGCAGCACGGACTTCCAGGAGAACGCGCTGGCGATCTGCTGCGGCGACTGCATGTACAGCCTCCGGACCACCTACAGCCAATGCTTCGACCTGTGCAACTGGTAAGGATCATGGGAAGATTTGTGCAGTCCCTTTGATGGCTGTATTAGGACGATTCGTGCACTGGCAGACGAGGACAGAACAGTAAATGCCACGAGTGCTGTTTTAGGCCTACTGGTTGATTTTTTCGGCCAATAGCTGACTCGAAGCGCAACGTAAACTAACTAGGTCTGCAGACAGCGTCTGAACTCATTGGCGACGTATATGACGAGAACCAAGTCTATATATGCAATATATTTTCTGCCTTGACTATTTCGCACAAAGCGGAATTAGATCGAAACGGCAAACGAATCGTTCTACTACAGCATGAAAGAAGGTGCACGGATCGTCCCAGCACCCTGGTAAAACGCCTGTCACAGATGCGTCGGCATGATTAATGAGCGTAATTAATACTCCCACGTCCGTTTCCAGCTTTCCCAATTTCGCCTTTCAGATGACATTGTATTCGATCAGTCATTATGCTACATGATTACACGAAGCTGAACAAATTGTTTAAACGGTTAGACTATAATTTAAAAGTGTCTTATAAACAGCGCAGTTAAAATTACAGGTTATTACCGGTAATTAATCGTTATACGACGTATATGGTACGACTGAAATTTTTCGATCGATATTTATTTAAATGAAATTTTGGACATTTTGACATCAGTAACGTCATTAAGATGAGCATCTCGCATAGAACATGTTATCAAGATTTGTGATTTTGTACTGCACGTATATTGTTACTTTTGCAGCTTGCGCTATGAAAGCTCTCGTAATTAGACTAGGCCCAAAAGTAATTTTACTACACGTGCACTTTTATAAAAAATGTTCGAAATTAAGCGATTACACGTAAAATAATTCTTGCAAATGTTTTAATTTACAAGTTGCAACATTTCCAAAACGTTTCGCAACTTTTCTGTTTATGCATCTAGTTCAAACCATCTGACGCTAATTAAAAAGTTTAAACGTTTCGTCTGCTTACAGAGTAAAACTTCATGGGTCATAAAATTTTTCGAATATTAGCAACGAAAGACTAACTAGATGTCGGCAGGCAAACCACGCGTGTATTTACGAGTCTAATGCACACATTTCGTGACCAAGAAACTGTCATCGTCGCCAGTTTAGGTAGTCCTCCTACTAGTTGTGACACTGACAATTGACAAATGCTTACAGCGCCAGCGCGCTTGTTACTTGTGCATCTGCAGGAACGGACGGATGCCGTCGCCATGGGAACGCTACGAGCGCCAGCAGCAGGAGCAGCAGCAGACGTCGGTGAAGCAACTGAACAGCAACGACGTACATCGCATGCTGACACCGAGGGTCGGACAACGCAAGACCCCAGGAGCGGCAGCACCGACCACGGCGCCTCGACGCCTACGTCCCGACACATCCTCCCCCGGCCGTGCCCGCAACGGACGCCGTCGGCTGAGACCGTCGGGCTCCGGAAGGAACGGCGACAAACCAGGCCGACGTCGAAACACCGGCGCTAGACGGAAAAACAACGCCAACAACCAGGGAGGCCGCCCTGCTAACAATCAGACCTGCTGGTGTCCATGTGAATGAGCCGTTGTAACCGTATCAACTCTATTACGAGTCAGGAGCAGAAAATGCAGGAGTGAAAACCACGGGAGTGGAAATATCGACACAAAAGCGAAGGAGAATGCATCGTAGAGGTAAAAAATGTGTAAGTCTTTGGCAAGGAACACCGTTCGAATCATGTAAAGGGCTGCAATACACCACGGCGTGAACTGAGTGTTTGTATTGATGTTGTTAATCTTGTGCCATATACTGTACACGCCATAGATGTGAAAACGTTCCAGAAAAAATTTTTTAACGTTAAAAAACGTACAAAAGGTGGTAAAAATAAAACAAAATTAAAAACGTTGTATAAAAAACGTTGGTCATAATTTGTTTAACCTCTTGCTTCCAGTATACCTGGAACTATAGTCTAGATTAAGAGAACTTTATTTAATTTCAATTTAACCGTGTGTCATAAAACCATACACTAGACTAACTAAATATACTAGAAAAAATATTTTTTATTTGGTACATTTGGACTAATTAAGTAAACTACCATCACTATGACCTATTAATGTGTTGCTTTGGTTCCAAAATGCTTCTCGAAGTTCTTGATAGGATTTTCCATGCACGTTTTTAAAAAATCAAAAACGCTACCAAAATTTAAAAAACGTTAAAACACGTAAAAATGTGGCAAAAATTTAGAAAAAACGTTAAAAAACGTTTTTACATTTATGGTACACGCTGCAGAACCGTGCCGACGTTTCCACTTCTGCATTTTCAGTCTTCCTAGCCTGGCACTAATTCGATCTGTTGTGGACAACGAGTCGTACAACAAGCAAAGCAATTACCTCCGCCAAGGAGGTTACGTTTTTGCCAGTTTGTTTGCCTGCCTGTGTGTTAGCAAGATAACTCAAAAAGTTATAGAAGGATCTTTCTGGAATTTTCAGGGAATGTCGGGAATGGCAAAAACTACAAGTGATTCAATTTTGGGGTTGATCCGGAGGTGCTTGGCGGAGGTCTGCGCTCTTCGAGTACTTTTCTAGTTTTAATATGTTGAGATGTGTGGGTTTGTTCTAGGCCTTTGATTTTGATGTGGGCTTGTGCCGTGCAACTTGTTGCGAATTTGCAGCCTTCGATTTGCTGTTGATTTGTTGTAGGCCTACAGCTGAAACACGTAGCCTACTTTTGTAAGTCGAAGCAAATGCAGTTCGCCGCACAACTTGCTCTAAGCCCTACCACACTCGCTGCTCGCTCCGTAGTCCGTACAACTTTGCGTTCATCAGAGGAACGATCCCAAAGGGCCCAGCCCTTTCCCAATTTTCGAAACAAAACAAGCGCACGTTTGAACAGCACTGAATTTAGCCACTTGATTCGCAGGCAAATAATTTAAATTATTGTCAAATTATTGTTACCTGATTTCATATTTAAAGATATAATGCACCAAATTCAATTTCGGCGGGGCTCCGCCCCATATCCCGCTCGCTCCCGAACCCTTTAACTGGATTTTAGGGGTCATACTTCTAGAAAAAGAAAATGAAAGGGAGGAAAAGGAAAGAAGGGGAGAGATGATAGGGAAAAGGGGGGAAGGGAGGGTGAGCGAAGGCGAAGAGGTCGAGCCCCGTTCACGATTCTCAGTGGCTATGCCAGTGGCGTTCATGATCTCTGTCATCACTCATGGTTTATGTTGTACGGCTTGTTATCTAGGCCAAATGAGTTCACGACAGATCGAAATTACTTGCGAGTTTGAGCTGTATCAATAATAACACCTGGCCTGATTTTTCACAGTTCGTCAGCTTCTCGGCCTGCGGTTCACAACTCGCCAAGCGATTCGCCGTTTATAAATCGATTATCGTTGCTATTAGTGATTAGTAGTGATTGGGCCAATTATTGAGAGTTGTTTCGTTCCAAATTCCAGATTGTATATGGAGAAATAACGCGTCTCCCGCGCTGGCAATATCGTCATGTGTAATGCACTATGTTACTAAATACCGTGTAAAGCGAATTACTTGTGTGCTTTGCGTGCTTGCAAGCACTTCGCAAGCAAGATAATCTCTCGCTACGAAAGTCGCCAATGCACTGAGAATAAAACGACTGCATGCGCGTGGCAGTAAGCCTACGTGTGCCATGTGAGGACGAAACTTATATGCTAGCCTGTGTTGAGTGTTCAGTAACTAGTATTCCAAGTGTGAACAAATGCATGCAGCTGGGATCCACAAAATGAATAATAATGCTATTATGGAATAATATTGTCTTGCCCGGATTTTCTGAGACCACTTTTTCGACGCGCTGCACGCAGGACGCTGTCTCACACAAAAAAGTCCTAAGTGCACAAGGGATTGAAATGTGGGGAAAAAGTGACCACTGTTTACTGTCAAAATGCATACTTATGTTTGAAGCAAGAAGCTAACAGTAGTAAAATGAATCGATTTTTTGTAACTTAGCATCATTATTACTACGAATGCTTGGAAAATAGCGTGGCATATTTTAGATTATCGTCACATCAGACTGTGCAAGAGCGTCCCAGCACATTAAACAGTGTAAAAAAGCACCGTAATCTTTCTGCAAGTAGACTAGACGTATTGTAGTAGGCTACAGCTCAAATACTTGATTCTTGCTGTTTAACAGAATAAACTCGTTGATGTGTGCAGACCGTTTATCAGTGTATATGTACTATGAATCGACAGACTGGACCGTGACAAGGACAAACAGACGCTACATGTAAACTACTTTCCATTCCAAGTACTCCCATCAACGTTACAGACAAGGAAGACAGACGAACGCCGAAGACTTGACAGACAAATCACAAGACGGCGAAAACGCGGTCGCTTCGTGGTGTAACGGTAGGGTGTTGGACTTACGATCTAATGGTCGTGGGTTCAATTCCCGGTCGAAACACTATCAAGCGGTTACTACTTGGATGGGTGACTGCAGACAGGTATACCATTCTGCTATATAACCAACACCAATGTCAACTCAGCCTTCCATCCCTCTGAGGTAGGTAGACCGAGTACCGGCCTGTCTGGCTAGGGTTAAAACGGGGCGGCGGGCGCGTTCACTTATGTCTGGTGGCAGCTAACAATGTGTGGTCGCATATGGCAGGTGACGCTCCGTAGCTCTGTGAAGGGTTTCCTGTTAAGAGCTATAAACCACCTTTACCTTTACCTTTATTATCCTGCTGAGTTCAGGGGATAAATTATTTATCATACATTAAGCATGCCAATACTTAATCGCTATAAATCTTTGAGCAACGCATAACTTAGCAGTATCTTATCCATCCAAGCTTAGGCCACATTTCAGGTTTAAGCATGTCAGCCGGATGCAGACTAACGTTTGAAGGAGTGTTTCTGCATTTGTTTCATTCATAGTTTCTATGTATTGAAAGCAAACCGTACGTTAATAGTATGTAGCGCAAATCACATAAACGTAATGCAGAATGATGCTTCGTCATTATGAAAACGATTCTTAATTCCCTGCACAGCTTTGCCATCAGCAAATTCGATAATGCACTTAGAAAATACATATGACCAAGTCCAAAGTATGTAATTACAGTTTTACATACATCAGAGATATTTACTCATATTTATGTTCCTCATCGTCAGCCATCTATAGTCAGTCACTTAGTGAGATGGTCAGCCTACCAACCACCCAGTTACCGTAGGGCTCAATTTGATATCAAACTGACCAAAAGAACAAAACATGCATATGTATTTGTGAGGTTGACAATGCAAAAAACAACTCCATTATTAATCAGCTGTATATATCACAAATTCTAGACACATACACATTACACAATATTAAAGAGTGTTTAGCTAGGAGGGGGTCCTGACTTGTTCGACTGTTGAAGTCCGACCAAAACTGCCATTAACTAAATTGTATGTACGTATATAGTACATAGCTGATCCCAACTTCCCCAAGTACATATTTAGTCAGTGTGTTGGGGGGTTGAGAAAACAGTTGGGGGTTCAACCCCCTACTCCCCGGCAATTCGAACACTGATACTAAAATACTTTCACTTAGAGATGGTACAATGTTACACACTATCAGAATATTATGCAAAAGGCACGATGTGATGCATTGCTTAATGTAAAAGTCATGAAGCAGCATAAATCATATGGCAAAGTAAAGTCCAGAAATTTTCAATCAAAAACTCAAACTCAGCACGGTCAATCCTGTACCTGTTGCATTTTAAACAGCTAATTACAGCTTTAAAAGCACACAAAAGAAACATAATACATTATATGCTCTAGTTAATGCAAAGCCAGCATCTGCTGTGTCTACTGCATGGTTATGATACGGACTGCGACGCAACGTCAACACTGCACTATCTTGGTCTGCGTGACAGCATCTAAAAACACTCCTCATCATAACTCACAGCTCTTTAATAGCAACAGTCGACGACCCCCCCCCCTGGATGCTTTCTCATGGCTGGGATATATTTTCATGGGTCTGGTATTTCACTTAACACCCGTCAAATGGCACACTTTTCGACACATATGACACTTCTCAAAATGCGAATTTGGCATATGAGTTACTATAGTACTTAGTCGAGCACACAAGCAGCTCGGCGTCAGTCATTCGTCAGCTCTCGTAAAGATCTGCACCCTTTTAAATGTTTAACCTGCCCATTTTTCAGTGACTGAGGGAACAAGTTTTTATCTTACTGTTCACTGTCAGCTGCATTGTAAGTTGGCCCCATCTGACATTATCATTATCACTGAACTTGCGGAAATTAATACTACTATTATTTTTTATTATGTGATTTCTGACGGAGACTAAAAATTGACTAAGCAAACTAAAAGTGGGTACGATCTTCTGTTCAGTCCGAGTAGTTTATTAGTGATTTTTGTGGCATTATTACTGTTGGTTTACTGTTGCTTCAAGAATATGGATACTTAGTTGGCATGGCCCCCAAACTGAAGCATCGCACTGCCATTGACGAGCTGTGGTGTGTGAACAACTTGCCCAGAATATGATGGTGAAATGGCCCATATTCGAACCCCCAACCTTTCGACCATTGGGTCCGATCTGCTAACCATTAGATTATCAAGCCACAAGGCACGGACAGACAAATCAACAAGGCAGATCAACATTATATGAACATGCAATGAAATCAACTGTTAACACAACAGTCCTGTCTACAAATCAGTCTAACAGGTACTGTAATGAAACCGTGCATTCTCTGAACACAAACGCGACATAAAAGCAAAAAAAAACCAGCACCAGCAATAAAAGGATGTAGTCAGTAGAACTAGAAAAACACTGAGCAAAGTTGCTGTTTTATAAATTCACAAAAATAACACCATACTCGACATTATTCAAGGCACATCTGTTAAAAACTTAGCAACTTAGTGACTATGCATTTTGATATCATCTACATATCATTATCATTATTACTATTTGTGGTGATCATGCACTACAAAAATTGATGTACTACATACTTTTTAAAATTGTATTCAATAAGACAATTCTGAACACTGTGTAATAGTACAATCAAAATAGCCCTACTACAAATCACTCATATCTGCAAATAACAAGAAAGCCATCTGCATAGTCTGAAAAAAAATCAAAAATCTATTATCTAAAATATATCTACAAAAATCTTGCACTATGACTATCTGTTGAAATTGGTTCAGAATCAAATGCTGAACTTAATATGCAGATATGCAAAATCATTCAAAATGTTTAACAAGACAACTAAAATGTCAATGCAACAAGGCCTATCTACTGCAATGTATTATTCCTACTGATCAGTAGACTTTTGCGGATAATAACTGCAAGCACAAATGTGGACAAATCAAGATTATCCACGTTCAAACTAAACGTTTAAAACATATACACATTTATTGAAAGCACGGTAGAGTTACAAATTAGTGAAAACCAGAAGACATCAAAGATGCATGTTAAGTCCTTATATATACAGAGTGATCCAAAAAAACGGCACAAAGTTAATGACACCATAATTTTGCAACCGTACATCATAGAGTCATGTGGTTTTCAGCAAAATGTTCCGAAAGAAATTCTTTACGTGACTAAGTCAGTATTTGAATACAGCAGTTAAATATTCTTTGTTATTGCTGCTGGCAATTGAACTATGCAAATACAGTATTACTCTCAACACTGCGGTCCATAAAAACGTGCCACTTTTATTTTATGAATAGCTCCGTGAAACATTGGCCAACTTTAATAATTTTTCGCACGTGACATTAGAAAGAAACTTGAAGCAAGTGTCTGTAGTTTTGGCCACCTCGCCCTAAGGTTGTCGCTACACTACCTTGTGAAACGCAGAAGTCATAGTTTGACCATTGACAACAATGAATTCATACTGGGTAAAGCATGCGTCAGCTCAGAAAATTACTCAGACCACAAAATCATTGAAAATCTGTTGCTGCGTTTTTATTTTAAAATTGTAACTCGACAAACTGAAATAATACGTCAACAGCGAGTGGGCCGCTTGAGTCATGCAGTTATTGAACGTGCTGTTAGCAAATGGTGTCAAAGTCTACCGCTTGCGTTTGTGCTGCAGGAGGACATTTTGAGCATATACTGCGATGAAGATGACGTGATGTAACACATGTGACTTTTTAAGTGATAATAATTGTCAATTGTGTTTGTTGCTATTCAGTTAATAATTTCTGAGCCAATGCATATGCTATCTGGTAGGAACTAATTGATGTCAATGGCCAAACTGTGACCACTGCATTTCACATGGTAGTGTAGCGACAACGTTAAGGTGAGGTGGCCAAAACTAAAGACCTTTGCGTCAAGTTTCTTTTAATGTCGCATGCCAAAAATTATTGAAATTGGCCAATGTTTCATGGACCTATTAAAAAAGTAGTAGTGGCATGATTTTATGGACCAAAGTACATTGAAGGTAATACTGTTTTTCAATAGTTCACTTGCCAGCGGCAAAAACTAAAAAAAATATTTAATTGCTGTATTCAAACCCTGACTTGAGTCATGTAAAGAATTTCTTTCAGAACATACTGCTGAAAACTGCATGACTCTGTGATGTACGGTTGCAAAATTATGGTGCTATAAACTTTGTGCCATTTTTAGACCACCCTGTAACAAGAAGCCCAGTTATCACTAGGATAGCTGACCATACTGGTTGTCAGTGACCTTCAAGATCATCCAAGGTCAATGATTTCCATCTCGTCTGACAAAGGATATGCCACTTCCTATTAGTGATTAATAGTATATTATAACAGTAACTGTGGCCCTCACCATTTCCGACATATGGCCAGTTTTCCATTGTATTTCCTACCCCCCTCCATTCAACCCCTAATTTGAAAGTGTTCCTCTTGCACTAGATGGCTGAAATTTTGCATGCCCGGGTTTAAATCACATAGCTAATTACTTGTGTGAAAAGTTTTCCCCTACGACCTACCTGTTAGCCAGGGTACATCTGTTACAAACAGACAGACAGACGACAACCATGCCAATAGCTCGACCATTACTTAAGTACAGTCGGCTAAAAATGGGGCACTAACCCTAACCCCTAATCTTAACCTTAACCCTAATTTTTACAGATAAGGGCTTAACAGATGTGAATGTAAGTAGTTGTTAAAATCATTGATGACGAAAACGGAAGTTTTGGAAGACTGAAGATTATCAACCAGATCCCGGCTTAAACTTGTTGATAAAAACTCGGATGAGGCCGGCATAGTCTGCCGAGACAAGCACCTCGCCACGAACCCCGCTTGATGAGCCTCGGTCCTCATCATCCACATATTCAAACTGCGAGCGAATTATCAGCTCCGGATGCGGTGCAAAGATTGCATTCGTCACCACTGCTGAGTGAGCTGCAAATGACGAGAAATCACATCAAACAAGCTGAGTTATAGCCCATTTTGTCTTAAATTTCATCGCCATGTCAATGAGGGTCAGTTGGGCATAAATATAAATGACACTGAAAAACTGGCCGACCCCAACTACCCCAGCCTAGAACCAAATCGGAAGTGGATTGGATGATAGGTGGCTGAGATATGACCACATTAAGTTCTTCCAGGAAGAGTCTTCCAGGAAGGCAGGTCAGTCGTCGGTTGGTTGTCAATATTATACTAATGTCATATAGTCATCTTTGCTATGTTAGGAATGTAGCATGTGTGGAGTAAAAAAAACTAACTACTCACAATCGAACATGCAGCCAGATTTCATTTTGCAGGCCAATTATTCCACTACTCAATTTCCAGGTTTTGGGAAATGGCAACTGTTGTGGCAAAACTTATACAAGTGGAACGCCCTGCCCCTGCCCCTCCCATCACTCAACGAGCAGTGTTATAGCGCCGAAGGACGACTGACAGTGTTACTAACTGCCTGACACTAAACTGGTTGGTGGCGTGGCGTAGTTTGTAACACGTTTCAAATGAAACGAAGTTACTCTGCACCAGGCCCGGTTAATACTGCGATGGGTGACTGCCTGCGGGCAGGTAAAACCATCGCACTGGCTTCTCCCTCGCCGGCTCAAAACGCCGCCAAGAGGATGAGCTCCCACGCATCGGACCTATGTCTACACGGAATCTTCTTCTTCTCTTCTTCTGACACTAAACTGTCACAACGAGTCAGATACATTGCAGTGTCATTCAGTGTCTTCTATACCCCCAAATCTAAAATCAAGATCAGGCTTAAGTCCTCCCCATCTTCCCCCATTTTTTCTTCCCACTCCCCTTCCCTATCATTTCTCTCTTTTTCTTCACTATCTTTCTCCCCTTTTTCTCCTCTCCTTCATGTTTCATCCTCCCCTCACCTTCCAGGAGCCAGACACTTGTAGTCCAGCTAGATAGTCTGTAGGAGCGCTGTCAGCTCCTGCAGCCGACCTGGTTTGTGGCGCATTTTGAGCTAAAAACAGCGCTTTTGGTGATAAGCAATTTTGCATACAACCTTAACACAACTAACTCCTCTATATTTCAACGATATTTCTATATTCTGCCCCCATGTATACCTGGTGTCAGCACAACTTTCTACAGCCTGCATGCCTTACATATCACCCAACAACACTGTCAGTGCAGTCCAAATTTACTCACTGAATCAAAACACTTGAGAGCTTAGAACTGCAAAGCAATTCAACGAGAATCATAAAAACAGTATTAAAATACAGCAAAAAAGTTTGGAAAGAAAGTGGTATGTACAATTTTATCACAGCACAGATAAATGACAAAATTTAACAAAATTCTAAAATAGTCCAACCTTTGACGCTCTCCCAGTAATCGCTGCGATCGCGCCGAGCTGACGAGAACTTGTAGAAGTCATGCTGCGTCCGCCACACGTAGACACACTGGTCCTCTGAACCGCTGATGATGTACTGGCCGTCATGGCTACAAACAGATTTAGCAGATCAACCACAGCTGTGTCATGGCGTCTTAAAGCAACCAAACACAGAATTAGTAACCACAATCCCAATTCCAAGATCCTGGCAGTTTTCACCAATCTCAAATAGTAAGATCAGCAGTTTCCCAATCCTGGAATTTTGAGATTACAAAAATTCGTAAATATTGTACTTTTTTGAGTGCTAAATGATACAAGTAACTACTCTAGCCATCTAATAAACAAAATATTTCATGCATGCTGGAGTCCTACTCCTTGCTATGCACTGTAATATGCATTTTGACAGTCAGTGGCCAACAAAATAACTTCCATATAAGGGCGTACTACATCTTGTGCATGAAATAAGTTTATCTGGAATGCCAAAATATGACGTAATGACCAATCTGTAAGCCTAATCCCAAAACCTGAATCCCAAGATCCCGGCATTACAAACGTCTTAATCCAGAATCCCGAGATTGAGAATTAATCCCAAAGTTGCAATCACTACACAGAATGCTGAGAACACAAAAAATTACCAATAAGCTCGTTCGGCTTCTGTTCTTCCTCATCCTTCTACCACTACCAGTAATACCTTGAAAAGTTGTTTGGCACATGGACTGCTACAGTCAAATCCATCATATGCTTAACACTAAATATCAGCTTAGCGCAAAGCTATTGCACAAGATAAACCTTTAACCAGTCAAATTCTCTGAAATTACTCCAATCCAGGTTGAACTAGACCATGGAAAGTGGACCTCCCTTGAGTATCCATAGCAAAGACTTCAAAATGAGCAAAACATCAACTAAATAAAAAAAGAGACAACAGTTCACAGCCAACTACATGAAAAAATAAATTTCTCTCTAGACAAAAATGATTAACACATCTCAAAGGATAAAGTTTTCACAGAAAACACCTTCCATGAGCCAATGACAATGAACAGACAGACAGAAACCTGAAGCTGGCTCGGATCTGACTGCTGCTGTTAGTTGGTCCTTTGTATTTGCACGTCAACGTCAGATCACGCAGGTCGTACAGACGAATTCGCGAGTCATTTGATGTCACCAGAACCTACAAACATACGCCAACAAAATCCAGGCACGTCGAGAGGGGGAGAAATAGGCAAGTTTCCCCGGGCCGCAACATTTCGGGGCCCTGTCATTGCTAAAAAATATTTTTGCTATATGCTTGAGAGCAAAACTGATCATCCGAATTAAGCTTACATCAGTCGTTAATACTCTGCAACAATTTTTCAACATATCTGACCATTCCTTGAATGTATAGATGTATTCAGTAATCTGTCTGCACCTTATTTTGTCATATGCAACTGCTAGTAATTCACTAAACAGTTTAAGGACAAAGTTAGACATGTTCTACACGTCTGGCTAAACAAAAGCCCCAGAAAGAAGCCCATAGATCAGGGCTATTGAAAACAGTGCAACATTTTCGGCTTGTGCTACTGTGCGGGTATCTTCAAAAATTTTATGGAAATACATTCTCCCCAAACACCACCCGATTAAATGCCTCACAAAAATCGTTTCCCAAGCCCCGATATGGTTCTTGACAATCCTGACAAAATCAGTGCACTAGTGTTACAGGCTTACTAGCTGTATGATTCAAAATAAAGGCAAAGCAAACACTAGCAGTGGTGCAGCACTCAAGTCATCTGTGTGTGCTGTAAAACTTGTAGACACCTGGATATGCACCCGGTTCACATCAACACAGTTACTTAACGCAAAGCTGAGTCACCACTAAAAAGGATTTAACAATTTGTGGATATTAAGTCTTGATAGTTAACCGGCCAGCCAGGCCAACTCACTCATGCCAGAACTCAGTGGGTGGGCAGGCATGATCAATTCAAGTGATGGCCAAAGTTGCTGCCAGGGAAAAATGACAAGTTCCACACAGGCGCAAGCCCTGTTATGCGTATGGCTACTATACTTGCCAATTAACAAAAGCCAACCATCTGGCCATTCTCGATCATATTTATCTCCGCCAAGTGCGAACGTAGTGAACATTGGAAGAGATTATGAAACTGGTCGTTCTGTCCGTCGTTGTACGTGTCCGTAATTCCGTGTGTATGTGTCTGTGTACACAATGACTAACAATAGCAATGACGTCATTGCAGCAACGCTGGCTATTACATTAACCTCCCTCCTCTGCATCAAAGCGGCTCTTCCTTCTGCCTCCCCTTTCTTTGTGTTGACATCACTTCACTTAGCGGAGATATGCACCTTCACAAGCAACTTCCAGTCTAAAGCTTAATTAAGCAAAGACTACACTCTACAAGTACCTTGTCTTCACCAGGAAATGGCTCCACACCAGAAATCTTGCGGCCCCGGGCATTACGCCCTCGAGTCGATCGAACATTGATCTGAGTGTGATATTTGAGTTGCTGGACACACAACAGCCAAGCTCATGCTACTGACTGGCACAGATACCGATGATAAAAAATTACTAGCTAAAACGAAACAAACTAACAACACAAAAACTCTTTAAACACCAATAATGAAACTACCTATGCATTGCAAAGATATGATGTCAACAAACAAAATACATTTTTATGAACAACCTAGTGAACAATATTGAACTAAAAACCTAGCGGCTTAGCTGAATTTAATGCTGTTTGAGAGAAAAAACTTTACTCTACAGCTCCCTGGACATGCATGAAGCCTGTATTCATTAACAAAGCAGTTGAAAGACTTCAGAACAAACATTTTATATTTTATATAAACCTATAACATTCTAGTATATAACTGGAGCCACAGAGTGAGTGACTGAGTAGGGTTTAACGTCCCACCCGACACAGTATAGGTCATTTCGGGGACGACCTTTCCAGGCAGAATGCACACACACACACATAATAACGGAACAGTAAGTTTAACGTTTACAGAAACACAAAACACAAAATACAAAAAACAAGCTAAACCTAAAATTGTAAGAACTCCATTATACGTGTGCATATGTAATTAACATAATGGTAGTTCAAAAAATCTTCCCTGTTATCCTCCAGACAGACATTAATGTAATAATGCTGTCTACGGGAGGACAGGGGGGGAGCCACAGAGAATTACAGGCTGATAAATAACAACAGCTTAAGGGATTTCAAGCTACGGTAATACAGATAACACTAACGTTCAGCTTCACCTCTGTATTGTAAAAGATGCATCGGCCATCATATGTCCCAACCACAGCAAAACGTCCGTTCAGGCAGAAATTAGCCGCAGTGATGAGATTCGTGGCTCCACTGACTTCGTTCCACAACGCAACCTTCTTGTCAGGAATGTTCCACAGCCGCAGCTTCCCATCCAGCGACCCACTCAGGAAATAACGATCATCCTGCAATGTGCGTAACTAAACACTGAACTAGTGTAATCAAATGTATCATCAGTAGAGCCCACAGTATTTCGCAGAATATTTTGCTAAATTCAGTAAGCCGGGTCACAACTTTCTGAGGCTCACTGTGGAAGAATCATCCAAATTCTGCTGCTCACTATGGTGATTCTGTTCAGAAATTTCAGTTATTGTGCTGTTATGCTAGCAACTTACAAAAAAACTGGTGGCGTGGCATAGTTGGTAACGCGTTTCGGCTGAAACGAACTTACTCTACGCCGGGCCCGGTTAGTACTGCAATGGTTGACTGCCTGCGGACAGGTAAACCATCTCGGTGCGAAGCCTGCCAGCTAGGTCGACTCAGCCTTCTACCCTCCATGGGACGGTAAAATGAGCAGTAACTCATTTATATGGGTTATGGAAGGTGGTGACCTTAGTACAGCTGACTGGGACTGCCTAGCTGGCCGCTGCGTTAGCCTGTCTGCAAGCTGCACGTGGTGGCCGTGCGGCTGGCGGCTCGAGTTAGTGACGAAAAGCGCATTAGAGGCGTTGTACGTGAGATGCGCTATATAAATTGACACCTTTAAACTTATCAATCTTTTTCTTGTTTTCAAAAGTGCAATCTGTCAAGTTGCATTGTGATTATTTACGACTGTGCTGTATTGCAATAACTATTAGTAAGGCCCAGTTTTAGGCAGTTCAGTTTGATTTTCTCCTTAATATCAGTATAGTTAGTCTGAGTTAGTCTATTTATTATGTCATCAAGCCAACGACCATACTAATCACTGGTCATTTCTCAACTTCTGGGAAATTCTGCAAAAATAACAAAATTTCACAGAAAAAGGCAAATTCCATGGCCCGGAGTAATCTGTGGGCCTTAATATGTCATCAGACACAAACACCTAATCATTCCAAGCTCATAAGGATTAAGATAATAATAGCAATAACAAAAGCAGAAGTAAAAATTTACAAAGTAACAGCACAAAACATAACTCGAGCATTATCGACGACTAAACAGTTTGCTGATAAGGAGTGATTAATATTGGCAAAAAAAACAAACAACATATGAGCTCCCATGCTAATAATCAGCAGTTTCAACACTTCTCCAAACTGAAATAAAACATCTGTGCATCTAAAATCACAAGGCGTAATAGTCCAAAGGCTCGATAGTCCAAAAAGTGTATACTGCAACATCAAGTTTCACTAACTCTGACCCTCAACTTAACCCTAACCTTAGTTTTAGTTAAGAAGAAATATGAAGATTGAGTCAACGTCTGTAGAGGTAGACAAAGAAACCCTGAAACTTTTGCATTATTAAACCCGCGCCCAAGAAAACAACAATCCAAAACATTTAACACAAACTTATAGGTGAAAAGCAATAGAGACAACCTTGGGATGAAAGGCAATTGCTGTGACAAAGTCAATGTGTTGAAAGCAGCAGAGGCACTCTCGCCGTGATATGTGCCACAAACGAACGGTTTTGTCCATCGACGAGGATAATATGAAGTAATTCTGACAACAGCATACATACCACACACACGCGACAAAATTACACAAAAATACATTCAGACAAGGTATAATTTAACTTATCTCAGTAAAACGAGCATTTTCATATACACACTATTCCAAACTTCATACCAAATTTTCACTCAAAGTGAACTGATAACACCGAACATGAAAGTAATTAGTTAAGTCTAATACTGTAACACATCTGCTAGGAGAGAAAAGAAATTTCAGCAAAGCTCATAAGACGCGCGAAAGCCTATAGCAGTTTCTGTTCGCAGGTAATCTTAGTCTATCTCCATCCATTTCGTTGTAATTCACTCTTTTGCAGCCAAAAATCGCCGAAAAATCAAGTTAAATCAATATTTTTAGGGCTCAAGGTCATTCAAGGTTATCGATGTTGACATTCATAAGAAGCTCCTCATCAGCGCTTGTTATGATAAGCAGCATGGCTGTGCCTATCTGCAACCATTTACACGCTAGACAAGCCAACAGAGTATAAATAACCACTTTCTACAGGGGTACCTCTTGTTGACACCCACGTGCGCAGGCCTGCTTGAATCTAGAGGGTCCGGACTTGGACTGCTAAAATCTACATTCCATGCTGAAAATTTCATATGGAGGTTGTCTTGGTCTATCTCCAGCCATTTTGGCGCAATTCACTCTTAAAATGCGTGTTGCAGTGCAAAATTGTGCAAAAAATTCACTAAAAACCTCTTTTGGGAAAGTTCAAGGTCATTCAAGGTCATCAATGTTGATAAATTTGAAAAGCCTGTCACCAGTGCTTGTTATGATAAGCAGCATGTATGTGCCTATCTGCAACCGTGTTCACCCTACACGAGATAATTGTGGTAAAATAACCACTTGTTAGGGGGGTAGCTGTCTTTGACGCCCGCCTGCACCGACCTTTTTGAACCTAGGGGGTCGGGACTTGAACTGCTAAAATCTACGTTGAATGCTGAAAATTTCATATGCAGGTTGTCTTGGTCTATCTCCAGCCATTTTGTCGCAATTCAGTGTCGAAATGTGTGCTGCATCCAAAAATTGCGAAAAATTCACTAAAAACCCCTTTTTGAGGGGTTCAAGGTGGTTCAAGGTCATCGATGTTGATAAATCCAAAAAGCCTGTCACCAGTGCTTGTTATGATAAGCAGCATGTATGTACC
>Ga0209367_1003108_pt1 | contig 22384 bp, 7 predicted proteins | sample WorMetLIZISLAND2_FD_187412 | JGI IMG/M metagenome (GOLD analysis project Ga0209367, IMG submission 187412) | Marine gutless worms symbiont microbial communities from Max Planck institute for Marine Microbiology, Germany - Olavius geniculatus... ... | reverse complement strand
GATCCCCACTATCGATATGATGATTATCCTCATTATGAGGCTTTCCGGAATCCGGCTACGCAGAACCAAATCATGGGGACTCGAAGACATCGCCTTAAATTAATCCTTTAAATGGTAGATAGACCCGATAAATTTTGAGGAGACACTATATGCGTAAACTTTTTCACCTGTTTTTTTTGCTAACTTTAACCCTGCTGGTCGTTGCATTGGCCGGCTGCGGCAATGGCAAAAGTGAACAACCGGCCCAATTGGCGGCGGTCAACGACAAACCCATCACCAAGGCGCAATTTGCCGCCTATCTCAAGTTCAAGCGCGCCCCGGCCGACGATCAAAAGCGCCGGCAGATGCTGCTCGATCAGTATCTTGAGCGCGAAGCCTTGGCGTCCGCCATCGAGAGGGCCCAGCTGCTGGACCAGGAGCTGATCGCGGCCGAGCTCAACGAATTTCGCAAGGAGATGCTCATCAGCCGGTACTTTGAAAAATTTCTCAAGGACAAGGTGACGGAGCAGGCGGTGCAAAACTATTACAACAGCCATGCCGCCGATTACGAAGAACGCCGGGCCCACGGCGCTCACATCCTCATCCGCACGAATAAAGCCATGAACGAAACCGAGCGCAAGGTCAAGTTGACCACGGCCCAGGAGGCCTACTCGAAGATCCGGGCCGGTCAGGATTTCGGCGATATCGCCAAAGATTATTCCGAAGACAAGGTTTCAGCCAAAAAAGGCGGCGATCTGGGCTGGCTCAAGGAGGGCAGCATCGATGCGCGGTTTTCGAAAACCCTGTTCGGGCTGGAACCGGGGTCCGTTTCCGAACCATTCGAGACGCCCTTTGGGTTTCACGTGGTGAAGCTGATCGAAAGCCCCAAGGTGGTCAAGCGCCCCCTGAGCGCCGTGGCCGGGGACATCCGCTACCAGTTGCGCGCCAAAGCCAAGAAAGCCGAGCTGGAGCGGCTGGTCTCGGAAGTGAAGATCGAGAGAAAATAAAAAGCTGATAAGTTGTTGAGCTCGTAAGCTCTTGAGCAACTTAGTGGCAAAGATCCGATTATGGTTTTTCTTACCAGCTTACATAGCGATGAACTGATGAGCTTAAGAACTCACGAACTGAGGAGCTCACCAAATTACGAACTTATCAACTTAAGAAAAATGGAAATAGGGTTATGACAATTTACTATTTAAAACGTTCACCCATCGACCGCCGCGAAATAGATGATATGCGCGAAGCATATAGTTTGGATTACTTTATGGACGGCGGGGTTGAAAGACGCAAAGATACGGAGCGCAGAAGATCCCTTGAACGCAGAGCGGATTGGGTGCGTGTCACCAGATAATGCAGCGTGTTTGCCGGCAAATAGTATTTTAGCCAAAAATTTGGACGCAGAGTATTGAATTCCGAAGTGGGAATGCGGAAGTCGGAATAAAGGATAGGACACGGATTAACACAGCTGAATGCAGATAATCAAAGTCGGATTGCGGAAGTGGGAATAAAGAATATTCAAGCAATTGCGCAAAAACGCAGAGGAAATAGTCTGTGAATCTGCGTCCTATATTTCTTTTTTTTCCAACTTCCGCATTCCGAAATCCACATTCAAATATCTGCGTCCCATTAAAATAAAAGCATTGCGCCTTGGCGCCTTTGCGAGAAAACAAATTTTCCAAGGACTCAATATGCAAAATCAAAAATCAAGATTAATCAATATCATCCTGCTGCTTCTAGCTCTCTACCTGCTGGCATGCACGGAATCCGGCAACGTAGAGAAACAAGCCCCCCCCCGGTACCACCGCAACCGGCCACGCCAAAGATTGTGCTGGAAGGTGATAACGTGGTGCTGGCCCGGGTGGCCGGGGATCCCGTCACGCTGTACGAGCTGGAGCAAACCATCCGTGCGACCCTGGGACCGTCTGCGGCCGGCCGGCTGGATGAGGCCGGCCGCCGAAAGGTCCTCGAAAGCCTCGTGGCCAGCCGGGCCATTGCCCGGGTTCGGGAAGCTGAAATGACGGCCGAAGAAATCGCTGCCATTGATAAAAAGATCCAGGCGTACCGGGAGCAGTTGCTCGTCAAACAATACCTGGCCAAACATGTGTCTCCGCAGCCGGTGACCGGTGAGATGGTGCGCGACTATTACGAAGCCCATCCGGAACAGTTCGGCAGTCGCCGTTTTCGCAAGTACGAAATGATTACCGGTCAACCAAAATTAAAATCGGCCGCGCGCGACAAAATGATCGCCCTGCTGGGTCGGGCAGCTGCAAATACCGATTGGCAGACTTGGGTCACCGGGCTTAAGGCAAAAGGATATCCATTAATGTTTCGCCAGGGACTGGTGACGGACAAAGTCCTTCATCCACGGCTGGAAAAGTTGATGAAAGGCCTGAAAACCGGTGAAAGCTCCAATCTCGTTTTTATCAAGGGCAATCCCTACGTCGTCAAAATTATCGAAGACAATCGGCTTCCGCCAAAGCCTCTGGACCAGGTAAGCGATCAGATCCGCAAGGCACTGGTCCCGGTGCAGTTGAAAAAATCGGTCAAGCTGGCATCCGAGCAGGTATTGGCGAAAAGCGACGTAGTTTATGAAGAAAAGAAGGACGCAGATAATTGAAGGCGGAGGTCGGAATGCGGAAGTCGGAAAAAAAGAAATAAGGGACGCAGATAATTGAATGCCGAAGTCGGAATTCGGAAGTCGGAAAAAAAGAAATATAGGACGCAGATGATTGAATGCGGAAGTCGGAATTCGGAAGTGGGAAAAAAAATAGGACGCAGATGAGCGCAAATGAAGGAATTGGGTAGTCGGAATGCGGAATGCGGAATGCGGAAATAATACCCAATACATTGTTAGCCCGCAAGGCTTGAGGGTGGATTTGATTGTTTTCGAGGCCTTTTTCGAAAATAATCAAATCTAGAAATCTGCGAAAATCTGCGTCCCATAAGAAACTTTGCGCCTTAGCGCCTTTGCGAGAGAACAATCGGTGTCTCAGGAAACAAAAATACTCGAAATATAACAAGGATCGCGCAAACATGTTGAAAAGATGCCTATTCGTCCTTTTGTTGCTGCCTGCCTTGACAAGTCCGGCGCATGCCGTTGAAGCGCTTGTCCTCGATGACTTTGTTCTATATGCCGACTCGGAAATCGAACTGGAAAAAATCGCTGATTCCACCGGCAACGTGGGTTCGAACGGACGGATCGATATTAAAAAGGGCAAGAGCGGTACCCTGACGGGAGACATTCGGGCCGTCGATCGGATAAAAAATGAGGGGAAAATTTTTATTACCGGTAATGTGTTGACGGCCGCCAGGATCTACAATCGCGGCTCACTGACGGTCAGCGGGCAATCGGTTGAGGAAACAGACCTGCCCTCCCTGGTGCTTCCAACGCTATCCTTTACGGCTGAGGGTTCGGATATAGATGTGCCCAGGGGTGCTCAGGAGCAACTGGCCCCGGGATCATACGGTCGGATCGAAGTCAACCGGGGTGCGGCATTGGCGCTCACCAGCGGTGTTTACAACATGGCCGAGCTGGATACGGAGAAGCATGCCGTCGTCACCATCGACGCGGCGGGCGGTCCGGTGACCGTCAATATCGCTGAGCGGTTGGATATCGACGAAGAAGTGGAAATCCGGATCATAAACGGCACCACCCGGGATATCACCTTCAATTTCAGCGGCGCCAAAAAAGTGGATATCGAGAAAAAAGGCATTTTCCGCGGCAGCCTGATTGCCCCGCACGCTAAAGTGGAATTCGACAAAAACAGCCGGTTAGAAGGTATGGTGATTGCCGCCTTCATCAAGCTGAAGTCCGGCACGAGGTTCCAGCCCCATGAAAATGCTACCCCGGTTCTGTCCGTGGTTGCCGATGCCGGTGTAGACCGCACGGTCAAAGTCGGCGACAAAGTCATCCTGGACGGTAGCGCGTCTTTTACGACGAGTGGCAATCCACTGTCTTTCCAATGGTCACTGGTCTCCTATCCGGCCGGCAGCCAGCCAAGCATTTCAGATCCCACCGCCGTCGCACCCGAATTGGTTTTTGATCAGATCGGAATCTATACGGCAGAACTCAGCGTCCGGGATGGTGAGGTGGCGAGCGAACCGGATACGGTTATGATTACGGCCGCTCCGAGCCATGTCAATCTGGATGATTTCGTGATCTATGCCGACTCGGAAATCAGGATCGATGAAATTGCCGGCGCCATCGGCTATATTGGCTCCAATGGCAAAATCAAGATTGAAAAGGGCGAAACCGGCGCCATCGAAGGCGACCTGTGGGCCTTGGATTCGATCGAAAACAAAGCGGTAATAACCGTTGCCGGTGATGTGATTACCAATAAAAAGGTCCATGACAAAGCGCAATTGACGGTAACCGGCACGATTTTTGAGGAGGTCAACCTGCCGGCAGTTGGCCTGCCGCAGCCGGTTTTCGAATTCAGTCGCCGCGCACCGGACCGCGAGGCGCGCCTGGGATCCCCCCTGGATCTGGAGCCGGGATCCTACGGACGAATCAGGGTCGACAAAGGCGCCGTGCTGCGGCTGGCTGGTGGAGAATATGCGATTAAAGAGTTGGATACCGGCGACCACGCGTTGATATTGATCCAGGGACCGGTCGAGATTCATGTGCGTAAAAATCTGGATATCGACGACTATGTCGAATGGATGATTACCGGAGAGACATCGACCCGTGACGTCAAGGTTTACCTGCATGGCAAAAAGGCTGAAATCGACGACCATGCCGTCATCCGCGCCACCATGATTGCGCCCCGCGCCAAGGTAAAATTCAAAAAATACAGCCGGCTTCACGGCGCAGTCTTCGCCCGCAAGATCGAATTGGATGAAGGAGTCTATCTGTATTCTCACGATCACTCCCAGTCGCAGCCGGCGGTCAACCACCGCTCCATCGGGATTCGCACCGGCGCGCTTTATGAAACGGGAACCGTTACCGCCACGGCCAATTCCAACCGGGTAACCTTTGCGGATGCCGAACTGCCCCCGAATATCGGGCGGGGTGACCGGATTATCTTTAACCCGGCCGGCGCTGACCAGGAGATCTTATACATCCACCAACGGGTCGACAAAAATGAATTGATTCTCCAGAGCCCGGCTGAATTCGACCACACCGCAGCGGCCTATACCATTGAACGCGCCTACAACGCCATCCAGAGCTGGGAAGATGATCGCCAGGGTGACCTGGTCGCCGAAAACCGGCGTGAAATCGGTGTCTGTTACAATGACGGCCCCTTTGTCAGCGACGGTGCCGAGGTTCTGGCCACGATTGACGGCTCCAACACGGACAGCAGCCGTTACCTGCATCTGACGGTTTCCGACAGCCAGTGGCATTATGGTCTGGCAGGTTCGGGGGTGGTACTGGACGGCCAGGATACCGCAAAATTCGGTATCCGTGTCAAGGATGACTACACGATAGTCGGGCATTTGGAGTTGAAGCACTTCCGAAACGGCAGGGGAGCCGCCGCAGTGGAGGTCGAAAAAGCCAAAAAGGTACGCCTCGAGCAGCTTCTGATCCATAATTTTCAATCGGGCCAGGACCGCGCCGCAGGGATCAGGGGCGCCGGTAAAAGCGACTTTAGGGCCCGCAACTGTACTATCTATGACGGAGGCGCTGCCGGGATTGAAAACGACGGCAAGGGCGGCACCGCGTTCATCCAGAACTGTACCATTTATAATATGACCGGCCGCGGAGTTCATGAAGATAAAGGGACCTATATCGTGCAAAACACCATGGCGCTGGCCAACGGCCGGGAGGATTTCAAGATCAAACGAGGCCGGCAATCCCACAACTTATCTTCGGACGACACAGCGGCCGGCCCGGGTTCTTTGAACCATATGATGGCTGCCGATCAATTCGTCTCGATAGCATCCGGTGAACTGGACTTGCACCTCAAAGCGGACGCGGATGCCGTCGACAAGGGTTTTGACCTTTCCATACGCTTCGGGGCCGATATCGACGGTGACCGTCGTCCGGTCGGCACGGCCTGGGACATTGGAGCCGATGAGTACCTGGTGCCGCCGGCAATCGAAGTCAGTCCGGTTGACCGGGTGATTACTGAAAAAGAGCCGGTCACCTTTTCGGTAACGGCAACGGGCAGCTACTTGCAGTATCAGTGGCAGAAGAAACTGCCGGATGAAGTTGATTTTGTCAGTATCGACGGCGAAACTGCAGCTGAATATACGATTCCGGTCGTCACCTATGCGGAAAACGCCGTGCAGTATCGATGCATGGTTTATAACCGAATCGATCGGGCGTTTAGCGAACCGGCGACACTCTCAGTAAACCTGCTGCCGCCGGATATCAACACTCAGCCGACAGATGCCGAGGTGACCGAATTTAAACCGGCGACCTTTACGGTGACAATCGCGGGCACCCTGCTCGAGTATCAGTGGCAGCGATCCCCCAGCGCAAACGATCCGTTCGTCGACATCGCCGGCGCCACCGAACCGACCTATACGATCGGCTCGGCACAATATGACGACAGCCGGTTTGTCTATCGCTGCCGAGTCACAAACATCGGCAACGAACCCGAGTATAGCGACGCTGCCGGCCTCAAGGTCAACCTCCTGCCGCCGGTGATTCAAACCCAGCCGGTGGATGTGACCGCAACCGAAAAGCAGCCGGCGATCTTTTCCATCGATGCCACCGGCACGCTGCTTCAATACCAATGGCGGAAAGAACGCGACAAGGAAGACGGCAGATCTGAGGTGATTATTATTGACGGCGCCAATCAGCCTTCATACAAGATCGATCCGGTTCAATATAAGGATAGCCACTGGAAATACCGCTGCGTTGTCAGCAACATCGGCAACAGCGTACCGAGCGCTGCCGTTGAATTGACCGTCAACCTGCTGCCGCCGGTTATCGAAACTCAGCCGGTAGATACCGTGGTTACAGAAAACCAGAGAGCTGAATTTTCAGTATCAGCCACCGGAAGGCTGCTTGAATACCAGTGGCAACGGAAACGTATCGATGAGAATGGCAATTTAATCGTCGAGCTGATTGCCGGAGCTAACCATTCTCTTTATACCATTGACGTTGCTGAATACGACGATAGTGCCTGGCAGTACCTATGCTTGGTTACCAATATCGGCAACGAGGTGGTGAGTGAAGCCGCAGACCTTACAGTCAATCTATTGCCGCCGATTATTGAAAGTCAACCGGCAGATACCGAGGTCACCGAAAAAGATCCGGCCACCTTTTCGATTTCAGCCACCGGTACCATGCTTAAATATCAATGGCAGTTAAAATTGGCTGAGGCACCAGAAGAAGATCCTTTTGAAGATATTGCTGATGCGACCGGCTCATCATTTACAATCGCTGCAGTCAAATACGAGGATCGGCTGTATATTTATCGTTGCCGGGTATCTAACTTCGGCAATGATCCTTTATATAGCGATGCGGCCGGCCTGACAGTTAACCTTCTGCCGCCGGTTGTCACCAAGCACCCCAAGGATACAGAGATCACTGAAAAGCAATCGGCATCATTCTCGGTCATTGCCGAAGGAACATTGCTTGAATACCAATGGCAGAAAAAGCAGCCGAATGCTGCTGATTTTGAAGATATTACAAATGCGACCAAACCGCAATACGCCATCCCAGTTGTAGAATATACTGATAGAGGACAATATCGCTGTGTGGTCACCAACCTGGCGGATGGTGTCAGCAGCCTTTCTGCAACGCTGACGGTTAAACTAGTAAAACCCGAAATCCAAAAACAACCCGCGAATTTGACCATCAACGAGGGCGATCCTGTCGAGCTTGCCATCGAAGCCCTGGGGACCCTGCTGACTTATCAATGGCAGCGAAAGCCGCATGGGGAGGACACATTCGTCGATATAGCGGGTGCCAACGCGGCACGATATGCGATTGCGACAGCCACCCTGCCGGATCACGGCACATATCGGTGTCTGGTCAGCAATATCGACTGGCCCGATGTCCCCAGCCACCAGGCGCTCCTGTTTGTTGAAATGAAGGTCCCGGAAAATGCTACACCGATCAGCAATCCGTCAGCCAGCTGGAAAAACGCCCACGCCAGATTGGCCTGGAATTCAGTCCAAGGTTTCACGTATCGTATTTATCAAGGTGTTACGCAGGATAACATTGCGGCGATCGCCGACAGCAATGACGCAATTTTCAGCGACCCCAGTTCCAAATTTTACAATACCTATTACTACCAATTGGCGACCGTAAAACACCATGCGCATCCATACGCCGACAAGGTCTATGAATCCGTCGGTCCCAGATCGGATGTTATGGACCTAAAAGCGCTTCCTGTTCCAGTCGTCACCATCGCCGGCGCCGAGCAAAAACCCGACGGCAAATTCAACCTCCCGGTAGGAATTAACGGGCCTTATGAAATCCAGGGAACTTATGCACTTATCACGGGCGATATGACGGTCCAGGCCACAAAAGCCGGTGCCACCAATAGCGGCAGCGGCGGAGGCGGAGGCGGAGGCGGAATTTTCAGTATTCAACTGCCGGAAATCGGCACCTGGGAAATCAAGGTATCTGAAAATCTCAGCGGAAAATACAACATCCTGACGCTCATATTGGTAAAAGATGAGGTCGGGCCGGACCTGGCCGTGGATGGACCGCCTGAATTAACCAGCGTCGATAACTATATCGTCGTAGCGGGGGTGGCAGCCGATAAGGACTCCGGACTTGATTCGGTCGTCATCACATCCAGTCGCTATACGGCTAGTTCGTTTGGCGCAATTGTCGATTCTCTCGGCAAATTTTCCGCTGAAATACCGCTGAAATTCGGCGCCAACCAACTCAGCGTGATCGCCCGGGACAAGGTGGGCAATCAATCTCAGCAGGCGATGACCGTGACTGTTCAGCCCACCGCATTGCCCCGCGTCATTATCCATGAACCGGCCAGCGGAGCCACGGTAGCGGTTGAAACAATCGATATGGCCGGCGAAGTCCGTTCCAGCCTCCCGGCTGAGCAGATACGTCTTGAATTGGCCGGACAGATCGCGTTTCCAACCGGAGCCGATGGCGAATATACTTTTGAATTCAAAAACATCCGCCTGGCTGCGGGCCCCAACAATCTTGCCGTGCAAGCAACCACCCCCTACGGCACTGTGCGGGCACAAGCCACGGTGCATTATTTGATCGAAGATCAGGCGACCCAGCCCGAGCCCCCCTCGATCGAAATCGATGCCCAGGGCCCTGAAATATATGTCACTGAAGATTTTGTGGTCGTCCAGGGTACGGCAGGCAGTGACGCCGGTATTCAACAGGTCACGGTTAACGGTCAGGAAGTGGACCTGATCGGTTCGACCAATTACGGCACTTTCGAGTCGCTGCTGCAATTTACGGATCCGGACCCGGGCCCAATGACCATAACGGTGGAGGTTACCGATGAGAACGGCCAAACATCGACGGTCACTTATGTTGTCAGGCATGATTCCAGCAGCCCCGTCATTGAATTTGCGGACCCGGCGCTGCAGCCCATGCCTGCCGTAAATACGGTCGGGGAGACGCCCTATACCCTTTCCGGCACCGTAAGCGATGAGAATCTGGCCGGTTTTTCCATTAACGACCAGAATGTGGCATTGCTGCCCGCCCCGGCCGGCGAAAACCGGTATACTTTTGAGACCGGCATTCCGCTTGTTCGCGGGACTCAGATGCCGCTGACCCTGGCCGCCTGGGATCATGCCGGCAATCGATTCGAGGCTCAATTAACCTTGCAGTTGGACGCCGCTCTGGACATTGAAGTGATCAGCCCGCGCGACGGCAGCGAGCTGTCTGCCAGTGCAGATACCCTGGATGCCGCCGTCACCGTGCGCGTGCCGGGGCTGGCCGCGGGAGATCGTGTCCGCGTGCGGATTGATGATGCGGCTGCCTTAGACCTGAGCCTGACGGGGGCCACGGCTAACGGGACGCTAACGGTCAGCGACGGCGATCATCGGATGGCAGTGGAGGTCGTCGACGAGAACGGCACGGTCCTTGCCAGGCAAACCAGCCGTTTTTCCGTCGTCAACACCGCCGGCATGCCCCTGACAATGGAACGCCAGGAGCCCGCCAACAGTGAAACCGGTGTGGAGCCCAACGCGTTTATCGCCTTTTATTTCAACAAACCCATCGATCCGCAGCAGTTGCAAATCCAGGTCCTGGAAACCGTGCATGGCCTTAATTATGAGGCGCCTGAAAAGGGGGCGGATATCACCCAGCTCAGTGAAATCGAGCTGGTGGAAGTTCATCGAGACCGCGAACCGGTGCCCGGCGGGCTGTCCCATTTTCCCGGCAACACCATGGCTGCCTATTATCCCCAGCGGGACTTGGCCTATGGTGCCACGGTCTATGTGGAGGTGATGCATAACAACGAGGCCCTGGCACGAACCAGCTTTGACGTCCGGCCCCTGCCCACCTTCATCCAGGGCTTTGTGGCCGACCAGTTCATGCAGCCGATTGCGGGAGTTGCCGTCGAGATCCCTGAACTGGGCCGCACGGCATCCACCGACGGCAACGGCAGTTACGGGTTCGGCTTCGGCGACCAAGCCCACGAGACCATACCGGCCGGCCGCTATCGCGGTGTTGTCAACCCGAACCTGAGCAACCGCAGCTTCGGAACGGTCGAGCGCTGGATCAATGTCGAGGGCGGTCGCCTGAATTCAGTGGGCATGACCCTGCTGCCCATCCTGAATCCGGAGGAACCTTTCCGGCACATCGCCTCCGGTCAGCAGGCTGCCGTTCTGGCCGGCGGCGATTTGACCCTGGGCCTGGCGGATGCCGGCCTGATCTTCCCGGATGGGAACGATGAGGGAGATGTACACGTGCAGTTTATGAAGCTGGAGCAGATCGCCTACCCCACCCTGCCCTCGGCCACGCCCAACTGGGCTTTGGCGGTTCAGCCCATGGGAGTCGAGGTCAGAGGCCCGGTGGCTTTGACATTTGCCATGCCCCCGCTTTACGGCAGCCACGACTACGTGGCGCATATCGGTGAACGGGTGGTGCTGGTGGGCTATGACCCAGCCGCATTGCAGCTGGTGCCGGTGGGCGTGGGATTGGTGGACGCCGATAATAATCAGGTGACCAGCGAAGGCGAAGTCGCCCTGGAGCGCTTGGATTATCTGGGCTATGCCCTGGTGGATGTCGAGGAGCAGGCCATATTGGAGCGATTCGCGAATGGCGAGATCAATTTGCGGCAGATGATCGGAGAATTGGAAACAAATTAATGGGACGCAGATGAACGCAGATGAACGCAGATAAAAAATTTTTTGAGCCCTTCGGGCAGGATTGATTAAGCAACGAAAGAGTAGATTTTTTATTTTCGAGGGTTTTTTCGAAAATGAAAAATCTAAATATCTGTGTAAATCCGCGCAAATCTGCATCCCATAAGAAATGAATTCATATGAATAAAGAGCTTTATAAACACCAGGAGCTGACAGAGGCAATCATCAAAATTTTTTACAAAGTCTACAACACGTTGGGCTATGGATTTTTGGAAAAAGTCTATGAAAACGCCATGATGATTGAACTAGGGAAAAGCAATATCCCGGCAACTCCTCAATCACCGATAGAAGTAAACTATGAAGATGAAATCGTCGGGGAATATTTCGCTGACATTCTGGTGGATGACAAGGTCATCGTAGAGATAAAAGCAGCAAGAAATCTAAACTCTGAGCATGAGGCTCAACTGCTGAACTATCTGAGGGCAACGGAAATTGAAGTCGGATTGCTACTAAACTTCGGACCAAAACCTGAAATCATAAGGAAGGCCTTCGATAACTCGAGAAAGTAAAAATGGGACGCAGATGAACGCAGATTTTGGAATTTGGAAGTTGAACCCGTCTTCGCTCTTCGAGCTGCGCCGCGGCAAGATGCGGAATGCGGAAATTAAACCAAAATAGCACCTACGATCAATGGATAGCTAGCCCGAAGGGCTTTAGAGTAGATTTTTTATTTTCGAGGGTTTTTTCGAAAATAAAAAATCAAAAAAATCTGCGTAAATCTGCGCAAATCTGCGTCCCATTTAAAACTAAAATGAGAAAAACTATGCATAAAAGTAAACGATGGAATAAAGCTGCGAGCGTCGGCCTGGCATTAATGGCCGTGTCTGTCTTAGCCCTTACTTTGACCGCCACCGCGATCCACGCCAGCGGCGGCCCGGCCTATAAAAGCGGCACCATTGCCGCCAAGGGGCTGGTGCTGGGCGAATACGGCAAACCCATCTGGGCCGAGTTCGATGCCCAGGGAGAGGTGGTGCGCGAGATCGGTGAAGCCGTGGACGATCTGCAAGACGCCATTGTCATGCCGGCCATCGACTACCGCGTCTATGTTGCGGCATTCGAAGCGGTCGAGCAGGAGTACAGCGCCCAGCGCCGCATCTTGTATCGTGACGAATACCTGTCAAATACCTTTTCGACGGCCGACGGCAGCGCCATCACCGCGCCGCCCCTGCAGAACAATACCTACAGCGTCGTCGTGCGAACGGCCGACGCCCTGTACTCCGGCACTGTCCCGCTGGTGCTGCACGAATCGCCCCTCGACCTTCTGCGGCTGCAGAGTATACCGGAATCCGCGGGGGCCGTACTGCTAGGAAAAGACCGGAATGTCGTCACCACCGCCGATGTCAACATCGGCTATGTGGCGGCCTTTTACAGCGGCCAAGGCGGCCAGAGCGACAGCCTGGGTCAAAGCAGTCTCGGCGGCTACCGCCGCGGGCAAGACACGCTGTGGGGACCGGTGGCCGGAGCCAAGGTCGAGACCAGCATGAGCCACTTCCCGGCTTTTTCCGATAAGAACGGCCACTATGTCGCCCATTATTTCATCCCCCCCTGCCCTGGATTTGCGTTTGATTACAACAATAATATTATCGTTCAACTGCGCTACCGGCATTTTGATCCCAAACGGCGCTCACCCTCCGGTACCTGGTATGAATGGCGCCTGGGCTATGATTATTGTGTGGGATATTCGGAGGCTTTTTTTGGCGCTTCTCTGGTCGGCCTGGCCACCAAGATCAACCTGATGGGCATCGAAGCCAGTATGGCCCAGCCGATCAACCGAGTGGATTTTTCCATCGACGTGGCCATGCTCACGGGCCAGGCCGTCCTGGGCAATTCACCCCGCCCCGGCATCCCGTTAGACGCTGACATTATGGGCGTCGTCCCCCTGGGGGCGTCAACCGAATATGCCTACACCGAGCCGGTTTTCACGTCAACCCAGCCGAGTTCCCTGCGGCAGCCGGACGTAGTTCCCGATTTCTCCGACCAGGGGCTGCTGAAAACCGTCAGCAAGGACGATCTGGAAAGTACCGATATCTATGTGTACCGCGTTTCCAACGGACAGCTCGTGACCTCCCGCAAAGGACTGCGCCCCAACGAAAGCAATCCTTACTACGGGGGCGGCGCCGGCGATGAAAATGACAGTATCGTCAATTACCGTATGCTCATGCGGGGCCCGGCGTCCTTTAATTATTTGCGTCCCGTTAAATTTGAAGACTGGCAGGCGGCCACCAACATCAATGAGGAGCTGCGCGGCCGCAAAGCCGACCACCTGCGGGTGGGTGAGCAGGTCAAGGTGATCATGATCAACCGCGCCACCGGCTACATCGGATCGGCCGTGGGAACCTTCGGCGAAAATCTCGGATCAGGTCTGATCAGCTTTTCTCCTGAAGCCATCCTGATGCGTCCGCCGAACCTCAAAGTCAAGGCCGAGCGCCGGTTTGAGATCGAAAGCGGCATGACCGCCGGTGAGCAGCGGGAATCCGTCATCGGTTTCGAAGGTTCGGGCCTGACCAGTGATCACTACATTACCATCACCACCGAATGGGTCGACTGGGACGGCAGCCCTCTGCCGGAAGATTTGCCGGGCTACACCGGCCGTCTGGCCAAAGTTGTGCTGGAAGATGTTCTGGGCCAGGTCGCGGGCCAGATCGCCAATTTCGATATCCGGCCGGGCCGCCACATCCAGCTAGTACAGCTACCTGGAGAAAACATCGACAATGCCCATTTTTACATCCATGTCAATGGTGAGCCCACCGACGGCAACCCCGGCTTTTCCGAGGCCGACTTCGATACAACCGGCGCCGGCCAGGGGCCGCTGCAGTATCGCCCGCAGCGCTATGTGCCGATCAAGGTCCCGGTCTTTAACGAAGCCGCCACCCTGGCCGGTGCCTATGCCCAGGCCCAGGTCAAGAACCAGGATTGGCAATCCGGCGGCGCGGTGCCGATCCTGGAGAACATCGAAAAGATCTATGCCTGGCCCTACCGGCCGGAGCTGCAGTTCAGCCTGTTCAACCTCGAACTGGAGGACCTGGAACTGCTGACCGAGGTCAGTGAGCAGTTCGGCGGGAGTACGACAACCCTGAGTTTTGAGTATGATTTATTCTCAGATCTGACCTACGACCCGCTGCCGCGTTTCGGCCCCGGCCGCCAACTAGTCTTCGGCCTGGGTTACGCTGAAATTTTGGCCCTGATCGGCGAGGACCGGACGGCTGAGTTTCCCGCCCTTGAAGAGCTCTTGGCAATGCTGCCGGCCCAGCAGGTCAACATTCTCGACGATGCCATCGGTTGGCTGCAGCCGGAAGACTATCTGGGCCTGCAGCTCTACCAGTCCGACGATGCCGGCAACCCGCTGGTCGAATACTACGGCATGCCCCTGTTGGTGGCGGACGCGCGGCCGATCGAGCTCGAGCGGGTGCATCACCTCAGCCAATTCGATTCCAACGTTCCCGGATCCATCGGCAACGGCTTCACGGAGAGCTATCAGCCAGTCAGTTTCAGGCTGCTGCAGCCGGCCGAGGTAACACTTAAAATTTTGGATGGTGATTCCGCCGAGCAGGATATCATCATCGAACAGACCAGCTTGCCGGCCGGTGTCTTCAATTTCATGCTGGACTTTCAAACGGTAAGAGAGGCCGGGGTGGATCCTGTGCTTTCACCCAATTTCATTGCGGCATTGGAGGCCCGCGACGACGACGGGTCGCGGGTGGAAAAAGTGCATTATCCCGGCCGGTTGATCCTGCGCACGGACGGCAGCATGCTGGGCCAGATCATGGTGCATGACGTTTTGGTTCAGGATGGATCGCTCAACTTAACCCGGCAGGATGTGTCCCTCAAGGGACGCGGCCCTCAATTGGCCTTCACCCGGTCTTACAACAACCAGCCGGCCCCGAAAGGGCCCAAACCCCTGGGCGAGGGCTGGCGCCACAATTTTGATTTAAAGCTCTGGCCGCTGTCGGCCGAAGAATATGGCCCCCATCCCGTGCCCAACTGGGTGCCGGGTCTGCGCGGCCGTTTTTTCAGATCCAGTGAAATCCCGCAGCAGCAAGACCGCTGGACGGCAGTTTCGGTCAACGGCACCGTGTTTAAAAAATACAACAGCCAATGGTACGCCGAGCGGGGGCGCCACGGTACGCTGGAAGAAATCGGCGAAACGACATTTATCTACACGGCCAAAGACGGCACGCGCTATCACTATGACTATCCCAAAAGATCTGAGGGCACGGATCCGGTCCTTTCCACCGACCCGACCCACATGAGCATCGGCGACGGCATCGTGACCCGCATGGGGGTTCATCCTGATGCCCTGCGTCTGGCAAACAGCACCTATAACTACGAACCGGGCATCCCGCCCGGCCAGCCGGGCCCCACACCGGTCAAACGCATTGTCGACCGCAACGGCAATGCCATGACCTTCAGCTACGGACCGGGCGGCTTGCTGGACCGTGTGGTCGACGCCGTCCAGCGCGAATTCAAGTTCACCTATGAATATGTGCCGGCCGGCTGGATGGGAAGCGGTCGCCGGCTCACCCGGTTGGCCGGACCCGACGGCATCGAGATAACCTATACCTACGATGCGCAGGGCAATCTGGAGCGTGCCCAGCGCGCCACCCGGGTTGAAACCTACGACTATGCCCCGGAGCCCGGCAGCACAAGAGGCTATAGAAACCTGGTCAGGACGACCGATACCAATAATCACAGCTATCGCTACGAGTACCACGAAATTGGCGAGGTCCACTCTTCGCTGTCGGTTTTTATCAAGGCCTTGAAATCCCAGGACGTTATCAAAAATGTGATTTACCCGGACGGCAACCAGGCCCATTTTACCTATGATGCCCAGACCGACAACCTGCGCACCGTGACTGATTTGCGCGGCAACGACACCACTTATTTTCTGAATTTATACGGCAATCCCCGGCGCATCGAAGAGCCGCTGAACAAGGTCACCCGCATGACGTGGTCTATCGAAGAGGGCTTGAACGACAACGTCATGACCTCCCGCACCGATGCGCGCGACAACACCACCTACTACGTATACGACATCAAGGGAAATATCAAAAAGGAGACCGATCCCTACGGAAACAGTATCGAGACGACCTGGGATCTGCGGTTCAGCCAGCCCCTGGAGCGAACCGACCGCAACGGCCACACCAAAAGCTGGGACTATGACGACAACGGCAATCTGGAAGTTTTCAAAGACGGCGACGACAAACAGGTCATCTACACCTATTATCCCACCGGGGAACGTAAAACATCCATAGACCCGCGCGGCTATGTGACGAACTACACCTACGATGCATACGGCAATCCGGACACTATCTTAGAGCCCGAGGGAAGCCTGACGGATTTTGAACATGATATCCGCGGCCGGCTGCTTTCCCGCAAAGATCCACAAGGCAACACAATCCAATACGCCTACGACGAGCTGGACTATCCGGATAAAATTACTCACCCCGACATAACAGCCTATCCGATGCCGGCCGGCTCCACCAATGTCCAGGATTTTAGTTACGACCCCGAAGGCAACCTGCTCAGCGAGATCAACCGCATCGGTCTTATACAGACCTATACTTACAATGCCCGCAACCAGGTTGAAACTGTCACGCGCAACAGTGGGGGCACCAAAACCTTTGGCTACGACGAGAACGGCAACCTGACATCCGAAACCGACTGGAAAGGCGTGGCCACAGCCCATACCTACGATGTATTGAATCGGCGCCAGACCACCATCAATCGTCTGGGCCACATCATGCGCATGGACTACGACGCGGCAGGCAATTTAATCAGCACGACCGATTACGAGGGCAACCAGACCACCCACGATTACGACAAGCTCAACCGCAAAACAGACACCTGGCACCCGGCATTGGAGGGTCAGGAAGCGGGCCATCTCGTTTTTACCTACTATGATGAGGCAGATGAAAAAACCAACCTGAAAACTGCCACCGACGCGGAAGGCAATACGACCACTTTTGAATACAATGGGCGCTACCTGCGCACCAAGCGGATCAACGCCCTTGATGATGGGCATTTCTGGGAATACGACGACAGCGGCAACCTGGCCAAGGAAATCGACGAGGAAGGCAACTACCGGCGCTATGAATACGACAAGCACAACCGCTTGCTGTTCGCCTATCAATCCATAGACAGCCGCGAGATCAAAACCGGCTATCTATATGACGACAATGGCAACCAGACTCACGTCATCGATGCCCGCGGCAATACCGTTGAAACTCGCTATGACAAGTGGAACCGCCCTTTCCTGGTAATTGATGCGGACAATTACGAGACGAAAACTGCCCATGATGGAGAAGGCAATGTCGTCGAAGTTACCGACGGAAACGGCCACGTGCGCACCTCGCAGCGCGACCAGCGGGGCCTCGTCCTCGCAGCCACTGATGCCGAAGAGCAGACAACCAACTACAGCTACGATTTAAACGGGAACCTGGAGTCGGTCACAGACCCCAGAGGGATCGTCACCTTTACCACCTATGATGCCGAAGACCGGCTGAAGACAACGACCGAAGCTTACGGCACGGCCCGGGCCCGCACAGCCGAAATCCTGGCCCGCGATAAAATGGGCAATCCCACCTCTCAAAAAGACTATAACGGCAATGTAACGACCAGCGAGTACAACACCCTGAACCTGGTAGAGAAGGTCATCGACCCCTTCTCTAACTTTACCGAAACCACGTACTACCGCACCGGTAAGATTAAAAGCGTCAAAAGCCGCAGAGGCTACACCACCAGCTATGCGTATGATGAGCTCAACCGTGAAGTCCTTCAAACAGACGCCATAAACCAAACCATCGTCACCACCTACGACAAGGTGGGCAATGTTAGGACCGTCGAGGACAAGCGCAACATCGTCACCGAGAGCTTTTACGACGACCTCTACCGCCTGGTGCGCACGGATCGTGCCGGCCTGCGGCTGGTCACCAATGAATATGACGATGTCGGCAATCTGCGCTTCATCACCGATGCCAACGGCAACCGGGTGGAGCAGACCTACAACAACCGCAACCTGCTGGAAACAACGATCTATCCGGACAGTGATGATGCGCATCCGGATGGCTTTACCGAGGAGCGCACCTACGACGGGGTGGGCAACCTCAAGACCTTGACCGACGAAGAAGAAAAAGTCACCACCTACAACTATGACCGGGAAAACCGCCAGATCTATGTCGAATTTGCCGGCGAGGTGGTCACCCGGCTTTATGATGCGGTGGGCAACCTGACCTCGGTCACCCAACCTGCCGGCACCTGCCGCATAATGGCCTATGACGAGTTCAATCGCATGGTTACGGTGGTCGATGACCCGACCGCTCCGATTGGCGACATGACGACGCTCGATCCGCGCTGCACCCGCAGTGACGGTTTAAACCTGGTTACCAGATATGAGTACGATGACAACGACAACCGCACTCATCAGTACGATCCCGGGGACAATCATGTCGAGTTCACTTATGACGCCCTAAACCGCAAGACCGCCCACATCCAACACAAGCAAAGCGAAAGTCTGCTTACCCGCTACCCAGCCTACGATGAAGAAGGCAACCTCGAGGAAATGGTGGATGCCAAGGGCCAATCGTTTACCTATGCTTATGACGAACTGAATCGACAGACCGATCAGTATTTTCCGGATACAGCCACGCCGTATCTGACGATCACGCACATCCATACCGAATATGATGCCAACAACAATGTCGTCCGCATAACGGAAAATAAGACGATGACGGATGATACCGTGATTACAGATGTCACCGTCAACAACTACGATGATTTCGATCGTCTGGACGACACCACCCAGCGGGGCCTGGTCATCGATTATGAATACGATGCCAACGGCAACCGCACCAGGGTAACCACAGACACCGGCACCACCACCTACACCTTTGACAGCCGCAATCGCCTGGAGACCGCCGTTGCCGGCTTGGATGTAACCACATATACCTACACCCCCGACGGCCAGCAGGACACGGTCACCTATCCCAACGGCACGGACGTCAAGTATACTTATTTTGATACCAACCGGGTGCAGACCGTCACCAACAAGGTCACCGCCACCGCCGCCCTGATATCCAGCTACGAGTACGAGTATTCTCCCAACGGCAACCGTACCCGGCAAATCGAGGTGCAGGACGGGATTTCCGAGACCACCACCTACAGCTACGACGCAGCGGATCGGCTGATTGACTTTACGGTTGTCGGCGGCGTTACCGCGGTGACCGAATACACCTATGAAGACTACAACCGCAAAACCGAAAGAGTCACCGAGGATGACGTTGTGGTCAAGTCCAGGACCTACACTTACGATGAAACCAACTGGGTGACCCGCATTGACGATGACACCGATCCGGATAATATCTTTACCATTGACTATGCCTATGATAATAATGGCAATACGGTTTTAAAATCCGACAGCTCTTTGACAATTCAGGACATCAGCTACACGTATGATTCGCGCAACCAGCTCGTGCAGGTCATTCGCGGCCCGCCGGACAGTGAAGAAATTCTGGGCCGGTACGACTACAACGCCCAGGGTTTGCGGGTTCGCCACCGTTTCAGCGAACGCGGTGATGTGGACTACTACTATGATCAAACCGCCATCATCGAAGAGCATAATGCCGCGGACGACAGCCTGCTGGCCCACTACCGTTATGCCGACCGGCTAATCAGCCTCAACGCCGGCGGCAGCATCCAGTACTACCACCACGACGCCCGCGGCAGCACGGTCAATCTGACCACCGCCGCCGCGGTCGTTCAGGTTTCATACCGGCTGGACCCCTGGGGTCACATCCGCTCCCAGAGCGGGGATAGCGTCAACCGCCAGATTTTCACCGGCGAGGAGCACGACCTCAACACCGGCCTGATCAATTTCGGGGTCCGGTATTATGATCCCGATATCGCCCGGTTTATCACCCAGGACGTTTATCTGGGGCAGATCGGCGTTCCCCCGAGCCTGCACCGCTATCTGTATGCCTACAGCAATCCATTGTTGTACATCGATTTGCTGGGCTATATCAGCAACCGGCAGTGGCTGGGGATCGATGACGAAAGCGTCGACCGGGCCCTGAGAGAAAGCAACGGGTCGATGAAGACCGTTGCCTGGCTGACCACCAAAAAGACCTTTTATACTTTGCGGAACGGGGTCACCGGCGGCTTTGTTGCCCGCCAGGATGAACGCGAAGAGGCTTACGATCGGGGCGAGATAAGCAAATCCGAGTACTGGACAGGCACCGCCATCGATGGTGGGGTGAGCATCGGCAGCCAGTTAGCGGGCGGCGCCATCAGCAGCAAGGTAAGCGGCAGGATCGTCGGAGCCACCGGATCGCAACTTACCGGTGCCTTCGTGGGTGAAGGGGTTGCAACCGGCGTCGAATCCGTAATCCAGCAGACCGGCCAAGTTGTGACTTACCAGGCTACCGACGGGAAACTGGGCCAGGAAAAATTTGATGTTAAACAAGTTGTCGTCAGTGCAGGAATAGGCGCGGCAACCGGCGGGACGATCAGCGGGGTGACGTCGCTCGCCAGGACCGTAAAAAACAAGGCCACCAAACCACAGATTACCAGGGAGCCCCGCAGTTCCTCAAATGAGGTCAGCACCACCCAGGTTGAGAAAAAGGTTCCTGCAAGACCGGCTTCGACAGCGTCTGGAGCGGAACCAAAATTATTAGAAACAGATGCAATAACCGACCCACGGCGTTTACTGGAGTACAAACCACAGGCTCCAAAAAAGACAACAACATTTGGACAAGGTCGGAAGAGAGGTGTGCCGCATAAACCCTTAAAGCAAGGTGACGTAGACCAGTACCGTTATTTCTCCAAACGCCCAGGCGATAAAATAGAAGGACATGAAATTTGGCAAAGCGCTAATACTTCAGCTCATGGTTTAGGCGGTCGAACAGGATCTATTGGAGGGCGGAATCCATCATTAGCTCTATCGGAAGCAGATCATAAGGTTGTCAATTCTATACAAGCGGAAATGATTCCTTCTCCGCGTTCTCTGACTCCAATAGAAAATATAAAGATGAATGCCGCTGTTTTGCGAGAAGCGCAACGAAGAGGTGTCAAAATTACAGATCAACAGATAAAAAACGCAACAAAAAGAGCCGTCCGGTTTTACCAAAGAATGAAAGCCGAGGGGCTCTTGGAATAGGAGAAATACATGGACTTGAAAAAAGGAGCTGGATTGAAAATAGATCCAATTAAAGTTCCATTAGAATTGCATTCCCTTATTCCTTATGTGGAAAGATGGGGATTCGAATCGAACGAAGATCAAGATGAGTTTGCAAAAAAAATGCTTGCTAAACGGAGTGATGAAGTTCGAGAGTTCAACTCTGCGATCGATAAGCGTAGGCACCTGATAACTAAATGGGGCAAAGAGATACCTGAGGTTAACAAGCAAGTTTCGGACATGACTCAGGAAGACTGGATCCATCCTTATTGGTCGTTTCTAAATACTCTGAAAATTAGGGAAATCACTGGCTATGAAGAGGATGATGCAGGGGTGCTTTCAGCCAAAGCAAAATTTTCTCAGGAGATGAGAATGGAGCAATATCATAAAGCAACCATGGATGCCGACGATGCTTTTAGGGATGGTGACTATGCGACGTATATCTCAATTCTCAATCCATTCGAGGATCTTCTGAGTCCTTCCCAGAAAAAGAAAATGACCCTGGCATCTCGTAAGGTGTAACCTAAAGGTTTGAAATACTGTAATTTACGTTTTTGAATGAAGACCAACCCATCTCTCTGTGTTAGTTCAGTACTTATCGAGAGTGTTATTTTGGAGGTCGTAGAGGGGACACCCTAATACAACAAATTTTTGCTATTACCTAAATTTCGCACTTTTTTAACTCGCTCTGATGATAGTCATGTTTGAGTCGGCTATAAGCAGGATTGGTGCGAAAACTTGGGGACATCCTCTGATTCTCGGATTTAGCTTCTTCCAAAAGATTCCAACCGTGCACCCCGTCTACTTACAGTCTACTCATCGCAAATTCGCTAGCCGTGATGTTTATTTTTTTTCGAGCCTATCTACATTTTTAAGGTTAGTGTGACCGTATCTGTCACACCCATGGTGTAAGATCTCCTTAAAAGAACAAACGAAAGGAGATCTTATGAATATCGATCAATTAAGACAACAGTTTCCGGA
>Ga0209367_1003107_pt1 | contig 22393 bp, 15 predicted proteins | sample WorMetLIZISLAND2_FD_187412 | JGI IMG/M metagenome (GOLD analysis project Ga0209367, IMG submission 187412) | Marine gutless worms symbiont microbial communities from Max Planck institute for Marine Microbiology, Germany - Olavius geniculatus... ... | reverse complement strand
ATTGCAAGCAAAAATCCGCCGAAGGGTCTGACCTGTAGGTGAGTTTCTGAAAAAAGGTATATAGCTACAAAAATTTTTGCGTATATTTCACCCATTTGCCGGGAAGCCCCCCTTGGAGGGATTTACATGAAATTTTGCATGAGGGGTCAACTCGCCGACGTAATCAGCCGTGCTAAATTTTATCTCAATCAGATCAGGGGTTTTGATTCTGTGGGGGCTCGAATTTTTGGCTTTTCTATAAGAAAGAGAAGTCGCTTTAAATCAGGGCTTGAACTACCGTTCAGCCTGTGATGTTTGTGGTCGCACAAAATAAAACAAGTAATTTGAGCAAAGCTCATGAGACGCGCGACAATCTTAGCAGTTCCTCTTCACAGGTTTTCCCATGTTTATCTCCAGCCATTTCGGTGCAATTCACTCTTAAAATGTGTGTCCCAGGCCTAAATCGCGAAAAATTCACGAAAAACCTTTTTTGGAGGTTCAGGCTCATTCAAGATAATCGATGTTGATAAATCTAAAAAGTTCGTCACCAGTGCTTGTAATTATGTGCAGCATGTCTATACCTATCTGCAATAGTTTTCACACTAAAAGAGCAAATAGCGGCAAAATAACGTCTTTTTAGGGGGTATTTTTCTTTGACGCTTTAGTTCGAGAGGTATCCCTTCACCCAGGGGCACGAAATTTTGTCACGATAAACTAGCGTCCTTGGGGCAGCCAACAGTAAAGATTTCATGATTCTAGGTGTCGCCGTTTTAATACAGTACCAAGGTGTGACAGACGGACGGACAGACAGACAGACAGACAGACAGACGCCTAGACGATGGCTAAAACGCGCGAAGCATTATGCTGTCGCGCGTAACAGAATGTTTCACCCTATTTTAGTTTTTGTGAGACTACACGCAGGGCCGTCTTTTGCCAGCGCGGGGCTCTTGGCACTGACTTACCCGCGGAACCCCTGATACCACATAGTAACCTGAGACCACACTACACCACAAACCGTAGGATTGATCTAAGTCTACATAGGTAATGCAGGCCTATAACTTCTGTTTTTAAGGGTAGGCCTACAATTTTGCAAGCGAAGCGAGCGAAAAAAAATTTGGACCCTATATTTTAGGTTTTCCCAACATTTTCTCGACTTTCTAATTAAGTTTAAGTTGTGACAATAATTCATTTCCTAAAGCGATGAAATTGTTTAGACTGGTCGATCGTCTGTTGCGCTGTAGCGCGGGGCCCTTTTGGGGCGCGGGGCCTTTGGCACGTGCCAAAATGCCCCCTCCCTAAAGACCGGCCTGCCTACAGATGTACATCTCGTAATAATAATGTGGACAGTAGTTACATTCCTGGTGTTGCGCACGTGACGATGATAACATTTTGTTGATATCTTGAGTACCTGGCATGTTCATTTTGTCCTAGTGTGATATCGTTAACTGACTCTGTTAACTAATTGCGCGTTTTATAGGCTTAATCATTTAAGTTTTGTGTTTTGTGTTTTATGTATATTATTGCACAATATTTATAACTAACAAGTAAATAAACAAATCATCAAAGTCATTCGATAAGAGGCGAAATCGCTAATCGCTGCTGCCCCTGGTGAATCATAAGTGGGCAAGTGCGAGTGTACCTCCTGCCAATGGCATGTAAAACCGTCGAACGGTTTAAGCACGAGTGTAACAGACGACAGACGACAGACCACGCAACGGATGACTGGGTAGCTATAGGCGAGTTTGCTAGCGCTAAAGGGATTTTGCCTAATAAAATTTTGAAAATCAAGGTGCACGTGCCAGTGCATTGTGTCGCTATTCGCTATAACCAACAGACTATCACAGCGTCCGACCGTGTCTATGTGTCTATATACGAGGTCACCACTTTGCTCACAGACGCTTTATTCGTCACGAAAATGAATGATACCGCCCAGCCCTGCAGGCTGTCTAGCTATTGTCATTGCCAAAATATAGGGGCTTATAGTGAATACTGTTAATGCTCACCTCAGCGGTGACTATACATGCTTCTGTCCCTCAGATCTACAGACGTATAGTAGAGCTGCTGCTAAACAGAATGGACAAACAACTACTCGAAAGTACCAACGCCAATTCTTCTGCCGTATACAGCATCGCTTTAGAGTAAAACTTTTGCATGTAGTTACATGCAAAATTTTAAAAAAACTTAAAAAATTTTTTTTTTACAAATGTATTTAGTATTATGCGAAACATTTCTGCAGATTTTTTTGTCTTTTACGTGTAACCGCGACTTCATACAAGCCAGTAGCACATTTTAGACAAGAAAAATTATGTCTGCTCAAGAATTTAATTTTGCACTTAAATATTTACACAAAATTAGGATTTTTTGGCATCAGATATTGCACATTCAGGCACAAATTTTTCAGCAACAGAATATTTTCCGACAATTTTCAGAGAGACCAAAATTTAAAGAGCTAAATGGGGGGATTGTCCCGTTGCCCTTGCCACGACGGCATTCCATTGATTTCAAACAATAGAAACAGCAGCTCAACGCTTTCTTAGTGCATGTGCGTGATAGCAGTCGTCACATTTGCGACCGTGGGAATCTAATGTATCCAACGATAAGACTGATTAAATGCGGCAAAAATAAGAAACAAAAAAAATAAAAGTTAGTGAAATCAGTGAAACGCTGTCCAGAAAATACCAGCCATCGATCTATGGTGAGAAGAATCGGCATTCGCAACAGTGTGAAAACCTGTTCCGAAAAAGTGGTAAATAATTGAGCATATAGTAAGGTCGATAAGAACAATGGACTGACAGGATTAGGTCTACAAAAATTTAAGTATGTTGGCCTGTAGTGAAAACTTCGTATACAACAGCAGCTTATATTCAAAAGTTCAGTAACAGAGTCCTCGAACATGAGAAAATGCTCCCTCGGCACAGCCCTGAACACGACGCAGCTTAAAGCAATGTCGACATTTTGTAATACCCTGGTACGCGACAACTTTGATACACGCCGCAGATAAGCAACGCATAAAGCGTCACGCAACATTATCAGTATTTTCTCATAAAAGTCGTTCTCACAAGCATCAAACGTCTTTACTGCATAATGGCAGCTAGCAGTTTCACACGTCTTACCCCAACATTACCTCGCCAAGTTTCTGACGTTTGATCCTAACTAAAACTAGTTGTAATTGTCTACTTACTGAACGGTTTTGCTGACTTAAGTTTTACGCGCAACAACAGTGCTAAGTGCGTACTCTCTATCGGAATTATGTCTGTCCGTCTGTTTGGCACGTTTCGGTACCGACGTTAAGCGCAGGTGAGATAAAGACCCAAGATTTTCGCCGTATGATAGCGTAGAGTTTTTGGTTACTTGTTCTCAAATTTTGTGCTTCTGGATAAAGAATTTTTTTTCGTTCGTACAAGAGCGTTAGGGAGAAGTACATCTAAAATTGTTATTTTATCGCTATTAACTCGTGTATCGAAGAAACGGCTGCAAATACACTGTAGGCAAAATGTATGTATGTATTTTAATTTTAACGTCGCTGCTCATAACGACGATAATGAGCGACGTCGACAAAAATGTCAGTTACAATATGTAGCAAACAAAAATGTTCAGCAAGCACATCTTAACCAACATCTCTGCAAAACACATATTGACTTAGCTTAAAACTAACACAATCGAAGTATTTTTGCTCAAAATGTCATAAACGAAGTACGAAGATACAAGATACGTAATGTGAAATAATCATATAAATTTAACTACACTATATTTTACGTTTTATATTAGCGTAAACTACTTCGATAATGTCAGGGTTTTTAAAAATAATTTTTAACTGCGGAATGACATTTGAAGCAGTAGAAGCGTTCAGTATTTTACAATACAAAATACTTTTAGCACATCCTAGTAAAATGTGTTCTAGGGTTTCCACACATTCATTACATACATCATTTGTTAAACAAATTTCAAAACGCATTCTTGTTATAATGATTTTTTTCTTCTTGTTGAGTTTTTACACTTAATTTTTAGGGATACATTGGGTTCTATTTTCCTATAAAATTTTCCAGTACTGTTAAATTGCCATAAGTGTTGCCAAAAAACTTGCTGTTTATCATAACAAGCACTGCTAACGAGCTTTTCGATGGTATAAACATGGATGTCCTTAAAAGATTTTAACCTTCCCCCCTCCCAACATAAGGAGTTTTAGTGAATGTTTGCGATGAGGTCGCGACATACATACACTTTAAGAGCAAATTGCACGACAATCGCTGGTGATAGACCAAGACAACCTGCATACCAAATTTTTTAGCATTAAACGTAGATTTTAACAGTTTCAATTTCAAACCTTTATGTTCAAGGAGACCTGCGTATGTGGACGTCAAATTTGGGCACTTTTTTAAAACGCGCGAATTTTGCTACTATCGACTAATCTAAAGTGAAAACGTTGCAGATGGACGGAGACTTGCTGCAAGCAGTGCTGACGTGCTTTCCGGGATACCAATATCGATGACCTTTGAACTACCTTAAAATCTAAAAGTAGCGTATTTATAGTAAAAAATTTTTGCGATTTTAGGCTACGAAACATATTTCAAGAGCGAATATCGCTGCTCATGCGCATCTGATAAACATAAGCTCAGATTTTTGACGCGCTACAGTTATGCTGTACGGTGTCTTTGGCATCGTTGTCGTCTGTCGTCCGTCTGCTACGGGTGTATTGTGGCCAAGCGTTAGGTCTTTAAAATATTTTACGCGAAGAATTAGCCATGTGTCTTAGTCCTAGGCATGCAAAATTTCAGCGATCTAGTCCAAAAAACATTTTTAAAAATAGGGTTGATTCGAAAGAGTAGAAAAAATGTGCGTTTTTGACCAAAAAACTGGCCATATCTCGAAAACGTTGAGAGATACGGCCAAGGTTACTAATGTATTTACATGCATATCTACACTAGTATGCGCATGCTATCATTACTCAATAACTGAACACAATGTACGCATGTGATAAATTATACTGCGCGTTTCAACGGTTTGCTGCACAGCATCAATAACGACGACGCTATTCATTATGCTTCTGCGCTGGCATGCGGCTATACACTCTTCAGTTAAGGAGTGCCCCGGTGATGAGTGACATCATGCTATCTTAAGTCATATAGCTATGCGTCAGTGGGGCGTTGTTCAGCCAGGCGTGGCGGGTCTGCTACGGTGAGGTCTATGGCTGAATGCCGTGTCCAGCGTACAACCGACTACCGTTGAGTAAAGAGTAGCAGCTCACAGCGACAAGCACGCACTGTTCAGCAGACAGATAACGCTTTAGTTCAAGAGCGTTTAGGTTCATAAAGATTTCGTTCGTTTTATCAACAGCTATGCCACGCCGGCGAGTGACGGGGGGTAGCCCGACGGCACACACTGACGCCTACTTGTCCAAAGTGGGCTCTGTAGCAGACCTGAAGCCACGCAGACACACGGCCGCAGAACGCGCACCGAATACCACTATTCACGTCAGAGACCCGCGCCTGGATATGTCACGTAGAAGCAGGCCATCGTCGCAGACGGAGAAACTAACGACTGACTCTGGAGACCAGTGGTCAATGCGCCAGGCGCTAAAAGCTTATCAGACGAACGGCGACCAACGCAATTCGTCGAGAAAACTTCCTCCGAATAACGCAGCAGGAGCCGAAGAGGAAGACGAAGCAGAAGACAGCTCGTCGACGTCGTCGTCAGAGCGGTCTGACAAGTCGTCGGTGAGTGGGACGTCATCGATGTCGAGCGAGATTCCGTCGAAAGGCCGTCCAATGCAGCATCACGTGACGACGTACGACACGCAGCCGATGCAGCGTGCGTCGGGCGTGCGCAGTCAAGCGGAACACCAGAATAGCCCGCGGCCCGCGCCGGCCACACTGGAACAAAATGTCACCGGCGCCGATGTCGAAGAGCGCTCAGCGTCTCCAGAATCATCTCATCGAAGCATCAGCTCGTCCGACTCGCAGGCAGAAGCACCGTCCGCCACAGCGCGCGCAACCAAACGACCCGGCCCCAACTCCATCACCGAAGTTCACTCGAGCGCCAAGAAACGTGCGAGCGAAAACAATTCCCTCGCGGAGTCGGGGATAGTGAACGAGCCGCTACAGCAGCAGAAGTCGTCCTCGGCGTCGCATCGATCTCGCTCGGCCGTGGCGCTCGACAGGGCAACGCCGGGCGGCGTGGAACGTGGTCAGAAGTCAGCGCCGACGAACGATAAGGATCTGCTGACGTCCGCCAGGCCGATGGACCGCTACGAGAGAGTCGAACGCTATCTGGAACACAATAACATACTGCCGACGCCACCACCGTCTAACACGGACCCAAAGACGCCACAGCAGTCACGCCAACACCGACGCCACAAGCACTCGTCGCAAGTGAGCGTGGACGAGCCGGCAGCTCGCAAGGCAGCAGTGAGGGCAGCAATGCCGGCAAAGCTACTTCGCGACGCCGCGGAACAGTCCAGCTCCGAAAACGAGTTCGACAACAATCAAAACGATATAAAGCATGACTCTGGAAAGAAGCGGCACAGGCATTCGGGCCGCAGTCGTTCCGCAAAGAAACATCGTCGACACCGATCGTCGGCCGAACACGTCAAGTACTCATTTCCGCCATTCGACGAGCCGATCACAAAAACGAAGAAGCACAAGCGGCGAGGCAAAGCGCGCTACGAGTCGCCAAGTAGTCTGAGCTCATCTTCTAGCAAGAATAGCCACGCGTCAGAGAATTCGACGCCACCGCCACCACCTCCGCCACCGCAGCAGCAGCGAGCACATCGCAAACATCACGAAACAGTCGAGCAACGACACAGACGTCATCACACTGTCAGCGTGTCGTCGTCTGACAGCTCAAGGAGTAGTCAGTCCGCCGACAACAAACGACAGCGGTCCGTCGTGGCTGTCGCCAGAGCCGGCTCGGTCGATTCCATAATGCCGACCATTAAGAACCACAAGGTGGCTAAGTTCATCGAACACAACTCGTTCGCTGTGCCAAAGCGTCCTCCTGACGGCGGCGGTCACGGTGGTCGACGCAGCCGCAACCAAATGCAGGCGGCAGCGACAGTGAGCAAGTCGACAGCACAGATAATTGACATCGACGAGAACGAAAACGTCATCAACGAGGCCGACAAGGACCAGTGGCGCAAGTACTTCGCCGACCTTTACACCTTCAACATGCTGCAAAAGATAAAGTCCGCCAAGAAGCACAAGAGCAAGCGGCATCAGGTCGTGGACATGGACATCGACACCGACGATGACGACGCACAGAACACGTTCCACCCGCCGCCGCCCGCCGGCGACGCCAATGACGTTTTCGGCAGCGTAGACTCACACCAGCTGGCGACGACAACCTACAACGCGCCGTACGGCAACGGATCTCTGCCTCACACGACCGAACTCTACCCGCCGCCGACCTGGCCGGGCCTAGCGTCCAAACCGAACGCCGCGCCAGCAATGGCCGTTGACGACGTCAGCGGCCGGCAAACGCTACTGGGCACCGGACCGAACGAACCGATTCCACTCTTCGCACTCAACCTCTCCGCGTTCGCGCCGACGGTAAGTTACCATCTGCTGTTATCATAATGAATGACAAGAAATTTGATCTAATGCTCACGAGACGCGCGAAAACCTATAGCAGTTCCGGTTCAGTAGTTTAGCTGAAAATTGGGGTGTTCACGCTAAGTTGATATACAAATACCAAATCCTCTATCTGGATCGCATAACGATAGTAGCTTGGCGCCACCTTGTAAATGATATAGACTTGTGTCGCAGCCCGAAATCGCCAAAAAAATCCATAAAACCCCCTATTTTGGCGTTCAAGGTCATCCAAGGTCGTTGAATTCAACACCAGTCGAGAGCCAGTGTACGACTTTTTATTAGTGATTAATAGCAAACAGGGTCCTATCTCGCACCGTTATTGAGATACAGCGACTTATTGGCCAAAAATCGCAAATTTTGCCCACCCCCCTCTCATTTAGCGCCCTCGTTCGGGGTGACCCCCTTTGAATTTATGGAAAAGCTTTACGGTTCCTGAAACTAGAGTCTTCCAGGCAACCCACGGTAAAGATTTTGTAATCCTAGCTTGCACATGACAGAGTGCAGTAGCTGCTTTCGCGCGTAATAATTATAAAACCCATACTGCTTTTCATTACGTGGTGATTATTATTCAGGTATCTCATACATTACTACGGTGAAACATTTATTCCGATTGTCGGCCCACGAACGGAACGGCGTACGTGACATCTACCGAATCGTTATTTAAATTATTTTCGTCAGCGATTCAAAACGCACTTTTCCGCGAAATTGTTTTTGGTTACTTCTGGAACTGGACTGTTGAAGTGGATCTAGCAGTGGTTTTGATAACTGGGCTACTTTAAAATTTTTTGATTGGTTGACTGATTGATTCATTAATCAATCGTCTTGGTAGGCCTATACCTACTATTAATAGAGTTGCGACGTCTGCTACAAAGTAATGTTTTGGCTGCGTCAACATCATTAGATTCATTACATTGGAATTATTATATTAAGGAAATTTACAGACATTACCAGAGGTCACCCCCACAAAATAATTATTGCAAATATCTGGACGAGCCTAAGTTCCTGTCAATAAGTAATTTATCGTCACTTGCGTCTTTTATTCAGCAGATAAATAGTTTGGACTTTCAGGAGCTTTGCTAATCGCTATATTTGCTTATGACGCCGCAAGCGATAAGCGACTTTTATTGTCAGGCGTGGCTTTGCGGCGTAGCGAGGCACGTCGCCTACCGACTTGTCAACTGCTAGTCGTTTTGAGTTTTATTTTGTGCTTAGATTTCCGGGTTGCAACTTTTGTTGTTGCTTTGCTGTCCGGCCTTGCGGTTTCTGTGCACTGTTCTATTGGTCGTGATGTTTTGTGGCAAGTGAATGGTGATACTGGTGGTGGGGCTGATAATGCATTTGATACGAATGCAGAAACATTTAGGTTGATAGTACACTATCAAATAAAGTGTCATTTATTATATCCCAAGTGGCTCACTGCAGTTTGTAGACACGGTCTTATGAAATCAGAGTGCGAATCAGATTATACGTGATACGCCAGAAAGTCAATCGAAGTCTTTCCTGTAACATGCTTGCTGTTTTTATACCTCGTGTTTTTTTTATATTGTGCAATTGCGGTCCGTCAGTTGTTTTGTTGCAGAAATAAATATTTCACTAATTTGATTTGCTAATACGCTGCTGATGGTTGCAGAGTCTCAAAAGTTAAGGGGCTAGACGCGTATCGTTCTATTGTCCGGTCCGCATAGCAGTTGCCAAGGTCCAATAACGCTTGAAGCGGTCAAGGCCAGCATTCAGTCATCGCTGACGTGACGTCACGTGCAGAATGTAACGGTTATATTTTCGACGCAAGTGTCTTGGGCAGTTGACACTGGCATGGAATTAGGTCTATGTGAAAGCTAGACGTTAGGTTTGTGCGTACAAGCTCAATTCGTAATGGGGTTATTATGCGGTCTTCCGCCTGCTTAGGTAGGAGTCTTAACTCAAAAATAACAAGTAATTTGAACAAAGCTCAGCGCGATAGCAGCGGTCCTGCCACTTTGGCAATCACTGTAGGCCTACAGCACTGAGATATTAATGCATTTAGAAAAAGCACTTAAATTTGAGGCCTCCCTATACGGACGACTCCTTGAATTTAAAAGATTGAAACTTAGATTCTTAAAAATGTAAGTTCTGTGCTAAAAATGTCATACGCAAGTTGTCCAGGTCTATCTCTAGCCATTTCGGCGCAGTTCACTTTTAAAATGTGTGTCGCAGCCGAAAATCGCAAAAAATTCACTAAAACCCCCTATTTTGAGAATTCAAAATCATTCAAGGTCATCGACATTAACACCAGTAAAAAGCTTGCTACTATTGCTTGTTATGATAAGCAGCATGTCTGTGCCTGTCAATTGCGGCAAAATAACCACTTTGGGGGCTTTGACGCCCGTCTGCGCCGGTCTCCTTGATCCTAGGGGGTCAGGACTTAGACTGCTGAAATCCACGTTTATTGCTAAAAATTTCGTGTGCAGGTTGTCTTGGTTTATCTTCAACCATTTTGTCGCAATTTAGTGTTAAAATGTGTGCTGCATCTAAAAATTATAAAAAAAATTCACTAAAACCCCTTTTTGAGGGTTCAAGGTCCTTTAAGGTCATCGATGTTGATAAATCGAAAAAGTCTGTCACCAGTGCTTGTCAGCAGCATGTCTGTACCTATTTGCAACCGTTTTCACACTATACGAACCAATGACGGCAAAATAACGTCTTTTTAGGGGGTACCCCTTATTGACACCGCGTTCGTTAGCTCACAAGTTGCCAGACAGATAGACACACAGACGGACGGACGGACAAACGCCCAGGCCATGGCTAAGACGCGCGAAGCATTCTGCTATCGCGCGTAATAATAAAAGACTCAAAAAATGACTTGTATTGATGCCTTTCTTTGTCATTATTTTGCCAGTGTTGTGTTAATTTCGCCAGTCACGTAATCTGAATTTTCTTGTTCAAGTTATTTTTGGGGTACTAAGTTACCGGTATCTATAACTTTAGGTTATCTCGGTGGCAAGGTTAACCCAGCGAGTTAACCTGCTGATATGTCATAAAAACACGACGTAGGTTATTTTTTGGAATATGAAGTTTAACCTAATACTTCCAAATCTATCGGCGGTTCGGCCTATACGTCAGAGTATGTTTCTGTCTACTGTAGTCAACTGGGGGATCACGGCAGTGGCTTAATGTGACGTCTGCCCATGGGAAAGTAAATCAACTGTCGCAGACGTAGCAATTAGGTCTGGAACTGTTGTTGTACGTCATACCTACACAAAGTAACCTTCACACGGCGGTTTGATGCATCGACGCTGATCTTGTGACGGGACTGAGAAACAGCCGCGAGTAACATCAGTGTTGCACGGCGTCTCATAGGGTGTTTACACGATCCAACAAACGTCCAGCAAACATCCAGCTGGCTCGTCCATTATAACACATAGCAGCAAACGTCTAGCATCATCATCATCATCATCATCTCTCTTTAATAAACGTCCAGCAAACGTGCATCATTAGCACGTGTATTTTGAATACATTTGCTGGAACTTTGCTGGACGTTTACTGGATCGTGTAAACACTCCATTAGTATAGCTTGCTGTGGCCGTCACACATAACCTGGTGACAATTATGACAATCGACTACAATGTAGTGATTTATATGACTCAATATATTCACGCACACGCGTTTCTCACGGCTATAGACAGCTAGGACTGTGGTGTACATAGCTGCTGCGCGTGACGTTTGATTGACAGGTGAAAGAAGTGCTGGCCAGCAAGCTGTTCTGTGACGTCTGCGACTGGAGGGCTGAGACGCCAGAGGTAGGCTATGATACGAGTCTTATTGACAGTTATCAATAATCAATCATAGCTCTAGTCGTTCCGTGCCACATCGGGTTATTAGTACGTTAAATTCACATTTAAAAACAAGGACCATAGTAAGTTGGCAAAAAGCGAAATCGCTCCTCGCTTGTATTCGCCAGGTGGCATCATAAGACTGACATTTTGACAGCAATTTGTAAATGGGTGTTTGGGCTGGGCCCTTGGGGTTCGATCCCAAATTTTTTTTGAAAGGCCAGAGACCCCATCCAGTGTCGTAATGGCGGGGGAGCAGGAAAAGCAATTGTAAATTGCTAATTTTGTGATGTCAAAAAATTGTCAATTTTTTTGTTAAAAAATTTGCGTCGAAAAATGCTAAATATGAAGCCAGAAATTTCATTTTGCGAAAATTAAGGGACACAATTGAGATTTCGATCACCCATAATCCCCTCTGTCGGATATTTGCAGCTATTGGATAATAGCAACTTTATTAATTCAGGACGCCGCTGCCCTATGTGACACAATGTGTTCCTGGTGCTCATAAGCGTACCTGCCAAATGGAATCTAAATCCGCTAAACGCCTTAAGCAGAAGCATAAATATGACCAACGACTGAACGAAATTTGGTGATCGCTTCGACAATTTATTGCGGATCAAGTGTACGAAATTTTATTTAGATTCGTTCAGATGTGGCATTTCTATTGTACAATGTTTAAGGGTGTATTATTGTATTAACGCCGGACATTGTGATTGAGATTGCTGCTGTTTTAAACGCTGAAGGCTTTCGAAGACCACTTGCTGAAAACTGAACATCGCATGGCGGAGATGTCAGCAACACCCGAGGCAATGGCCGCGCTCGCCAAGAAAATACAAACACGGCAAAATGTCGACAATACAGTGTACGCTAACCAATTTGTTTGTAAAGCAAACGTTTTAAAGTGGAGATAAACATAAAAGCACTTTGTAGAACGCATTGTCTATTATGCACAGTATTAGTATGATTGCATGTATGCTTATTAAAATGCGTAAAATTTTGATACTTTGTAATGCGAACAAATCCTCTGACGTGATAAGATAAATATGGAAAATAATCGTAGATATACAGAAAATACAAATCTTCTTTCAAATCACATTATTTTCTGTCAGCTTTATTAAATTTTGCATATAACTTGCGACGATACGCTGCAAAATTTCGATCTTTGCCCTGTCAGTCAGTCAGTTTCTATAAAGAATATCGAGACATAATCTAGAATCGACGATAAAACCCTGAATGCTCCGCGAGAGGTAATCGATTGATTCTTCCACGAAAATGTTGTCAAAAATCGCACATGACTTCATGAGGTATTTTGCACACAAGCGTCTGTCGCTTTTGGTGAAAATAAGTATTATAAAAACCAACTACATACCTTAGTAGTATGTTTCGTCAGTAATCTGACGTTCAGAGACGGATCATGGTCCCTTCGTGCGTGACCTTGGCGTCAGGTTCGACTCGGAGCTAACAATGCCAGTGCTTGCCTATCATATCCGACATCTAAAACAAATTAAAAAGTGGAGGTACAAATAATCTGCGAGCAAAGCAAACAGAGAAAATTTTTTTAACTGTTGTACGCAGAATTTGCAATAGTTTTAGTCTATAGAAGATCGCAAATTTTTTCTCTAAAAAGCACGAATAGACTATCGTAAAGAAATTTTTGCGTTTTGCTGTTCGATAAATTCAGAAATAGCTAAGTTTTGTGATGTAATCGTAATATGAATGGTGTGCTGTAGTAAGTATTACTGCCACATTTGCGACACTACGACGCTGGGAACGCACTACGATCATCGGCGTAACGAAGACCACAAGGTAGCGAAATTAATTAATTATATGCCAAACTTATCATTATTTTATGTAGACTACAAAGCAGACCAATTTTTTGTTGGCATAGATGTACGCGTCAATTGTCAGATTAAAAACGAATTACAAGCGTGCACGATTAATTCTGCAAATTCAAACTACACTGTGTCCCCAAAAAACTGTCACACTTTGTCATTGTCACCAAATATTAGCCGATTTTCAAAATTTTTTTACTGTCAGACTTTATCGATAGTTTGCAATAAAGTAGTTATAAATTATTTCCTTAGCTATGTTGCTACACTACCTTGTGAAATATAGATATTCAAAAATTACTATAATCAGAATAAATGCATTAAAAACTTATCTTATTAAACAGTTTTCGACTAATTTGCTTATATAAATTTAATTAAATTTAATTAAATTTACTTATATTTAGTTTTTGATGATGGCCGGCGTTTGTAAACAAAAACATATGATGCTATCGTTAATAATGGTTTTTAATGCTATGACAAAATACCGGTATTGTAACATGCCAGTCAGCATCAAAAACAAGGCCGTGATTAAAAAATTATACCAGTTTAAAGAACATGGTTTGCACAAAATACTGATAAAATAAGCTCTTAACTAAGATGACTGTCGCGCTCTATGCATGTCGTGTTGGTTATTGCGACTTACCGTGTGGACAATACCGCACGATTGGCACACCATAGTGCGTTCAAGGTCATCCAAGGTCATTGATTTTAATGTCATTTGAAAGCCAGTATTCGACTTCCTATTAGTGATCGATAGCAACTTAGGCCCTATCTTGTACCGTTTAGCCACAATACACCCGTTACAGAAAACGACAGACGACGACGGACGACAACCGTGTAAGACGCCTACAAAAAGCCGGCGTTCCCACGATGAAGGAACCACACGAGCTGGTCCGGGAAGACGGCAAGCGGCCTGACGGTTTGACATCCTGCCATGGAACTCTGGGCGCAGCGCCACTTGGGACGTCACAGTGGTCGACACTCTGGGAAACGCTTCTCTGTAGCAGAGTGCCATAACCAGTGCCAGTGCCGCTGAGACTGCAGCTGTCAGAAAAAGAAACAAGTACACCTTATTCAGCGGCACCCGCGATTTTTTCGAGTGGCACTGGAAACAGTTGGACCCATGAGTATCAGCACCCAGGAGTTCTTGGCACAAATCGAAAGGCGTTTGACCGAGGTGACGACGGACCATGGCCCTCTGTGGACGGACCCCCGTGACAAGACGTTGTTATTCCGGCGCGTGTCGGTCACTTTTCAACGCTTCAACGCGGCATGCCTATAGCTGACACGTTCGCAATTTCCGAGCGCGCATCGTAACCATTCCGGACATAATTTCTGTAGTTTAATATTTCAGCTCTCGGGAATTGAGTACTGGGGGTTATAGTAAATAAATATATGAATAAATAAATTTTTTTACAACCCAGGAAGTAACATAAATTTTTACATTATTTGGCAAGGTTGATAGAGCCGCTTTCGAGGAAGTGGTTTTTCATCTAATTAAAACAAAATGCTTACCTGTTTTACTGTACGGACTCGAAGTCTGTCTGTTCCCTAACAAAAGCTGACCAGTATTCACTTGACTTTCCAGTCATGCGCTTTTAATGAAACTATTCTGCACTTCGAACATGGTAATAAGTAATGCATGTTTAAGTTATTTTAACTTTAGACTTCCAAGTGAATTGTTGCTCAAAAGGTACGAGAAATACTTAGTAAAAATGGTTTGTCATAGTCGTTGCTGTCGAATTCGGTCGGTTGGTCTTTCCGAGCAAGCATTACGATTGCCGTGTACGTGAGCGGACAAACCGACAGACAGACAGACAGACAGAATCTGCAGCTGCAGATTCAGCAGACTCTGCAGCGTGCTACATAGAGTGATGTCTAAGCGCCAGCGCGCGACAGTCAATTTTCGAAGACAAACTGCAAGAAGAAATGATTGGGCACTTTACTACAAAGATTTGGGAAACGCGAAGCACGGACCAAAGGCATGAGGCTGCAGACTGAAACGCGTGCATAACTGGAGAAAACGGGACCACTGTGGATGAACTGCTAGGCCTAGTAAACCAGGAAGTCCAGAAACAAACGTATTTTTTAACACACCATATACCTAAAAAGATGGTTCTAGCACAGTGTAGCATCGTACCAATCATTCACTGCGATCTTAGTCTGAAGTGTCTTGTTCGTTTTACAATGTGACTGTTGCCTATTGCTAGTTTTTCTTACATATATATTTTACAAGGTTGTGTAGCGACACAGTTAAGATGTGGTGAGATATTCAATAATCACTTTATTGCCAATTATTGTCAAGATAGTAAGCTAGTGAAAGAATTTTGAAAATCGATTAATATTCCGTGAAGATATAGAAATAACAAAGCGTGACGTTTTTTGGGACACAGTGAGTAAGGTGAACGTTACGTATAAAAATTTATCATGGATCAAAAGGCGAGGCGTCGAGTGCAGGGAGAACAATGGAAAGGGGTCTTCTTCTCCCCAGCCGGTTGTGGAGTCTTGGTAGCATCGTAAACTTTTCCAGCAGAGTTTGAGGCAGAGCCTTAAAGCCGAAAATCATTTCGTACATTTTAGCCTCGTAGAACATTTCTGTTGGAACGATAGTGTATCGAGCTAAGCTATTCGGTAGTTCAAGAAATATTAACGTGCTGTTCATTGTTGCATCGTTTGTGACAGTCATAACAGTCTCTGTAATTACTACAACTCATTTACTCAAAAGTGGTCGTGAGCTTGACGTTACATGATCTCGTGACATTTGTGTGAGTAGAAAAAGGCGGGAACGGCAAAGCGTGGCTGCCTGCTGTGCATGACGGGAAGCTTTGCAACGTACGGCGAGTGGCGCATGCACATGGAAAGTGAGGAACACCAAAAGGTCAGAGTTTAAATAATGTGATCATATCACTTGCTTTAATAAAAATTATGGCATTTAGTTGTTTTTCATGTTTTGTGTTAAAACGTGCCATTCTGCTATATCATGGCAATGCTATAGGCCTACGATCAGAAATGCACGAAAAACTGTTCGGCTTTCAGGCAGCGTCTGACGACGATACTGTGATGTACAAATTCGCATAGTTTGTGTAATTCAAAAGCCGGCGGCATTTTTGCGAGTAGAAAAAGATCGAACTGGATCTGGAGCACCAGGCGCGCAAGTCGGGTAAATACGCGAGTCGTTATCGGAAGCCTGCTGAGACGACGGATGCGACGACGGATGCGACGACGACTGCGGGGGCAGCGGGTGCGGACGCGTCACGGTCGAAACCGGCAGAGGACATCGAGGCGGACGCGGTGGAGCAGATCACCCTCGACGACATGTTTGTCATCGACAGTGCCGGTGAATACAGCGTCAGCGGGGACGAAGCACCAGTTCCCGGCACAGCAGGGGGCGACGACAGCGGCACCGGTGCTCGCATGTCGAAACGAGACACTGCTGCCGACGCACATCGACGCAAAGACTTCCAACTCTACCTGTCGTACCTGCGCAGCGTCGACTGCAACTATCACGAAGTCGTAAGTACCGCCGTGCACGCACGACGTTTTTGTCTCCGATAAGATAACGATCACATCTTTTGCTACAATTGCACATATTTGGTACAACGTACAAGCGGCGTTTTCGCAGAAAATTTTGGCTAAGTCTGTAGAGCATAATACTTTTTTCTTACATTTATCTTGTCTTTTTCTCACTTTTCCTGCTCGTCCTTTCTTTTACCAGTAATAGCTAGGTTTTTTGCCTAGCTCCGAATCAAATCAAGCACGCGTAGTAAGCAGGAACTTTGTCACTTTTATGTGCAGTTTTTCACTTTTTTGATGGAATTAGAGTTTGCTTTGCCGTCACTGCTGCTCTTTCAGCTACTTTATAAATGGTTACGGTTGCCACAAGTTTACGTGTGTATACACCGTGTCTCAAAAAATTGGGGCCGTTTTTTTTATTTTTTGAATAAGTCCATTAAACATTAGCCGATTTTGATAATTTTTGACATGCAACATCGCGAAGAAACTGGACATAAACGACTGTAGTTTAGCCCACCTCACTATAATAATGTCACTACGCTACATTGTGAAAGGTAGAAATCGTAGTTTGGCTGTTTACAACAATGAATTCATACTGTGTAGAACACGCATCGCCTCAGAAAATCACTGAGACCACATTGAAAATCTGTTACATATTTAACAATAATGATATTCATTTTAATATTGTACGTCGACGAACTGAAATGACGCATTAGCAGCAGGTGAGCTGCTCTGGATCGCGCGTTATTGAATGTGCTGTTGGCGAGTGGCGTCAACGTCCACCGCTTGCATTCGTGCTGGAAGAGGACATTTTTAGCAGGTGCTGTAATAAAAATGATGCGATCTAACACGTATGACTTTTTTAGAGATAATAACTTTTACTCATATTTGTCACTATTCGGTTAATCATTTCCGAGCCGACGCATGCGCTACCACGTATGAATTCATTGTTGTAAACGACCAAACTACGACTTCTGCATTTTACAAGGTAGCGTAGCGACAGTATTACGAGATAGGGTAAACTATAGTTATTTACGTCAAGTTTTTTTGCAATGCTGCATGCTAAAAGTATCAAAATCGGCCAATGTTTAACAAAGTTATTCAAAATATAAAATTGACCCCAATTTTTTGAGACACGGTGTATGTCGTACTTGTACTCGTAATTGCAGTTGTAGATTATTTTGACATATTCATGAAAATGTCCTAAGAAAGGGGTTGTTATGTAAACAGCAGTGGGATGATCAAAAAACGGTGATTTTCAGTGCTGTCGGCGCCATAACTTCGGAACCTTTAGAGACAAAGCCAAAATTATTATAAGGTGATGTAATATACAAATGGCCTTGAATGGTCTTAAATGACTAGATCTCTGAAGCGTTGAGCTGAGAAGCGTGGCTTTTTTAGACAACTGCAGAAGACAAGTAAGCCCAACAAAAACTAAAGGCGCGTACAGAGCGACGTAACTGAACTGAACTGAACTGACCAATGTATTACTGCTCGCTTTCTGGCCTAAATGCCTGAACATTCCGGCAAAATGTTTCAGTTTATAGCGCGCGCCATCATCGGGGAAGTTGGTTCTTTTTTTGTTGTTTTACAACGTCATTGCAATTTGCATTACACTCAAAACTCGGCTCACTTAAACGACCATGTTATACGGTTTATGACCGTTTTGGTCAGTGGGCCATGTCTATACGACAGTAAACTGGGATGTAGTTATGGCAGCAAAGTGGCATATTTATTAGAGCCAAGTACTGTAACCGTATCAGTCAACACAGAACCGAAGGTCACGACCTCAAGTCATAGGCCTATAGTGTGCATTTTGGTAACGCGTGACTGTATACAGTGTGGCTCATAAACGTGCGTGCACCAAACTGACGGCCATATCTTTGCTAAATGTTGATCGATTTTCGAAATGTATTCACTGACACACTTCGCGGTCATTTGCGATAAAATCGTCACTAAATATTTCATCACACCTGGAACCAATATAAATGTTGGAAACTGTCCTGCGTTAATGCGTATGACAACTGGTGAGAATCAAGTTAAGTTTCGTCGATTTTGATTTCGGGATCGACATCAATGGACGTGTAGTCCAACTTCGACGCGCCGTGTGTCACTGTTGGCGAATGACTAAGCATCGTCGTATGAGAAAAAAACGTTTCTGCTCCAACGCCTAATAATTGCTACACTAAGTTCTACTCTTAATTTGTTTTCAGTATGTATTTGGTGCGAACAACATTTATCACTAAACCAAATTAAATTAGCACCAATCAGCAACTGCTTTGAACAGCTAAGTTTCAAATATCTGCTTATAAATATATTTGCTTTTGCCAGTTCTTTAGCAGGCGTCTCTTTAAACACTTCAATGCAAGATCGCGGTGGAAAAAATGATCCGTACAATACCAGCTTATATAATGTATAAGCTTAGTGAGAAATAAATTTGTAGTTGGTCTTGCTGGCTCATCTATACCATAGTCACATTTTCTTTAGTTTATGCACGCATAGTTTGCCGTTGCTGTGCTTTGGTCGATGCAATTTTGAAAAATTTATATTTTACAAGGTAGTGTAGCGACGCGTTTGAGGTTTGGTTGGATCTTATAGGCATTCCTATCGCAGATTGTTCGCATGCACAGTGTGCGTTAAAAGAATTTTGAAAATTTATTTGAATTTACCAAAGATATGGACAAAAATGCTTGGTGCCGTATTTTTTGAGTCACGGTATACCTTGCCATAGGCGTTTACGTCGAATCAGTCAGACTAAATCTGTCCACGCGATCTAGGTTGCGCAGTTTGTATAGCCTACCCTACCATTTGCTAGCTAGTTTATGACTTTATGCGTCTCTGTTAGCCTGACCGTGACGCCATCAACCAACACGTTAAATTGACGCCCGACTTGTAACTCTAATTATACTTTTTTAAGTTAAAGTTTGACAAGACAACAACACAACACAAAAACTGTAAAAAAACGACAAAATATTTTATTTTAAAATACGGGAGTGCCGATGAAGTAACAAAATCTGGTTATTACTGGTAAAAGAAAGAGAGATTGGATGGGAAGAAATGTGAAATAGTGGAGTAAATTAGTAGTATCAGTGTATGACACACGAGCCCAAAATCGGAGTTAATCAGGTGTTGATTTATAACGCTACTTTCTGACATGTGTGATATACTAAGGCGTAATGTACAAGTTTTGGCTGGTTTATCGATATTCAAATTTCAAATGAGTCGTCGTCTTCAGTAAGCAGGGATTGCGCAGTTTGCGCTAACGAAGTCGGATGCCCAGTATTGAGGTGTTTACACGATCCAGCAAACGTCCAGCAAACTTCCAGCAAATTTATCCAAAATGCACGTGCTAATGCTGGACGTTTGCTGGATCGTGTAAACACCCTATAAAGCACTGCTGAACTGGGCTCGCGTCTTGGCAAAAGCGCCGAGACTATTGTGCTTGGGGTTGGCTGTGGAAGCTAGTCGCCCTTCAGCCGCAAAGGTTTCGGGGCTGCCGTTGAAGGTAGTTTTCGAAAATTTCGATAGTTATTTGGTGCATTGGCAGAGTGCGTCTAAAGAGGACGACGAGGCGGATGATTTGCGGATGGATCTCGACGATGAAAGCGAAACAACGTCTCCCGTCGGTAAGCAAACATTCAGGCAACTAACAGAATATTTACAGCCAGGCCAATGATGTATACCGTAGGCCTTTATGGAAGATAGAATGTCAGAGATTCATTTCGTAATGCAAAATAATTCCTATTGCCAAAAAGATACCAGTAACTGGAGTAATGTAGTAAATTAAGCATTATTATTATTTTGGGCTGTTGGTTAATGCGGAGATCGTGACAAACATAGTGTTCAATTTTTTTCCTATAGAAAATGTTTGATTACTTATTGCTCTTTTCAATTTTGTTACACTGTAGTGCACAAGATGAACGTACACGTAGCTATGCGTGATTAAAAGACATAAGACGAGTATAATGCATTGCAGCAACAAACTGTTCCTCGTTCATTGATGTACAATGACTGTATGCTGTGCTAGGTGCGGACTGCATGGTGGAGGTTACTGGTGTTTTCTGCTGCGCATGTCGTGAACTGTGGCAAGACCGGCAACAGGCGCTGACAAAACACTGCGCCAGCGAGAAACATCGCCAGAACTACGAGGTCTGCGTTAAAACTTATGCTAAAATAAGTCTAGTTTTCAACCAACGCGACGCACGCAACGCAACAGACGCAACAAATGAAAATTGCTTCTCCATTTTGTTAATCTGACCGTTTTTGACATTTCTGAACATGAGCGTCATTTCGCAATGAGTAGTGATATTATCCTTTTTGTCATAGGCCCATATGTTTTTGCTAACGGATTCAGAAAAGTTAATGTAGTTGCGCCTGTCAAATACGCCATTAAGTAACCGATTTAACAACGTTCGTGAATAATGAATTTAGTTCAGGGTGACGGGAGAGACCAAATATATACACTTGTCTCAAAAAAAGTATCCCCGACATTTTCAACTGTAACTTGAAAACCAATTTTTAGATTTTGATAATTTTTTGGTATAAATATTTCTGACACAACTTGCCATCAAATGACCATTTAGTTTCTCACCTCACCCAATGTTTGTTTCTGCACTACCTGGGGAGAGCACAACCAGCGAAATATCACTTTTTTATCCAATGCGATGTGATTGCTTAATTAACGTAACGCGTAAAACACATTTTGTTTACATTTCTGACACTGTGGCTGACATTTCATCCAGTTGGCCATTTTTAACTGCTTGCAGTAAAATTGCTTGAAGTGTTGGCCCACTATGCGAACACAGGCAAGGAAACGTTTTCTCCATTCATTGACAGCAGTATTGATAATGTTGATATTGATAATGTTCTGCTCCAGACCAATCCAGGCTCTACCAGTCGCCTCTCGACTTTGCAAACATTTTAAAACTTTATCTGGTAGACACACTGTTGGGGCCTGCTGTTGGAGCCGACAAATTAAGATAGGTAAAATTTATTGACGTTTTTTTCAGTTATTTTAACACGTATTATGCTTGCTCTGCTTTTCTCAGGTAGTGCAAAAGCAGATGTTGGGCGAGGTGGAAACTAAAACATTTATTTAATAGCCAGTTATGTCAGAAATATTTCATGTCAGAAATCATGTCAGAAATATTTCTGCCCAATATTATTAAAATTTGCTGATTTTTATTCAAGGCACGATCGATAATGTTGGGAATGTTTCTTTCAGGTTTTTAAAACACGTTTTGCTTGATCTGGTTTCCCTAGGTAGTGCAGAAACATACATATACGAGGTGGGAAACTAAGCAGTTGTCTGACGGCAAGTTGTGTCAGAAATATTTGTGCCAAAAATTATCAACATCTGATAATTGGTTTTTAAGTTACAGTCGAAAAAGTTGGGGATACTTTTTTGAGACATAGGATGTATGTATGGATGTATGTTGTCTATTCTAGATTGTGTTTCAAAAAAGTAGTACATCGAGCACATATCGATTCTTAATTGGTTTTTGGTTTTTATAATTTTTCTACGGCGGGAAGCGAACAAAATTTCTAACAAAACTCCTGCAACATTTTCCATCACATTTTAGGTATTTTTGCTGCACTTGTGAACTTTGAAAAAAAATTCGTATGGAGTCATTCAAAAAATATGTCACGCCAGAGGGGGAGGAGGTCAGACGGGGTG
>Ga0209367_1003106_pt1 | contig 22395 bp, 15 predicted proteins | sample WorMetLIZISLAND2_FD_187412 | JGI IMG/M metagenome (GOLD analysis project Ga0209367, IMG submission 187412) | Marine gutless worms symbiont microbial communities from Max Planck institute for Marine Microbiology, Germany - Olavius geniculatus... ... | reverse complement strand
TGATTTAACTATGAATATTCCTAGATATCTAACTTCATTAGCCCACGCAATGGGCGCACCAGACAAACACATTAAACCATTACAAACAACTTCGGCACGAGGGCCAATACGCAGGCAACAACTTATATTATAGTTGATAGCCATGTCAATCCAAAGCAATTCTAATTCACATTTGTGCAGTAATTTTTCTAAAAAAGTTATAGATGGTGCAATTAATAGTATGTCATCAGCATATAGTATCAGACACAACCTATTCAGACCTATATCAATATTTGCCAGATCATTCAAATATACAGAATAATATAGGAGATAGGACAGAACCTTGTCTGACCCCAAACGTGATAGCAAACATGCTAGAGTACATACTGTCCCATTTGACGCACGACAAACAACCAGTGAACAGGTTAACAATAATATCAAGCAACTGCACCGGAAAATGTCTCTTCATAAGCTTAATGAACAGTGCACAATGATTTACTTTGTCAAAGGCCTTGGATAGATCTATTGGACAAATATTTACAGTTGTACCTTTACTAACGTAACTATCAACCACCTGGCGTAAAGTGTGGATGGCGTTAGAACAGCCGAAGTCTTTTTTAAAACCAAACTGATTTTCTGCGCATACAAGTAAGGAACCAAAGACATCCAAGAAACAGTACTCAAAAACTTTAGATAAAATTGGGCTAATTGCTATCCCACGAAAGTCGTCACATGATAGGGACTTAGAAATACATTCTTTTGACTTTGGGACTGGAACTATGTAACTTAGCTTAAAGCCATTAGGAACATGACCACATAACAGAATTAAACGGAATAACCTTGACAAAACAACAGGTAAAATTGGATGACTGAATAGCAAATGCTCAGCTGTTAAACCGGCGATATCAGAGGCTTTACCTCGCTTTAACTTAGATATTACATTGCCTACAGTTTCGGTATCGAAACTAAGATCATAAGGGACTGGTAAACCAAAGTAACCATCACGTAGGTTCTTATATTCTTCTGTTGTAATATTGTGGCTGATTAATGATCATCATCGCCATCTTCACTGCTTCTGCATGCATGATTGCAATTGGCTGCGAACGCAATTTCAAAAAAGCACTCGGAAAGCGCAGACTTCCGCCAAGCATATTGAATTATTGATTTGACACAACATTGTAGTCCTGATCGAGAATCCAGGATTCCTTCCGGATCACCCCCAAAATTGAATCACTTGTAGTTTTTGCCATTCCCGACATTCCCTGAAAATTTCAGAAAGATCCTTTTATAAGTTTTTGAGTTATCTTGCTAACACACAGACAGACAGACAAACAAACTCTGTCAAAAGCATAACCTCCTTAGCGGAGGTAATAAGCAGGTTGCATTATTTTGACGTGAAGATCACTGTTTAATACAAGCTATAGGGCCATACTTAACAACTGCATGCAGTGCCAGCACTGCCAGCTATAGGCAAATGCCGTCTGCGCTTCGTGCAGCTTCTGTTATTAAATGCTATTACTGTTGAGTTGAAGCGAGCTATCCCGGTACCGGTAAATTGATGCAAAGAATATCTGGACGTCACTGATGCGTGAAGTCAGCACGATTACGTTAGCTGCTCTGGCGTCGATCGCGACTTAAAAACGCAAAAAAGTCATTGACGTGCGTATATACAACATGCAGCCTTTTCGCTAAGGCTGCTCAACCGAACCGTGCATAGCTCTTGACGACCGCCGCCACTTGCATTCTCAAGTGGTGCGCCAATTTCACTGAGTGATAATTCGGACGCCACCCACGACCAAGTGGTACCATGTCCCCAGTGGTCGATCAGCGGTGTCACGAGTTTAAAAAAAGTAGGCGAGACAGAAATTTGCAATTTTCCGACAGATCAGATATGCGTGCTCATAATTATATTTTTGCGGCGTTTTTGCCCCTGAATTTTTTCAATACTATGGTTTTTAGCTTCAGATTTTGCATTTCTGGACGAATAGTTTCCGACAAGAAGATCAGTTTCCGACAACCCGAAATTTAGGATTGCACTCTTCCCCTGTAATGTGGTTTTTTCCATTCATGTAGCCCACGAAACAACTGTGCAGTCTTCATTAGACCTACAAGGTGCGGCAGAAAAAAGTGGACCCTTAAATTTTTTCACCGTTTTCTCAGCAACCGTTTGGGATTTTAATATGAAATTTTACACCTTTATTCAATGAAACTTTCTATACATCTAACTGCCAAGTAAAATGTGATTCTGTTGAAAAACGACGAAGTTATATAGTTTTTAACATGACCGCCTACCGATTTTTCAGCATTCAAAAATGTTCATGCTAAAATGCTATTTAATTTTCAAAAACTGGTTACACGTTACTGTCGATGACGTCACACTGACGTTTTGATAAACAGCAATACTTATTGTTTATAAATTATCACTAAATTATCGTTCCTTTAAAGCAATCGCCGACTGCTCACCCTATTCATCTTCCAGCAGGACGGCGCGTCAGCACACAGAGCGCACAACGCCGCACAGCGCACAGAACTGGCTGGGGCCAGCTGTCTCAGATTTCATCACAAAAGACCAATGGCCTCCAAATTCGTCGAATATAAACCTAATGGACTATCACGTATGGGGTGCAATGTTGGAGGCTTACTGTAAACTTAAAGCTGAAAACAAGCGCCGAACTCAAGGAAGCGCTTAAGGTTATCTGCGGCAACCTGCCACAGGGACCAATCGACAATGCTGTGAAAGATTTCTCAAATAAGGCGACTGGAGGCCGGTGTTGTTGCTTGGAGCTGGTGCTGAACACTTCGAACATTCGCAGTGACAATGGAATTCTGGCATCTGATCATTATTCAACTGTGTTGTTTCAACGATGTTATTAAATTGGTGTTGTAGCCGAAACATTTTTGAATGCTAAAAAATCTGTAGGCGGTCATGTTAAAAAGTCTGTAACTTCGTCTTTTTTCAACAGAATCAAATTTTACTTGGCACTTTAGATGTAGAAGGTTTTAGTAAATAAATCTGTAAAATTGCAAATTAAAATTCCAAACGGTTGCTGAGAAAACAGCAAAAAACTTTAGGGGTCCACTTTTTTGCCGCACCCTGTATACGTTCTGCGTCGCACGTCAACGTCCCAAAGCAGCCCTGATATCTTGTCGCAAACAGTGGCGGCGCTATAACTCATCCACAACTTTGTAGTAATAGCAAGGCGCGTCTATAGGCTAAGCACCAGTGTAATGCATCGTGCATCCGAAGTGCCTGGTGACAAAAACGAAACTTCGAGCATGCACGTATCTCCGGTCTTAGTCTCAAACAATTAGACAATGAAGAGAACTTCAATGAAGTGATCAAGTAGGCCACCTCAAACAGCTCGCTGCTGTTGTCTAAAATAGGAAGCCTACGTGACCGGGCAAACACGACTGGCAGAATATCTGACCGTGAATGTAGGTCAACAGTACGTGTCTCAGGTTAACGTCTCGGTCGGTGACTTCATCGCCGGTTGAGCCGTGGCGCATTGTGGCTGTCACCGTCATGGCGACGAGACGACGCACGCTACAGACATGTCCGACGACGCTTCAAAGTTCTGATTAATGACCGCGTCGACGACGACGACGCCCTACCTATCTTACCTGCCTGCCTGCCACGTTGTCTGCTATTTATGCCTCTCATAAGTGATTCATAGGTGATCGACTGACTATCATCTCAGACCAAAGTATGGACTCATTGTGCAGGGTTGTGTGCAAGGGGGTACCTAAGGACCAAGGCGCGAAAGGGAGATCAGTAACTGAGAATCCCGGAGGTTGTTTTTTCCTCCCCCGCGAAAGTGTTGGAACTGCTATATGCATATTAGCAGTGCCGGATTAAGGCGGATGCTGAGAATGCTGCAGCATCCGGCCCATTCGGGAAATAGGCCCATGGCCACAGAAAGACAAAACATTTTTGTAACAGCCATTTTCGCTGTACAAAAACGACTTTAAATGTTGTCATGAGATGCGTTTTTGAGAGCCCAAACTGCTTAAAATGCAACTGCAACCTGGGCTCCGCCCCGGACCCCGTTGAGGTAGCTTACAGCTCTACTCCAAATCCCCTATACGTGGATTTGGGGAGAAGGAAAAAGAGAATGACATTAAAAAATGAAATAAAAAGAAAAAAGAAATAAACGAAAAGGAAAGGGGGCTTGGGAGTGCCTCAAAGACAAATTTCTGGCTACGTCCATGCTCGTAAGATCGACGTGATCACGCAGGCCTGCCAAGTCACTCGCACTGAGCGGGCGACCTCGCAATGTAAGCTTGTGAATTTGCGCAAAGTCAATTATCACCCGCCGACGATGCATATCTGTTATTTTGGTCCCAATTAGTCCTTACTGTTTAAACTGCATCTAATTTGGTCAGTTAAATATCACGAACATGATTAACATTGCTGCCACCAGACGTCATTTTAAGGCAAAATGCATCAAATTCGACTTCGGTTGGGGCTCCGCCCAGACTGCTGAAGGAGCTCACAGTGTTCCTTCAGTCCCCTGACTAGATTCAAGAGGTCCTATTTCTAAGGCAATAAAGGTAGGCCCCTAAGAGAAAGTAAACGGAAAAGGAAGGAAAGTAAAGCGAAGGATGAGGAAAGGAGGGAAATGAAAAAAAGACAGGAGGGGAGAGAAGGGGGATTGTCATTCGCATTGGCAGTTAAGCTTATACGGTGTAAATGTGGCATTGAGAGTTGAGATAAAAAGTGCATAAATTATGATCATCAGAATGTGGCAATAAGTCGATTTAAGTTATACCGCGTTTTGTAGAGGGTAGTTCGCACGGGCGTTATTTAGGAGGGAAGGATGAAGGAGTCTACGGATTCTCCAAGGATTTGTGATTTCAATGACTGAGTGAGTCCTGCGTAAACAACTATGACAAACTTTTGGTCCCCGATTGACCTTTACTTTGTAAAATGCACAAAATTCGGTCAGTTGATTCTCAGGAAAATCAGTCACATTGTTGCCACCAGATGTCACAATTTAAGGCTGAAATGCACCAAATTCGATTTCGGCTCTGCCCCAGACCCCGCTCGGGAGCTTACAACGGTCCTCAAGACCCCTTCGCGGGATTTAAAGGAGCCTACTTTTAATGGGAAGGCAAGAAAGGGGAAAAGAAAAAAGGAAAGAGAAAAAGGGGCATGAAAAGAAAAAAGAGGACAGGAAGAAATGGGGAAGAGAGGTAGATCCAAGAATTTACTGAAATGATTCCACTGATTGTTCGAAGTGGTTTTGTTACTATAGGGGCCTGGATATGTTGCGGGGGAAGAAGGGGGGATTGAGACCCTTGGTCGGTTTTGAATGCCAAAAACAAATCGGCCTTTTTTAAAGAACAGCATCCGGCCCGATTTGGTCTTAATCCGGCCATGCACATTAGCGCACTTTGGCAATTTCTGGCCATGTTTTCAAAGTATAAAATTCAAACTATACCAATAGGTGTGTCAAAAACGCAACAATGAATGTTTGCGTTTAGTCATACAGCAAGATCAGCCACTACACACAGCATTGTATTGATTGTAAGCTGCCACTCACGTTGAAGCCAGTTACAAGTAAACCAAACAACTGCTCTGAGTGCTCTCCCGAACCCGAACTTCTAAAGGACATATTTCCTGTTCCAAATCATGCACGGGCAGCGCTAGGAATCAAAAGCTGGGTGGGCAGGGCACAGGCGGCAATAATTTTTTATTTGCATGGGCCAAATTTCCACCTTTATTCAGTTGTTGTGTGCATTTAAAAGATGTAGTGGAAACCAAAAAAATCTTTTAAGGACGGGCATGCCGCTGAGAATAAGCATATAATAACTGTTCTCCAGAAAGATTCACTTGAGCAGTAACACCATTATCAAGATCAAAGGTCAAGAGGTCAAATTCAGCCAAGCAAAAGTTCTAATAAACTTAAAACACAGTAAAATATAAAGTAAAATATTAATGACGTACAATAAAATAGTTCTTAAGTCACTTTAATTTTTAATCAAATACTTTAAAAATGTCGTAAGATTTAACGCAAGGCAGTATATCATATCGTGTCGGGCTGTTGGTCATCTGAACCAAACATCATTGTGTTGTGCAAATGCATATCACAGCAAATATGCAAAGCAAATTATAAACGTATTTTCACAAACAGTTTTAATTATAGGTTGACAAAGATTACAATGTATCAGTAAAACTGGCTATAGTTCATTATACACTATAGCCTATAGTGTTTACCACGCTTTATCAGTTGCAATCAATCCACAACAACTGCGCCGTCGTCGCAGAATGTTGGGTTCTGAAAAATTTTGCAGCATTTGCTTTCTTTCATTTTTTTATGTCAGTGTGACTTTTCACTTACTCCGATGTGTTCAGCTGGCCCCATACTAAAAACCGAATCAGTAAGCCCTACATGTATTTTTCACCCACCCGGCAATGCATTTGGCTGTCAAATTTTAAATCCGATCTTTCCTTAAATAAATATGTTAATTATCAATCTTAGCCTTTTCTTTCTTTGACTTCTTACGTCTGTGTGATTTTATAACGTCACCAACAGCAACTTGTTCTGTCTGCGTCGCAGCAATGGCTGGAAGTTGATCTGACAAGGATTGGTGGAGGTCCAGACTAGCCAACCGTGCTGCGCTATCAAGCTTGGAATAGCTGAGTTTGGCTAACTTGGCTGCTTTTTCTCTCTTCAATTTTTTACGTCTGTGTGACTTCTTAATAACTCCCACAGCTTCAGTGTCTACTGCACCGGTCGTGGCTTCAGAAACAGAAGACAGACTTTCTCTTTGATTCTTTGGTGATAGTCCATCAAGTTCTGAATACAATTCTTCATTAACCAATGAGGCATCGAGTTCGCAGTGCTCAACTTTGGTAGATTTTTCTTTCTTCGATTTCTTACGTTTGCGTGATTTCCGTCTTTCCCGCAGAGGACCACTTTCACTTTCCATTTCGCCGGTGGTCAAAATGCAAACAGTTGCATCTTCTGCATTCTGAGCCCTAAACTCTGAATTTGAGGAAAATGGGACTTTTTTGTGCAAGTTTTTACGTTTGCGTGATTTTCTTCCTTCCCGCCCGGTGTCGCTTTCAGTTCGCACCTCGCTGATAGCTGCTACAGAAACCGTCGCGTCCTCTGAATTTCTAACTCCAAACTCAGACGCATCTAAGGAAGACGGATACTGGTCTGGTAAAGCTTTGTTGATACGCTCGAGGCAGGCGACAAAGAAGCCGCAGGTCAGACTGGTCTCAGGCGTCATGCGGACACATCTCTCGGCATGCGACAACGTCGACGACTCGCCTCGGCCGGGGAACGTGGGCAGAATATCAACCAGCTGGAACTCGTTTGACATCAACTGCAACACGTCGTGGACCACCAGCTCGTTTTCACGCTCATGCACAGAGCACGTCGAATAGACGACGCGCCGGACGAACGGAAAACTGAGCGCGTGACGTAGCAACATTGCCTGGAAGTTAGACAACGACGTAAGCCGGCGATCAAGCGATGCCGAGTCCATGGCGACCTCACCGATGCGATCCACCATCCCTGTCAGCATCACAGCAGCAGAAACCAAACATACAGCCAAAACTACTGCTTTACTACATCTTTCAGTTTTTTGTTTAACTACACGTGCACGCAAAAATAAAAGTGTTGCAATCAGCATGTGGCAAAAGCATTCGTGTAACAGTTCTTACTTTACGTAATGGTAACTGCATTCAAACATGCAGGATTTTGCTAAAAAATATATTGCAAGACCAACGTGAGATTTATAGCTGCCAAAACATTTTTAACCTTTTACAGCAGCAGAGGCATGGTGACATGGAAGACAGCACCGAACCGTTTGTATAACATTTTGACTTACTCCGAATCACGACACGATGGTGTTTCCAATTAAATGTTTTCTCACTCCATCGAACGGCTTTAACACAGTGCACGGGCGCAACGAATGATGGAATATGTCAAAACAGTCGTCATCACTGATGCTTAAAACTAGCTTATTTCATTGAGAAGCAACTCATCTGACCTGAGCCACTGCACGATGGATCAACAAGTATATATTCCACGTTGGTGTACTTTGGGTCAAGTGGGTCAACATGGAGGAAGTCCTTGCATGTTGCTGACACGCAGTGTGCAGCGGTCTTCTTCAGCATTGCACACAGCGTTGAGAAACGTGATGCATCACGGTCAAATGCAAATATCTTCCTAAATAGCACAGTGTTATTTTTAGTATTAGGGATGTGACGAACTTCGTATTCGCATTCGACAACATGCGAATATTGACCACATTTCAGCTATTCGATATTCGACAAATAGTTGGTAGCACTTCTGTCGAATGTGAATATTTCATTTTATGCAATTTGACTGAATTTCACTAAACGTTAGAAGTTTAGATAGAGGATACTGACTGCAGAGAACACAGAACACTCTGGATGTTTCATTTTCTTAATGGGACTTGATTGATTTAACTGAACTTTGCGTTAGATACTGATTTTTTTCCGACTGATCACTGAACAACTACTTTAGATGTTTCGCTTTATTCAAATACAGCTGTAGTGAAGTTTCCTTGAGGCTAAATAACTATTCGCATTCGTGTTCGTTATTCGACGAATAGTAAATTTAATATTCGTGCATTTGACGAATGTGGATATTTTCTGGCTTCGTCACATCCCTATTTGGTATCATAAATTCACAAAGTGACAAACGTCATATCATACCATATCAGAACATTCACTACGCTGCCCTTTGTCCACAGAACAAAGACGCCACAATATAACTGGTACAAAAATATAGTACTAAAATGAAATGAAAGATTAGATTAAACTACAGTACAACAGACATAACAAAAAATCATAAAAGTTATAATGTATTGTTGAAATGTTTGCGATATAGGTAAGTTTTTAGATGTGATCGAAACGTAGTCTGAGATGTCATTTGCTCATTTCCTAGTTTAATTTTCCAGGTGAACGTTAGACAGCCAGTGAAACTCAGACCAAACCTCGTTAAGGTGTTAAGACTTTTTACAGTATCTGTATCTTTCATGAATAATAATGCCTAAAAAAATGCTGTAGGCCTGTGAAGACTATTTGATTCAAAACTAAAACATCTAGTTAAACAGTATGCAAACAGTGCACAAACAGAGAGTAACTGACAAATGCATGTGCATTTGAACAGTTTTTTTTCTCTCTGCCACAACTCTGCTTTAAACTCACCTGTACATGATCTGTCCAGTTATTTTTATAACGGTACTACTAATTTCAGTGAAATAAACTAAAAAGGATACAAGACTAAGTTTACACAAATCCGATGCAATAAAAACCATACAAACCCTTCATTCTTCATTAATGCTGCAAGAAAAGTTGTTTTATTTCCAGGAGCTGCGCAGCTGTCGATAACATGACTTCCACAAGACGGATTCAAAACGACAGCAGGAAAACAACTTGCCTGTTATCATCATCATCATCATCATCATCATCACCATAACATTTAATTCACCAAAGCAAGTACAAACAAAACAGAAATGTGGCAAGAACACCAGGCAGAAACTATGCTTACAGTTGCCATAATAATTAAACGATAATTAACATAAATATTAAGCACAAGCAATGAAAAAAAAAAACAAAAAAGAAATTACTGCGTGAAAGAAGGCAGACTGATGAGTGTTACAGAATGCTTTAATTTTCAGTAAAAACCAAAATCGATTCTGTCTGCAGCCAAGCTCTTCCAGGAAAAAAGGCCCGACAGTTATTACAAAAATTCTTGAAGATCTTAAGTGGGTCTCCAGATCATAGCAAAAAAAACAACATTATAAGCAAGTTTAATGTAAACCTTGTCCTGAAGCATGACGTTTCCACTGGTACACAGCTGATGCTGATGAAGGTCAGTGCCGGCTGAAAAGACCAGCAACTCTGGTATATGAATATCAGAAATAAACTCATGCGGCTTCAAGCTTCTTATTTGATTTTGAAATCTGAAACCACAATGGGCAAAAGAGAATCATTAGTAACAATACAAAGAACACTGTCGCAACAAGTACAAGTATTAAGTAGTTATGTTTCTGGGGTGCAAAATACTTCCTCTCAGTTCGTAAAATATTGCCCTTGGTTTTGGACCTTGCAACAATATTTCAAAAACCTCAGAAAAAAATTTCAACAACGACCTTGACGCCAGTAACTATTTGTATAATAACACTGCAGAAAATGACCCGTTGAACTAAAATCAAAAAATTATTTTTAAAGGGGCTTTGGTAACATGGAAATTGGCAAACTGTAAATGCCAAAAATTGCACCATGCTGACAAACTACTTTTCAATAACGCAGTGATTTAAAATTATGTGTACTCAGCTTATATTCAGTAAAGGTAAAGGTTGTCAATTTGTATAGCGCATCATCGTGTACGACGTACACCTCTAATGCGCTTTTCATCACTAACCAGAGCTGCCGATCGCACAGCCGCCATGTGCAGCCTGCAAACATAGGCTGGCGCACCGGCCGGCCAGGCAGCCTAGTCAGCTGTACAAAGGTCCCCACCTTCCGTAACTCATATAATTGGTTTAACTCATTTAACTGAACCCGGAGGGATGGCAGGCTGAGTTGGCCTAGTTGGTTGACTGATAGCGAACGCCATACCCACACAAAGTGGTCAAGCAGCCATCCATCAGTCTAGCGCAGGATAAGGAAAGTCCACTGGCCAGCACCGACGTTCTAACCACTATGCTATGCCACCAACATGCAGCAAACTCAGCATGATATTACCATAAATGTAATAAACCTTCTAATACTCACTGTTCAAAACTGGTACCAGAAACAAAAACCTGATGATATCCATCTTTATGTAGATGTTGAACAACATCTGCCACTGATGACTTCAGAGTGTTCACGCGAACAAAACGTGGAAGTAATACTGGTGACAGAAAAAAACACAAAAAAACAAATTGAAATGCTAAAACTGCTCATAAGTGTGAAAAAGCAGGCAATACATGCAAAAATAGATTTATTACAATAGACTCTAGCTGGACGAAACAAAAGCTTTGTTAGTTTGGCTTACATGTAACGTACTCAATAGGTTTATGATAATTATAACTCATATGGTTGAAACTATGCCAAACTGAGTGATGACACTGTTGGATTTCTAATTAACTTTATCCATCTTCTACATTGTTGGAAAGATAATGCCATATTAGCAAAAATCACTATGACAATTGAGATAATTTGGACATAAAAGTTTTGCTTTTACAGTTATACCACAACAGAGAAAAAGAAACCAAGATTCAAACACATAAACTGTGTGGCTGAAAATACTGGCACATAGTACACCATTAATATGCCTAAATTAAGAAAAAAAGCATAATTTCAACTTACAACTCTGATTGGAAAACAGAAGATCTCTATTACTTTTCGCATTTAACTTTGCCTTAATACGATCTAGTTCTGCTTGAAGTCGGTCAGAATGCTTCTTAACAGCTTTCTGCATAACGAGCAAAACTCATGTGCTAAAGTAACTGCAATAATCACAAAAACTAATCCTAAAAATGTCAGTTATACATGACAACAAATTACCACTCACATTATTTATATTACACACGTCATATTCTGTTAACTGGATATCATGTTGTTAAATCTAAAAAAAAACTAACAACTGCGTTAAATCCAAATGCATTTATCCAATAAAAATCTCAGCAAACATAAATTTGGAATAGTTTGATAGAACAAGCAAGGTGAAATCCGTAAGAGAGTAATTAATGTTACTGTAAATAAATAACATAAATATGCACACCTAAATACTTAGAAATAAACAGAAGCTAAAAATGTAACTCACTTCTGGTTTTCCATTCCCTTGTACACCAAACCCAAAAAGAGCATCATAGACTAGAACCTTTGTCAAATGCACATCCTTCAAAGACTTTTCCAACGACTGCAGATCACTGGAATCCAGAATTTGTTGCAAGACATGACTATATTTCAAAGTCTCATGGACAATAGCAACCAGCTGCCTTTTATTCTGCAATAAATACGTACAGCACAATCACAAAAAATAAACAGACCCAACATGCTCAGCTTGTACTACATTCTGTATTACATTCTGGAACAACGTGCTAAAAGCCTAGACAAATTCAAAGAATTATGTCTGGTTGAACCAATACCTCCAATACAATTTGCAAGAATCACTAAGACGTTTCAGTAATCTACCATTCATCAAAAATGCACACTGCACGATACAGCCTCAACATTAATCAACGAGCAACTGCTCAGCCAAAGACAATAAGGTAAAGTAGTATTATTTGGATAAACACCAAAAGCTACACTAATTAGTACAACTAACAGTAAAATGTTCTAGTTCAAAATATTACTAAGTGTAACTGTTGTTGTTGTTGTTGTTAAAAAATAAACAACACTAACTGCATATGTGCTGGACAATGTTAAGTTCTTTGCACTGCCTTGTTTGTTTTCCACCAACTGGATAATCCTTGCAGCTTCTTTGTACAACATTTTCCACCAGACTTGCTTTGCTAGAAACCACCACTCTGGTCAGCCAGGTCAGCAGCAACTGGTAAACATGACAACAGTAAGCACAGTGTGAAATCTGCAACAGGAATAGTTTACATGTCAGCACACAAATATTAGCAGTGCTGGGTAGTAACGCGTTACAAAGTAACGCTTTACTGTAATGTGTTACTTTTAGGAGTAACTAGTCCTGTAACGCGTTACTATTGGCCCGGCGTAACGTTGGCAGTAACTAGTTACTTTTCAAAGTAACTAGCAAAGTAAGCAACGCATTACATTTTTAAAAAATTTTTCAACTACTCAGCAAATAGAAATGGCCCATCTCTAGAAGTTTTCGGCAAAGATAACTGGCAAAGCGGCTCTGTTGGAAGCAATGCAATCGGTTTCAGCATCAGGTGGTCTAGCAGAAGTCAGCAATGCCAATGATGTTGAGGACTTTTTTGTTTTTATGACACGAATGTTGCATTTAATTCTGTATCTGCAGAACTTGATATGTACATTAATGACACCTCACGTGATATTGACAGTCTTCACCGCTTCCCACTTGTCAAGAAAGTGTTTGTTGCTAAGAACACTGCTCTACCCTCAAGTGCTCCTGTGGAACGGTTATTTAGCATTGGAGGGCAAATCTTGACTCCTCGAAAGAATGGGCTCTCTGATGAACACTTTGAAGAACTGTTGATGTTGCGTGCAAACAGATATTTAGAGGAAAACAGCCAGACGCGTGGATATCCATATCCACGGTAAGCCTGCATCATTATCATCATTATCATCCTCAGCAGCAGTTCGCACTGTCACGCCATACTGGATCTGTCACCATGTGCCCCACATCCGCTATATCACGGATGTTTTCTTACCTGATATATAATCAGTTATACAGTACAGCAGGTCAGTTTTAACGGCCAACCAGCAAATAAACGCACAGTTACAGCCTTCTCTACAGGGTGGTCTAAAAAAGTAAGCCATTGTAGGCCTACTTTGTCTATGTCTTCGCTAAATCTTGACCGATTTTTACAATTTTTCACCATTAGACTTTGTACAAATTTGCTACTTAATGGCATGCACATTGCACCTATTATGTCGCTACACTACCTTGTAAAACAAATATCCAAAAATCAACAATATCTACAGATAGGCAGAAGGTCTAGTAGTAAATTTTTAAAGTATTTAACTTAAGTGTTAAAATATGAGTTATAATAAAGCCTAAGTGCTAAGAACAATGGGGGACATATTAAACATTTTTTAAAACAATTTGAACGATTTTACTGTGCATTAATTTTTAATGTACATTAATGCTTGTTGATTGCTGCAATCTAGTTCAGTTAAGTGCATGAGCATACAGAGCAATGCATTTTAATTGTGCACACCTACAAACTGTGGATTATATTATGAAAAATGAAAACTTACTCTGTAGCTACACGTAAACTTTTTAACACTTATTTAACACTCATATTTAACATTTTGGTTAAATACTTTAAAAATCCACCACTTGTCCTAATGAGTTTATATGACCATCTGTAGATATTGTACGTTTTTGGATATTTATATTTTACAAATACTGTGTAGCGACAAAATAGGTGTGATGTGCTTGCCACTGAGTAGCAAATTTCTTACACAGTCTACTAATGAAAAAATGTAAAAATTGGTCAATATTTAGCAAAGATATTGACAAAGTACAATAGCTTACTTTTTTGAACCACCCATGTATATCACTGTGGCAAAACTAAACATTGGGCAGTCATTAAACATTGTATTTCTCAATGGCTATTTTAATTTTGGTAAAGTGCGGCAGATTAGGCCAACCCAGCTGCCTTTTAGGCGTACTATAAATGTTTACTTACTAACTAACTAACTTACTTATTTGCTTTCATCTTTCTGCCTATGGTCGTGCGAGCCGATGCGTACACTTTTTGCATACTGAGTCATGACCGGTCAAATATCCGGCTCTGTGAGGGCCGGATGTTTGACCGGTCACCGCCTTGAACAGCCTTAGCCGGTACGTACGACCACCAAAATGGTGGTCATAGGTACCGGCTAAGGCCGTTCGTGTCCGTGCGGCGACGGCGAGCGCCCGAGACGCACGGACATGGCGGCACCGGAGCAACCGCCCGACCTCAGCCGAAGCCTCACGGGTTGACAGTCCGGCCAAGCAGCTCCTCAAACTAGCACTATCACAGGATACCGCTTGGCAGGTTTTTGCCATTGCCTGCAGCAACCTCTAATTACCACCCATACTTTAGATCAAAAATGGTGTTCACTATTGTTCCTATACATCTTTGAAATACACTAACCCGAACCCAAACCCTAACTCTAACCCTAACCCTAATTTTAACCCTAAATAACCCTAATCCTAAGCCCTGAACACTACACTATAATATTAACGCAAATTCTAGTCATTAGCGTGTACACTGTCTATAATGTTATTGGCTAGGTGGCGACTGCGATTTTTCGTTTTGACCTACAGGCTATTTGGCCGGTTGCCGGTCAAATAGTCACCGCGATATTACAATGCGTTTTCAGGATAAAAAAAGCAAAAAGTAGAGGGGTCATGTATCGGATTTTAAGTCATAATATAATTAACTCTTTCTTACTTGACCTGCCTTAAACAACTATGCAGTATTTATCAAAATTCGTTCGAAACTTTTGTGAATAAAATTTTGTGGATAAACAAGCTAAAAGACAGACGGAAAGACTGACACATTATGTAGACATTACCTTCTTTCTTCGGCAAATGGCAATTAGCAATTACGACGTAAAATACGCTTTAAGCCTACTCAAACTGTATGCACGACTGGCCACGGTATACGACAATAGAAGTTTAGCCTTAATAGACCTATTCCGTATACTAACAAAAAGCTGCAAGTTTGAAGTCGTAACTTGACACGGTATTTGGCAACGTATTGTCAACAGCAGTCCAGGCTTAGGCCTACATGACCTGTATACAGAATGATATAGCACCACGAAGATACATCGTGACGCGTCGTAATATAGGCCTAGGCCTACAGCGCGGGTCATAACAAGTAGGCCTAGGCCTACACTTATTATTCTGCCACACTTTTACTAAATACTGACCGATTTTTGACGCGGACGTCTATGGCTCGATGTGTCGTCTCTCTGTCCGTCCGTCTGTCGTCGTCGTCTGTAACAAATGTATTGTGGTTAAACGGTAGGTCGTAAGGAAATTTTTTTACACGATTAATTAACTTTTTGTCATAAACATAGGCATCCAAAGTTGCAACAATTTAGTGCCAGGCGAACATTTCAAATTCGGGGTTAAATGGAGGAGGTAGAAAAATGTGCGTTTTTCGACAGATAACTGGCCATATCTCGGAAACGGTGAGAGATACGGCCAAGGTTACTATAATTCACTAATAGTAAGTGGCATACGCCCTTTTAGATAAAACAAAAATTATCGACCTTAAATGACCTTGAAGGTCAGTACTGCAACAGGAACTGTATAAGCTGTAGCGCGTCTTCCCTAGCGACAGCGGGGCTTTCTTGTCAAAGTATTGTTGTCACTCGATGACACATTCGCCGCGAAATTTACAATAAAGCCGTTTTGGTGAATATATTATGGACAAAAGTTTCGTCTGTTATTTTTCGATATACACTTTTTACAGATACATATACGGCGTAGTGGGAGGTTTCAGGGGTCCTTGACCATATGACGTGGGTCGCGTCTTTGTAGTAGGCCTAATAGGCTACTATGTGAATCGTGCAGTAGTTGGTAATAGTGCTCGTGCCGTCGGTAACGTGACTGTTCATGACAATGAATCATTTATCTCAGTCTCGCGGTAGACCTATTTCACTTCGGTCCAGTTGGCTCTGATTTGCCGCCGTAGCGGTGTCCACATATTGCTGGCACACTGCAGTAGAATAGCCTACCAAGCAATGCCGGATATAATGTGTTAATCGATGTACGTAAACGTAAACGCAGAGTCCTTAACGAGTCATAAGGCCCATACGGCGGCGCTGATCTCCGTTTCCTTAGCCCCCAGTCGGCCACCCGTTTACACTGCGAGACCACGGATACGGGACTAGTGCATCGTGCGGTGTGCCTGTTTATGTCTCAGCTTTCGCCGGTATTCATTGAGCCTAGCCACGGAGGGATGGCGAGGCTGAGTTGACCTGAGTGGCTGGTTACATACTGAGATGGTTTACCCGTCTACCGAGGGTCGCCCAGCCAAGTACTAACCGAGCCCGGCGTTGATTAACTTTGGTGATGCGACCAACGACGTTACCAATTAAGCCAAACCATTATCGATGTAATGCCAGATAAACTGCAAAACACCAGATATTTATATCGTTGAAACAAGTTTAACATTTGCTATTAATTATTTATAGTTCAAATGTGTTCATATTTTTTTCGGAACCCCATCAATGTTTTTTTCACACGCAGATTGTGATCAAGCAGTGTTCATCGTTAGCTAATCGAACTATTATGTCGAAATGATAATTTATTCTGATAAAAACAGAATTTATTTACATCGGCAGACAAAATTAATAGCGACGCAACTTAATGAAAATGATACTTGAATAAACAAAAATAGCAAATATTAGGCTTATGCCAAAATAAGAAAGAAAACTGAAATAGCAAAAAGTGTCGTTTTTGGCCTACCCGTAAAAAATAAATAATTTTCTGACTGTCTTGTGTTTCATCAATTTCACATTCTAACGGCTACCGGATATTTGATAACATGTTATAATAATTTAGGCTAAATTTTTGATTAGCGATGAGCAGCTTACAGTGGCTTTTTTAGGATTTGGCAAAGGGGGCATGGCGAGCGCGCAGAGCGAGAGCCTATAACGTGGGTCTGGGGGCGGAGCCCCCAGCGGGGTCCAGGGAAGAACCCCTGGTCGGGGAGTCAGGGGGGGCGAAACCCCCTAAAGCTAAAACACTTTTTGCTTTTGAACGTTCAATGGAAGCCGCAAATTCGCCCACTTTTTTCTGAAATTTGCTGGAAAACGGCAAAAAACGCACCTTTTCATATAAAGTCGCCTGCAAAAAATGTTTATTATCGCACCATGCCCCCCTAAATACGCCACTGGCAGTTTATACTATAGTCAATATTTGATGTTCGACATTGTTGATCTCTACAAAATAGACCTACGCGACTAGGTGTTTTGGGCCTATAGGCCTAAGTTTCTTTGCTGCTGAAAAAACTACAATATTTTATAGTTTTTTATTGTCGAAATTAAATGCGTCCATGGCGATCAGTCTCCAGCACATGCTCAGAGTATGATAACGAAATATAACAGTAATGACTGTATAGTAACACGTATAATAACGCAATGTTTCTTTTTATCTGGAGACTGTGTATAATTTCGTCGCACTGAATGCCGATGACATACTTTGAGATAAACGGTTATGCCACGACATCTTGAAAATTATTCTTGTGTCTACTAAACCTGCGGTCTCATAGTCACAATCTGACTGAAAGGATTTTTATCATAGGTTACATAAACAAAATTTGTTTTTGTTTTTTACAACGACAACAACGAAGGAGTCGATCTTATGTCCGCCAGAACGAGATCAAGCGCATAGGGGCCCGTGACCTTTGATTTTTGGCCGTTTGGCTTTAATGACATTTGACCGTGACTTTTACACGCGAAAGCAGCACTGCTTCAGCGCGTGTTAGCCATTGCAATTCTGTCTGTCCGTCTGTCACGCGGGTGGATCAGTCAAAAACGGTGCAAGCTAGAATCACCAAATCTTCACCGTTGGCTGCCTGAAAGACTCTAGTTTCAGAATCCCTAAAGCTTTTTTATGAATTCGAAATAGGTCACCCCGAGCGAATGCGCTAAATGAGAGGGGGTGGAAAAAATTGCGATTTTCAGTCAATAAGTCGTTGTACCTCAGAAACGGTGCGAGATATGGCCTAGGCTACTATTAATCACTAATAAGAAGTCGTATACTGGCTCTCGATTGCCACCGAATTCAATGACCTTGGGTGACTTTGAACGCCAAAATAGGGTTTTTATGAATTTTTTGGCGATTTTCCGCTGCGAGACACAATTCAAGAGCGAATTGCGCCGAAATCAATTGATATAGACATAGAGAAGCTGCATATGAAATGTTTAGCATTTAATGTAAATTTTAAAGGTCCAAGTTTCAATTTTTTAGGTTCAAGGAAACCTGCGCACAAGGGCATCAAAGAGCGGTACCCCCGTAAAAGTCGTTATTTTAAAGTTGTTGGCCAGTCTTTCGTGAAAACGGTTGCAGATAGGCATGGGCATGTTGCCTATCACAACAAGCACTAGTGGCGAGCTTTTCAGTCATCGATGACTTTAAAAACCCTGAACTATACCAAAATAAAGAGTTTTTATTAATTTTTGCAATTTACGGCTGCAGCGCACACTCCAAGAATGAACTGAGACGAAATGGCTGGAGATAGACTGACAGTTTGCGAACAGGAACTGCTATAGGCTTTCGCGCGTCTCGTGAGCATTAGCTCAAATTTGTTGTAAAAACTGCTGACGTTTAGGCCGCTCAGATACATCATTTAAGTTGAGTGGCTTGGTGGCTGAGCGGTTAAAGCGCAGGATACGAGACCGAAAGGTTCACGGTTCAATGCCCAGCCGATGCATTACCAAGTAAGAACTCTGGGCAAGTTGTTCACACCTACCTGTCTGTGTAGGTACAAGGCTGTCTAGTGGTTGATGTCGACTCGCCACTTTCAGGTTGCGGTTCGATTTTTACTGCCGTCATTTGCAAGCAACCTTGAGCAAGTTGCTAAGTTACTGTGAGCTCAGGCCCACTCAGCCTCCTACCCTCCGTGGGATGGAAAATAAGTAGTAGCTTAAGGGGTACGGGGTGAAGGCGCAGTGCGGTTAATTGGGGCGGTGGTATGTCTGCTAGCTGCAAACCGCGAGTCCAATTGTTCACTTACATGCAATGGATGGCCGCACACTGCGCTGCGGTATCATTAGCTCATGCCAATCAGCTGCCACTTCCAAGACTGAAAAGCGCTTTTGGTCTTGAATTCGTCTCATGTAAGAAGCGCTATAGCAAGTGTTGGACCTTACCTTTACCTTTACCTTTGACACTCAACTAAACTAAAATCTTTTGACTTATTTGCCCACAATGACGTTGACTGCAGCAGTGGTAGTTCTGATGTTCCATACATAGACTAAATTAATCTCAACCTGAGACCGTTTGATCTTCACTATTTGACCTCTAACCATTCGATCGTTTGACGTTGCCGATATTAGGACTGTGACTGCAACTGTAGTTGCTGTTGTTAGGCCGCTCAGAACGAGTTTTAACTATTTTAACTTCGATGCTCGATCATTCGACCTTGACCTTTTGACCCTAGAGGTCGGCTGTCTCGCTCTGGCGGTCGAGATACGTTAGCCGAACACGGAAGGCGTCTTGCACTTGCACTGCTTCTTGGGCTTCCAGATGGCACTGCCGCAGACACAGCGGAGGTTCTCGCAACACTGTGCGAACTTGACACTGGCGTCCGGCAGACAGTAGTCGCCCCAGCGAGCGCACCATCCGCGCCTGTACACAGCAAATCAACAACACGCCAATTTCACCGTCGGCGTCACTCCCTGGACTCCATTCCCGTCGGCGTCATTTCTGGATTAGAAATGTAAGCGAGGTAGGAATTTGCAATTTTCCGACAGACAGCTGCAAATAACCGACATAAAAGATCATGAGTGCTCAAAATTTTAATACTGCTCCTAAATTTTCCCGAAGTGAGGGGTTCTAGCGCCAAATTATGCATTTATAAACAAAATTTTTCAGAAATAAAGAGGATTATCTGACATTTTTTTCAATTTTCCTAGAGCCCGAAATTTAGGTAAAGAAGCAGTTCCTCTCTTGCCCTCCGGCCACGACGCCACCGAATTCCACTGTTCTATATAATGGGCGGTTATGAGTTAAACACCCGCTAAAATGTTGCGGGTTTTTGCGCTTCGCGTAAAAACATTTATTTGCACTACATAAAAATGACAGGCGAATATAATTATGCGTTTTAACAGCCGTAAACGCGTCAAATGCATTCACAGTCAGATTCCGCTTTATCCCGTTTGGAAGCCTATAGCTTTTCTCACACCTATAGATGGATTTTTAAAAAAAGGAAAACAAAAAGGGACGAAAAAAATTAAAAACAGAAAAAGAGAAAGTGACAGAAAAAAAGAAAAATTGGACACATAAACCCAGTCAAAAATTCTAACTACGGCTTTGATTACTTACGATTACACCAATAACTGTAAATTAAATTTTTAAAAACGAGTAAGCACTGATGGAAATAATCGTCGGTAATGCTGCTCATAAAGGTGAACAGAAATTTGTGTTTGGGCTGTACGTCGTTGAAGCCCCAAACTAAATGTTCGCCGCCAAATAGTTTTCCTTCGACTTTGCGTTGTGCATGAACGATTGACATTCTGCATTACAGAGTGGACGAATTTGAACAAAAATTCACAGAAATTGACATTTACATATTTATTCTCTTATGTAAATTGTTTTTCTGTCAGTTTTTTAAGGTTTAGAATCGACCTGATGGGGCTATTCGACCTCGCAAAAACAAGTGGAAAAGGTTTTAGCGCTCCCTAAGCTTATTACTTAGATTTACAGAGAGAGATCCCAAATAACGGAGACGCGGAAAAGATATGCGAAGAGAACAGATGCGTCGGGGTTTAAGCTCTCAAAAAATCTAGCTTTTCGTCTGACGAAAATAATGATCGATGATGACAATATGACGTCCATGGACAGGGCGATATTGATATCATACTGCGAATCAATCGGCAAATTGAGGTCCGCAGTCACTATAGCCTACTGTGTAGACCACGTCCAATGACGACCTGATGTTTAGTCGCCATACCACAGCGAGCTTGTAACGAAAACAGATCACCGCGCGCATCATCAAATAATGTGGAACGGCAGAACGACAGGGCTGAGACTGAGTTATGCAGTCATTCGACTATAGCAACTAATTCACGGCACAAACATAGGCAAACGTTGGACTCGTTCAAATTGAAACAGGAGTCCTGCTGTGTGAGGTTTTAAACCAATACTGACTGTCTCATCTAGTGATATGTCACACAGAAATGTTTAGTTTTATTTGAAAATGCACCGGACTACGTTTGGTGGACAAAACTTCTTACTTATAATTATAGCGTAGACAAATCAAGCGTGGAAGTACAGCGAAGTGAAAGTGTAGGCAAGGAAAATATTTTGAGATTTGCCACTTTAAAATAGCACTAATTAAAATGATCAAAATCCAGTTATACCTGTAGACCTATACCAAAAATGTGACAGAAAACATCCTAATTGCACGCAACGCGGTTGAATTGTCTAACTATACAGTGTAGCTTGTGCTATGCGTCGTCATCAATTATTTATTTGCATGAAATGAAATAAAATATATTTGGCGAAGACAATTTAGTTGTGTTGATCGGCGGCGCCATAAGGGGGGGGGGAGCTGCCGCTCTGTGCCTTTGCCCTTGCCCCCCCCCCGGCTGCCTCCCTCAGGAGAAATTTTGATAGTAATAAAATGCCCTCTGGTAACCATACACAAATCCAATGCATGACTTATTGAACGTCATTTTTTGCAAGACAACACAGATATCTGTGATTTTTTTGCGTTTCCAAATATTAAAAAACAGGCAAATTTGCAGCTTTCATTAAACATCCAAAAGCTAAAAGTGTTTCAGCTTCTTGCCCCCGTAAACCCTCGACCAGGGGCTCTGCCTCTGGACCCCGCTACGTCTTTTTTGATGCACACAACAACTGAAAAAGGTCGACATTTGGCCCCCACAAAACATTATTGCCCCTCTGTGCCCTGGCCCTTGCCCCCGCGTTGCCCCTGGCTTCAGATTTCTAGCGCCGCCCATGGTTGTATTCAGGAGAGCCAGAAAACAAAAAGAAACTAGGCAGAAAACATGAAAAAACTTTACTAATCGCCAGCACGCTTTTTAAAACATAAAAA
>Ga0209367_1003105_pt1 | contig 22397 bp, 17 predicted proteins | sample WorMetLIZISLAND2_FD_187412 | JGI IMG/M metagenome (GOLD analysis project Ga0209367, IMG submission 187412) | Marine gutless worms symbiont microbial communities from Max Planck institute for Marine Microbiology, Germany - Olavius geniculatus... ... | reverse complement strand
CATTTCGTTTACAGTTTGATTTCTGAGTAACGCTAAGGTGAATTTTCCAGAAACTTTGCATTACTGTTTGCAATACATGCAGGTATATGTTTATAAAATTATATTTGATTCGGTAAAGATTATTGCACGTTATTAAGAAATCTGCAATGTTATCCCTTTTTTTAGGACACAGTGTATATACGACCTTTTGATGGCTGATAACAAGGCTTATCACTAGGCTAGGCAAGAAGTAGCATGAGTGAGTGTTAGTGCATTTGATATTATGATGAGAAGAGAAACTACTGTTGTGTATTTTGTAGCGTACAATTTTATGCTGATTGTTGATTTAGAGGCTGTCTGCTATATCTGGAGTCTTCAACAAATTATGAAGATGGCTTCTGGACGGCCTAATATTCAGTCAACAGACACCAGGCAGGAGCTAGCAGAACTTGTCAAGCGACGAGCCGAGATTGCAGTATGCAGTACATTTGTGATTTATATGCTTTAATGCGTCAGTATAGTGTCACTTTATAGACAGTAAGTCATTTTGACTATGCTAACAGCAAGTTTGAAATTAATAATGTTTATTCTGAGCTGTGATAATTTTGTTGTTAATAGCTTATGCTGTTTTTGTTACTTAACATTTTGACTTTAACGGTTATCATGTATTGCAAATAATCTCTGTTCCTGCTTTATTCATCTTGTGTTTTTCAATTTCTGAGGTAAACACCATGTACTTTTCCTTAGAAGTCATTGCAAGATTAGGGTATTTAACAGTTTCTGTAATGTTGAACACATCGGCAAAAGTGTGGCAAGCATGGTGGATGATTTCAATTAATTTCACACTTGGCTAGATGGGTAGTGTTAATTTAGATGATGTATTTGTGTGGTACTTTGCACCGCACTGTTATACTTATCATTTTAATTTGCGTGATATCAGTAATAGCAGCATTTGAGAAATGTCAGAGCACCGGACACAAAAGGTCAAGTTTTTCAGAGACAACATAATGGAGGGTCGTACAGTAGCCATTCGATATGCACTATGTCATTTATGTGGACAAGGCTTAATTCTATCTACACTGTTTTATTTACCTTTTTCTTAAATTTGATGTAATTCTTATAATGTGGTCTGTGCTTGAGCAGGAAAATCTAGCGAACCTAGAGCGTCAGATCTATGCGTTTGAAGGTAGTTATCTGGAAGACACACAGCAGTATGGGAACATCATTCGTGGCTGGGACCGTTACCTCATCAACATCAAGTGAGATTATTATTCTTGCTAGCAATTTGTAGCAGAAACTGGGTACCTGGACCCGGTTCCAAAATTTTTTACCCGGTTACAAATCCAGGTAATTAATACTTGTTTTTTGTGTGCGATAGCAGAATCTTTCGCACATCTTAGCCATGGCCCGGACATCTATCTATTTGTCCATTAGTTTGTCCGTCGCACTGCTGTATTGTGTCAAAACGGTGCATGCTAGGATCATGAAGTCTTTACTGTGGACTGCCGCAAGATCTCTAGTTTTTTGTGACAAAATTTTGTGCCCCAGGGTATGGGGGTTCCCCTTGAACAAGGGTGTCAAAGAGGGATACCCCCATAAAAGACATTATTTTGCCATTATTGGCTTGCCTAGTGTGAAAACAGTTGCAGATAGGTACATACATGCTGCTTATCATAACAAGCATTGGTGACAGGCTTTTTTTAATTTATCAACATTGATGTCCTTAGTAAATTTTTCACAATTTTTGGACGCAGTGCACATTTCAACAGTGACAAAATGGCTGGAGATAGACCAAGACAACCTGCATATAAAATTTGTAGCACTAAACGTAGATTTCAGCAGTACAAGTGCCAGCATTCTAGGTTCAAGGAGGCCGGCACAGGCGGGCGTCAAAGATGGTTATCCCTAAAAAGTGGTTATTTTGCCGCTATTGGCTTGTGTAGCGTGAAAACAGTTGCAGATAGGCACAGACATGCTGCCTATCGTAACAGGCAATTGTGAAAATCTTTTCATTGGTGTCATTGTCGATGATCTTGAATGACCTTGAACCCCCTAAAATAGGGGTTTATGGTGAATTTTTTGCAATTTCCGGCTGTGTCACACATTTTAAGAGTGAATTACACCGAAATGGACCTAAACAAGTCCGGCAAATCTTTGTCCGCAAAGAAGAAGTCAGCGAAATGGACCTAAACAACCTGCGTATGACATTTTTAGCACAGAACGTACATTTTTAAGAATCTATGTTTTGATCTCTTAAATTCAAAAAGTCTTCCATACGGGTGCTTCAAATTTTAGTACTTTTGCAAGACGCATTAATATCTTATTGCTGTACATTGATTGCTAAAGTGGCAGGGCCCTGGACCGCTGCTATCGTGCGTCACATGAGCTTTGCTCTAATTACTTGTTTGCACTGATTATCGAGAAAACTGATGAAATTTGCACTTTTTGCTGCTGTTGTGGCAAACTTTTGTACTGCAAAAAAATTTCACAATATTTCTGACTCACTTTACAGCTTGCCATTTCCAGTCAAGAATGTGATCATTCATTACTTAATGCTTTAGCACTGCTAGTTTGGCAATTCGGTTTGCAGTCTACGTACCCATGCAGAAATTGACAGGACTACTTTTCTGGAGCAGCCTGACCTAGAGTTGACTTAAAACTAAAGGTAATACAATCATGCACTGCACTTAAGTAAATGCCACTTTGCCATTTTACCTGTTGTACTTGGCAGTCATTCCTGTAGTAATGCTCAGTGTTCCACGATCAAGGTGGTCTGTGTTATTCTTTTACCAGAAAAGAGAAGTTGATCAGTTCTAGAACAATCTGAAGTAATAGTAATAGTTTTAAGTTGTAATAGTTGTTTGTATCGGTGTTTTTTGGTAGGAACACAACCAGTAAGGGTGACAAGCGGAATAGAAAATTCAAAGAAGCGGATCGTCTGTTTTCCAAGTCGTCTGTGACGTCTGCTGCAGTACGTGTGTGAAAATGTCGTGTATTAACTGTTGTGTTGTTGAATTTACCTTAGCGTATGTTCGTATAAGATTGGCATGTGATCATTTTAGTGGTGGATAAAACCGTGAGTGGTTTATCTAGGCAAGACAAATACTGGGTAATAAATAATATCCAGCAGCAACAACAACAAGTTCTATGCTCTGTTGTTTGATGATAGACTGAGGTCCAGTAGCTCATTTTTTAGTTAACTATTTTGTATAGCTGTGGTCTGTGGAAATTAACAATTATTTTGTTGATTCGTCATCAGAAAAAATAATTGATTAATTTTTTGATAGACTGAAATTTGATTAGAACCTGGAAAATGCCCAGTACCCTTTTTGTTGTGTTTGGTTGCTATGCATTTGCTTTGTAGTTATTTACTTTTCATTATCTTGTTTTATGCAGGCTGTGAATGGGATCTTGGAAGACAGTGAGTAATCTCTATTGTTGTTCTGTTGAAATTGTGCTAAAAATGTACGGTTATGTTTTCGTGCAATTCAGATAATTAAGCAGGATATTTGTCTTTACAAGAAATCTGAGCTAATGCTCATGATACGTGCAAGAGTCTATAGCAGTTTCTGTTTGCAGGTAATCTTGGTCTGTTTCCATCCATTTCGTCGCAATTCATTTTTTTGCAGCAAAAATCGCTAAAAATCACTAAAAACCCCTATTTTAAGGTTTCAAGGTCATCAATGTTGGCATTTTTAAAAAGCTCGTCACCAGCTCTTGTTATGATAAGCAGCATGTCTATGCCTATCTGCAATTATTTTCATGCCAGACAAGCCAACAGCAGATAAATAACCACTTTTTAGAGGGGTACCCCTCTTTGACACTTGCGTGCACAGGCCTCCTTGAACCTAAAGGGTTCAGACTTGGATTGCTAAAATCTACTTTCAATGCTGAAAATTTCATATGCAGGTTGTCTTAGTCTATCTCCAGCTATTTCAGCGCAATGCACTCTTGAAATGTGTGTCGCAGCCTGAAATCGTAAAAAAAATTCTATTTTCAGGGGTTCAGGGTCATTCAAGGTCATCGATGTTGACATTCCTAAGAAGCTTGTCACCAGTGCTTGTTATGATAAGCAGCATGTTTGTGCCTATCTGCAACCTTTTTCACGTTAGATGAGCCAAATAGAGGTAGAATAACGCTTTTTTATGGGGGGAGCCCCTCTTTCACCCTCTCGTTCGTAGAGACCCCCTTTACCCAGTGACATGAAGTTTTGTCACAAAATACTAGAGACTCTAAGCTGTCATATGGTGTAAACCCGAAGTCTTTATCTCACCTGGTCTCCAAATGGTACCGGGTTGTGTCAGACAGATGGACAGACAGACAGAATTACCATAGCTAATATGTGCTATATGCTAGCTCTCGCATGTAATAAAATGGAAACATCTTTTGGTATATCATTCTAAACTGAGCTTTGTATCTGACTTTATGTCAAGTAGTTACAGAACTTTGGACCAAGCCATTCAGCTTGGGCTACTAGTTGACTTGAGTGTCCATGTCTGCTGTCACCATGTTAGTTCTAGTGTCACTACTCCATTCGAAAGCTTGTGTCAAGCTATCGTCTAACAGAGATGAAAGGTCGAGTTAATTTGGGTAGTTTCTTTCATATCGAGATGGCTTACCTGTCTGTAAAGTCACCCATCATATCAAGCTTTATCGATTGTGGTTTTTGCTTTAGCTGCCACCTGTCACGTCTCATTTGAATGGCATATATTGTCCATGTTTGTGCTTTGCTTTGGCAGCTTCTTTGACATACAAAACTTTTGTTCAAATAGACAGTTAATTCGATCGCAGTATTTTTAGTTTTATTGTTTTAGACATGAAGACAATGTTCTGGACATTCTCTTTTTCGTAATGTTGCTGCTTGTATTTTTAAATGCTAGAACATTTTTTGCTTCCGAAAATTATCAAGGTTTAAAATGATACTTGAGTTTGCAAACAAATCCTTAACTGCGATGCATCAGGTTGACATTTGTTCACTGCAGATCAGACGATCTGTCACACAGACGATGACAAGGATGGCAGGGACTTGAAGGCAGATACGGAGGCAAGTGGCTCGGGAGCTGATCTGGTGAATGGCAGTGCAGCCAAGCAGAGGAAGCTGGATAGTGCCTCGAGTAGTGACGATGATGATGAAGATTCCTCCGGTGGTCGGAAACTATCAAAAGCTTCGACCAAGTCCGGCAAATCTTTGTCCGCAAAGAAGAAGTCAGCGAAACCCGTCTCTAGCAAAGTTTACAGCAAGTGAGCTGGCTAGACCACCCATTGTCGATTTTGTGTTGTCATATTGATCTAATTTTCGGTGATCATTTTGCGCCCATGTCAAGTTATTGATGGCCCCCTGTCCTCCAATAGAGAGCATTATGAGATTGATGACTGTCTGGATGATAACAGGGAAGATTATTAGAACTGCCGTTAGTCTTACATATGCACAATTATAATGGTGAGTTTTTACAATGTTAGGTTTAGATTGTTTCTGTGTTTTGTGTTTCATATTAGGGTTTTTTATAAAGGTTAAACGTTATCTGTTCCATTCCTGTAAAGGTTAAACTTACTGTTCCATTATTATGTGTATGCATGTGCATTTTGCCTGGAAAGGCCATCCTTGAAATGATTTATACTGTGTCTGGTGGGACGTTAAACCCTACTCACTCACTCACTCAGGTCATCGATGGACATTGCCACCAAAATTTCATTGTTTGGTTAATTGTTTTGCTATGGTGCCTTGCCATCCATTTTGACGACATTGGCAACCATTCACTGCCAGAGCACTCTGTCTTCTGAAGCCCAGACAAGCTGTGTTGGGCTCAAATTATCTTTCACCAACTCACAGAAACTATCCAGACATTTTTGTCTCTGATGCCTCTTTGCTCTTCTTTCATCTATGGTTAATTAATTTTAATTAATCAGTTAAATATACTGTTACTCTTACGTGATAATTAGGCTGCGGCATACCTATCTTCATAATTTCATTGAGACCCATTTGTGAATCATCGAGGCGGCTATTCGGCCAGCAGACATAGCTGAAAAACTGAAAACATAACATTTTTTCTTCAGTGGAGGGGTATTCATCTGTCTTTGGCATAATCAGACAGCACTGATAATGGACGGACTGTCACGAGTTGTTGATGTTTGCTGTGTGTGACAGGGGTGGAGTTGGCAAGCGACACTGAAGCTGAACTTGATGTGAGATTGTCAGTCTGATTTACGTGACCAGCGTCGATTTAGTGACAGTTTCTCTGTGTGAACTGTGCCAATACTGTCCATCACTGCCGACATTGTCGCCCACAGTCAGCGCAGATGTTTTTATAGATTCTATGTGGACTGCAGTGAATGTCACTGGCATAGTGGGTTAACACAGTAGGTGGGGCAGGCAATAAGTTACAAGTTTTCGATGAACACAACAAATTTCGGTTGGAATTTTTAACAGACAGCTGCAAATTTCCAACAGAGAAGATTTTGCTTAGAATTTTAATTTTACCTCTAAATTTCCATATAATGCAGGTTTTTTGGCCCCAAGTCGGCCAAAAAATTTTGATAAAGAATTTAGGGTAGCAAATGCTACTTATCCCTGCTCTCCAGCCATGACACCACTGGTGAATATAGACAGCTGAGAAATAACAGCGTTATATTGCAATTTAGTTGTATTGATAGCAGCATACAGTATGCAGTATGTCTGTAAGGTGGCCCGTTTGGTGTATCTTGTTTGGTGGTGGGTTTTGTTACTACTTTTATGTGTCACTGTCTGCGGAAAGTGAGCCATCTCTGTATATAACCAACCACTTAGCTGAACTTGGGTCAATTTAGTACTGTGTTCCAGACATATTTGGGTGTATTTTAAGGTGCAAGAACACATTTTGTGGTCTGATGTTGTTCTGTAACAGTTTCAAAAAGTTGACATTATTTAAGAAAATTTATCATGTTGTACTGTTTGATGTGGTTCCTTGGTTTATGTAGTTACAGCATATTTTGTAATGACTTGTATGGTTGAAACTATTAATACTGAAACTATTAATTGTTAAAAAGCAAAAAAGTCGGGGAGATAGAGATGGAGACAAGAGATCAAATGCCGTTAAGTGCAAGGCGCTGCACTGCAGACATGAAAGCCTGCGTCTTATACTCTGCTACTACTACTTATACTCTGCTAGCTTAATTACTGTTCGTGACGACAGTATTGTTTATGTCATGAGTTTTTTGTCTGAACAGTAGGGCCCACAGTTTTTTGCGGGCCACGGAATTTCGAGCCAAGCTGCATAATATTTCCTTTGACGTGGAATTTTGATATTTTCGCAGAATTTTGCAGAAATTGAAAATTCTTCGGCGATTTGTACGATTTTGGTATTTTTATCACCGTAAAAATCAAACTGAACTGCCCATAGCTGTGGGCCCTACTAATAGCTATCGCAGTATGGCACAATCATAAATAAGTGCAACACAACTTGACAGATTGTAGTGTTAAAGCGAAAAAAGATAGGTAATTTTCTTTGTACATTGCTAACATAACTCAGTCACTATGTCAGTCAGCCCTTCAGAAACTAAAGTTTTTGTACAGGGTAGAGCTCAGTTTACTTAAAAATGGAAGGCCGCTGAATTTGGATGATTTTGCCATGGTAAGCCACAGAATTTTGCAAACTGGCGCACGGAATTTGGCAAAATTTTTCACGGAAAACTGTGGCCTGTGCTGAACACTATAGTTCATGAACTGCTGCTCTTAGCTTCAGAAAATTTTGCGTGATCTTGTACTTTGACAACTTCTAGAACATTACTGAATTTAGAGCTCAAGGTCAAAATAGGTTTTTTTATGGTTTTTTGTGTGCATATTACTGCAGCTACTGTGGACAGTACTTTAGCAAGGCTTGACCGTCTAGTTTGAATCTTGATTTAGTGTTTTTAGAGCATTATAACTTGACTCATTGATGGTGTGCTACATGATCACGGCAGCTTTTATTCTGTTATCTACGCAGTGAAAGTCATCAACTGTTATGAAAGAAATGCTGATTAATGCGGGAGTTGTGATAAAATGTCATGTTTATTCATGGTAAAAGTAGTAAATAATTTGTAATTTGAGGTGTTTGTACAAGTCTTGCACAATAAAATGCACTGTTTATTATATGTGGCCTGGTATTATTGCAGTTTGCAGAGACAATTGTTACCAGAAGAAATTTGGCAGTAACTGACGTTTATTTGTGTCACTCTCTGGAATTATTACTGTTTTTGGCAACTTTTAATGCAATCTGCATATGCAGGTGCTGCAGCATATTTGAGAAATTATTAATTGTTAAAAAGCAAAAAAGTCGAGGAGATAGAGAAGGAGACAGAAGAGTAAATGCCGTAAACTGCAAGTCGCTGCACTGCAGACATGAAATTCTTATACTTATAAGCGTCTTATACCGTGCTACTACTTATACGAATTCAAAAAATACAGTTTAGGAGAATTCTTGCGGAATTTTTAAAGATAAACAGCAAAAGGAAAGGACTGGACACATTACCAACAAGGTTTGGAAAACAGGAAACAACGAACGAAGGCATCAGAACGGCAGATTAAAGCATGCAGGTACTGAAAAATAATGTGATCACTGTGAATGAGTTAATAGGCCTACTAAACCACGAAGGCCAGAAACAAACACATCGTTCAACGCACCAGATATCCACAAAGACAAGCCTAATACAGTGAAACATCGGAGAGATCATTCATCGCGATTTTGTTCTAAAGTGGCTTTTTTATTCTCTAACATGCCTGTTGCCATTTGTTGATTTTTTTCTTGCATTTATATTTTACAAGGTAGTGTAGTGACACAGTTACGGTGCGGTGGGACATACAGTAATTACTTTATTACCAATTGTCTAAAAAATGCGCCAGTGAAAAAAAAATTGAAAATCGGCTAATACTTAATATTTGTCGAAGATATGGACATCACAAAGTGGGACGTTTTTAAGACACAGTGAATACTTACTTATTTATTTTTTTGACATAGTGTACTTTGTTTACATTTCGTCCAGCTGACTTTGCTGATAGTACTTTTTTATTAGTAGACTGTAAAAAAGAACGTGCATGGCTTCGTAAACGCTTTTGCTGTTTTTTGAAGAATTTGAGTAGCGGTTCGTATTTTTGATGGATGCAGAATACAGAGTTTAATGTATTAGCAGTCGCTTTTTGAAACTGCAGTCGCTCTAAACTTTTGCCACGCCCACTTGATTTCATGCCTACTATAACAGTGCTGATGCAATCCGATTTCTAGCGTAATTTGCTCAATTTTAACCTTATTAGTTCAAACAAGCTTAGTAGCAGGTATTTCAGCTGTAAAGATGACTTTGGCATGCATGATTTTAATGACTTTTATGCTGTATTTTATGCAACGTAGCGTTCAGATTATATTAGGGCTAGAACCTCAGTTTTGTGTATCACAGCTGTATATAAATACATTGCGTAAAATACTACAGATTTAAAATTTTAGGGATTTCCAACATAATATATCTGTTTTTATGATTTTCTGTTGCACTTGACATTTTGGTGGAATTATATTAGGTTTTCTGTCCAAGATGTGAGCTTTTGAAAATTATTGGTTGTCTGTTTTCAATGTTTTTAACCATGCATCCACCCGTTTGTTCTGTCTGTAACAATAGTTTTTTTAAAGTAAGTTTTGTTGAAGTTTTTTTTTAGATTTTAGACAAACTATGAGGCATTTTTCATTTACATACTTCTAAATGTATCTTGTGCTTGCATTGTTGAAAATTGCATCTGTCATCTTTACATTAAATGATTATATAACGATGATGACGACGACAACAATGATGATGATGATGATGAATTTGTCTCATGTTTTTTACAGAATATGTGTTTTTGTCGTCCAGCCAGCGACACGTGATTTGTGCACTGAGGTGTAGCATGTGATTTAAACTGCGACTATTTTTGTTTTGTTGCAGATGGCAAAACTGTTCAAGCTTCTGCCTCTTTCGGCTACAGGCAGCGAGTATGATGTTGTGTTTAATCCCAAGGACTTGCCGGATGCAGCGGTCAGCAGCGTGCTTGAGGTCTACCACCCAGACACATTAAAGAGTCGTCTTCTGGTCCAGGTTCATGTGCTTCGAGATGATGTTCAGCAACCCAAGGACACGATCAGTCTGTCCAGTAACCTGGTTAAGAGCTTCTCCATGAAGACACACAAGGACGTCTACGTCCGAGTTGTCTCTCCATCAGATGTTGCAATAACCCTGATTGAGGTGTGTTTAAAGGTTAAAGGTTGTCTATATTTCTTACTGCTGTGATTCTCTGACGGGCTTGCCATTTTAGTGGAATTATTTCAGGTTTCCTTAAGAGCTATGGAGCATTATTACTTTTTGTATGGGATCACTCAGCCTTCCATCCCTCTGGGATAAGTAAATCAAGTACCAGCCTGCTGGGGTTAAGGAGGTGGTACCAACCGACACAGGTGAACATGCTAATGCTTATGAGATATGCGAGAGCCTATAGCAGTTACTGTTCACAAGTTGTCTTGGTCTATGTCTAGTGTCCGCCCATTTTGTCTCAGTTCACTGTTCTGCAGTCGGAAATTGCCTAAACATCACTTAAACCCATATTTTTGGAGTTTAAGGTCATTTAAGGTCATCGATGTTGATAGCACATAACAGCCTGTCACCAGTGCTTGTTATGACAAGCAGCATGGCAGTGCCTATCTGCAAGCGTTTTCACGGTAGACAAGCCAATAGCAAAAAAATAACCACTTTTTAGGGGGGTACCCATGTTTGACACCCGAGTGTGCAGGCCTCGTTGAAAGTAGGGGATTATCACTTGGACTGCTAAAATCTACATTCACTGCTGAACATTTCATATGCCGGTTATTTTGGTCTGTCTCCAGCCATTTTGGCGCAATTCACTGTTGAAATGTGTGTTTCAGCCCAAAATTGGAAAAAAAATTACTAAAACCCCCTATTATGGGCGTTCAAGGTCATTCAAGGTCATTGATGTTCACAGCCCTAAAAAGCTCGTTGCCAGTGCTTGTTATAATAAGCAGCATGTCTGTGTCTATCTGCAACCATTTTACCACTAGACAAGCCAATAGCGGTAAAATAACATCTTTTAGGGGTGTGCCTCTTTTTCTGCCCCTCATTCTAGGGGTACTCCTTTACCCAGCAGCATGAAAATTTGTCACATAATATTAGACACTCTAGTCTATCATACAGTGAACTGTGAAAACCAGAAATCTTTATTTCACCTGGGCTTAAAACGGTACTGGGACATGACACCAGGACAGATGGACAGACAGACAGCTTTACCATAGCTAATACGAGCTATAGTTAGCTATGCTAGCTCTGTCGTGTAAAAACAGTAGAAAATATATCTGGAATGTATGACTGCCAGGAAGATTGACTTGCATGTAATAAAGAGTATTATTTATTGCATTTATTGCTTATTATTACTTACATTTACATACTTACATTTACGGAAATTGGAGTCACAAAGTGAGGACTGAGACCCAAACGGTGCAGAGTCAAAGTTGAAAGCTGCTAGCAGAGGTGGGGAGAGCCTGTTCAGAGCGGAACCTTGGCAGCAAATTTTTTGGGGCATGAAAAAGCCTTAAAAATGCATGGAGCAGTGATAAATTTTGTTGGTTTTACTGCACAGATTAATAGTGCACTGCATTGCCAAGGCAATACAAAAGGTGACTTTGGCATCTTGAGGGGTGTGGCTGGCATGGCCTTTCGCTTTCTTCCCTCCTGGTGGTGGTAGTGAGGTAATGGTAGTGGTTGCTGTTAGTACTACAAAAACTATTACTAGTAGTGGCAGCAGCAGAGTTATTTAAATAACTTTACTTGTTGGAGATATGTACTCTAAGATCGCCTTCTAGTTATCTGTTTATTTAATTCATTTAGTTTGTTTTTAAATTTTACATTGGTGGTTTGATTGATGTAACAACAACAACGACAACAATATTAATACAGAGCCTGATGATTGTGTTTGTAGATAACATTCAAAGAGCAGTACTGGGGTCGTGCAGACATGTGGGACATTCGTAAGCTGCTGCTGGGCAGCTGCATGTACCGTGCACAGCGCATTCAATGCTTCCAGCATCAGTATGCAGTGATTGCCGAGCTCTGGTCTGACGGCGAACGAATAACCTGTGGCTGCGTCGTTCCCGACACGCTGTTTGCTTTCCGGTCGCTGACGTCGCAGGTCAACATCTTCATTCAGATGAGTGCTGAGATGTGGTGGTTTGACCGCTACGGTTACCTCCACTTTGAGAAGACCGTTGCATTTCTCGAGGATCTCTTCCGGCTGTGGACCGAGAAGAACTGCAACCATGATCTGACGCTGACGTTGTTCTCGCGGTCGTTCTACGATGCTCGCTCGTTGGATGAGTTTCCAGAGTCGATGCGCCAGTGTGTGCGGAAGGACCGGCATGGTCGGTTCTACGAAGACTTCTACCACGTGGTGCTGCAGAACGAGCGCTGCGACGACTGGACCAAGTCGCTGATTCTTAACTTTCTTCACACGCTTTTTGAACAGTACGAGAGGTCAGTGGTTTGTTACCACGAGCAGGACGAATTGGCTGATCAGACCAGCAAAGAGGAGCAGCAGCCGTGGAAGGTGTCGGCAGCGAGAGGAATTCGACCACCTCCGCGAGAGAAAGCTTCCACCATTTCCCACCGGACCCCACGTGCATGGAACTCCACCGCTGCTGAAGGCAACGTCCTCGAAGTTCTCAACATGGGACTGAACCTGTTCGACAAGTACTACGTTGACCGCAGCTTTGATCGCACCGGCAAGTTGTCTATCGTGTTGACTCCTGGAGCTGGCGTCTTTGAAGTTGATCGATCTCTGGCAAACATCACGCGACAGCGAACCATCGACTGCGGCAGCAGCAGCAATGTGGTTTGTATGGCAGCACAGCCAGAGCAGGCCATCCCACTGTTTATATTCACCCAGGCCGACGGCTGCAGTAACGACTACAACATCCCGCACTGGATCAACTACAGCTACTACACTTATCGGGAACAAATGGAGACACAGATCCTTGGCTCTTTCGCACCCTGGTGTGACGGTCCGCTTAATCCGAAAGTGGCCACAGCGTTACCAGTTGATGACGTTATTCCCCCGTTTCTTCCAAACGAAGCTCTGTCGCTGGTTGATTTTGTCGAGTATGATGAAAAGACGTTTCGTCCGCCGTTGACGCACGTTCGAGCTCTGCAGAACAAGAAGACCACGAACTTACGACGTCGTCGACGTTGTCCACCAATCACGCCAAATACCATTGAAACTATCGCCAGCCACTGCAACAGGTTTTGCTACAGATTTCAATTTTTACAGGGCATTAGCATAGTTACCAGTTTCACAGCCGTAGAATTTACACGTCACATTATACATTGTGGCTGCATGTGTATTTTTTGGCCAACTGAAGGTTGTCTGTCGTCTCTAAACAGTACCGGGTAGGCGGGTACATCTTACCGGAAAACTGTTTCAGCAAGTAAAATGCCTTACAGCTGCCCTGTGTACCAAGCCGGCTCTACTTACAAACCGCCATTCTCTCAAATGGTCTGTAATTTATTTATAATTAGTACGAGATAATCTGGTCAGATGAGTGTCGATGCGCTGACCATAAAGTAACAACACGAATGAAATCTGATGCCAATACATTTTCAGACACCAACGGGCATTGAGCCCACGGTTGTCGATGATGATGATGACGAGATAATGCCTGACGAGATGATCGTGCATAACGTCTATTATATTAGCGTTGATTGTAGCGTTTCAGAGCAGCGTTAACGTAGCGCCTATGGAACTATAGTTACCTCAGGCTAATTGCTCTTTCTTCGCGACCGGAAGTCGGGCGCTGGCCTTCGGACATAGGCGGTACAGTCGGCATTCCCTAGCATCAGCTGGGCTGCTTGTACGGCATTGGTTGAGCGTGTTACCTATGCATAAATATCATATTTGCTGGTGCAACTGTTGCGTCATTTGTGTTTCAGCAAACCTGCAGATCTTGCAGCTCTGTCGAAGATCTTCCTATCTTCGTCGTACGCCGGAAGCGAGAACAAGGTGGATGTGGATTCGATCATCGGCAGTGTCGGCACACCAACGGCCCACCGTCGCAGCGATCCGGTGGCACTGGGACTCCCGCTCATTAACCCTTTCTCACCGCAGCGTCTGCACTTTAAGGTGACGGCTAACCAGCGTCGATGGTCGCATGCCTTCATGACTGGTGGCAGAGCTTCAAAGTCCTCCGTCCAGACATACGGCGGTCGCTGCAGGCGCGGAGAGGTAGGATCGGCCGACGGATTCGGGACGTCGCCGGTGACTCCGAAGGACTCCCTGCTCCTAGGCAGTGAGCTTAGGGCACGTCATTCCAGGAGATCGACCACCCGGAAGATCTCGGAGAGCAGTGACGCTAGCGGTGGAGCACTGCGGCGGACGATGGCCGGCTCGCCCCTCGAACACCGTGACCCTGCCACCGGGCTTCCAGCACGCACGTCGGCCATGATGATGGGCCGAACGGACAGTACGTCGAGCATGCCCAACCCGGTGGTCGGATCTCTGTCATCGTCCGTCGGAGGATTCTACCTGAACGGCGCCGGGCATCGGTCGCGGTACTCTATGTGCGACAGCGAGGGAGGGGGCACCGTGAACTGGGGCACGTCGAGCATCGACCGGGAATGGTCGGCCCAGCCGCAATCCACCATGGACTGGAAGTCGCTAGCCTATCCGCCATCTCTCCCCCTCACGACCGACTTCTTCCCGGACCGGCGCAGCCTGGAGAACGACTACGTGACGTCCGAGTACACGCTGCTGCCGGAGGACATGTGCGCAGATCTCAACATCAGCCCGGACCGTGAGAAGATTACGGCAGCCCTGGTCTACAATCAGATGCTGGTTCAGAGGCTGGCGCAGAACTTCCAGATCGTGCTGCCGTCCAAGCCGCCACCCACTAGTTCTACAAATGCAGCCATGACATCGGCGACCTCCATCGGTGGTGTCCAGTCATCACGCAAACTCACAGGTAGTGCAACTGTCGGGACGTTGGACTTGCGATCGCGACATCGTTCGCTCGACTTCCAGTCACATTGCTGTCAAGTGGTTAGTATTTGGATGGGTGACTGTCTGCGGACAGGTAAACCATCTCGATATATAACCAACACTAACTTAGCCTTCCATCTTTTTGGGATAGGTAAATCGAGTATCTGCCTGTCTATAGCTGGAGTCATGGCGGGGCGTGTTCACTTGTGTAATTTTTGGGGTGGCAGGTTGCGCTGTGTAATCCCATATGGCAGGTGATGCTCCGTAGCTCTGTGATGTTTCCCATAAAGAGCTATACCATTTAAGGACCATTTTAACTATTCAACCTCTTCCGATCTGTAGTTAAGTACTTCACATTATGCGGCCATCCACTGCCTGCGGCAGCAAACAATTTGACTCACGGTGACAGTTTGCAGCTAGCAGGCATGCCACCGCCCCAAATAGTCACACTAGGCGTTGACGCTGTGGCTTGTAAGCTACTGCTCATTTCCGTTCCGCTGAGGGTAGGAGGCTGAGTTGACCTGAATACTAAAGTGTCTGAATAACACTGTAGTTACGCTGGATGCAGGTGGGGAGTCGGGTTCGGTGTCGAAGGAAATTGTTCTGAGCGTCGGACGAGTTTTCCACATTCTGAGTCTAAGCGAGCCTGTCATCCGGGTCAAGAGCTACTCGCCGCGACATCCGTTTCCACGTACCTCGTACAAATACACGTATAGGTTCCGTGTGCCCGACTCACCGACCGGCTTCGACGCATCCTGCACTCAGTTCACCTGTGAGCCGCTTGAGTTGTACAGGTGGAACTACGTCGATCAGTACCTAAGCACGCGAGGCGAGGACCGCACGTTCCGTCTACAGGAGTCACTCAAGTACTGGCGCTCAAGGTTCGCCGTCTGCTGCTTTTTACGCGCGACAGCAGAATGTTCGCGCGTCTTAGCTATGGCCTGGGTGTTTGTCTGTCCGTCCGTCCGTCTGTCTGTAACGCCCTGAACCCTATCAAAACGGTGCAAGCTACGATTACGAAATCTTCACTGTGTACACTTCTTATATAACGGCTTATATTTTCTGCGGTTGTGCATTGCATTGCGTTGTGTTACGAGCGATAGTGATAGATAGCTGACGCATTGCAGCTCTATGACGCGCTGCGCTGTGCTTTGCGATAGATACATGTATAAGAACGATAGATTTATTTGTGCACTCTGATTTTTTTGCCACACGTGGTGCTGTGTTTTGATGAATTGATTGTGTTTTATTGCTGAAAGCGTGCGAGTTCCACATGCATCAATAAACTTCTCATTTACTTATTTTTCTAAAGTTTACAGCCAGTATACCAACCATCCTAATCTCGGCGCTCAGCGCATTAGAGACTTTTTGCGCCTCTGCGCTGTATAGTGCGTGTGTATTGTTTTGTATTGTGATACTGAATTGTACTAATGATAATGACTAAATGAGAACGTTGTTTATGACTGATTGTTAAGGCACATACAGTGACGTAACTGAACTGAACTGAACTGATATACGGTTTAGTTTTTGACGAACTGACCAATGAGCGAGCAAGGAAAGCCCATTTGTCATTGGTTGACACGTACGTGCGCGTAGTCACGTAGTCACTGATGCCGTGACGCCGTTACACTGTGCCTGTTGTAATGCATTGGTCCATTGGTCAGTTCGTCAAAAACTAAACCACGCCAGTTCAGTTTAGTTCAGTTACGTCGCTCTGTACGTGCGTTTAAGGTTCTGTCTGATTCATCTGGATCTGAGTGGTTCGCGGCGCCTGCAGGCCGGCTCGTCGATGTACGACCGGTGCGATGTGTTTGGCTTTCGCAACCAGTACAACCACGTCTTGCTCATAGAGGCTCTTATGAGATTCCTCGAAACCGAGAACAAACTGAAGCGAGTGTCGACCAACAGCTACAGTCGTTGCGACTCTCTCATGAACCTCGTCTACTTAGCCGCCACCCGAGATCCGCTCAGTATCTTCTTCAACGCCGTGGTCGACAACCACCCGGAGTTCCTGCCGTCAGCGTCCCCGGCCCACATCATGCGCAACCCGATGGCCGACCGGACCATCGAGAACTCCGAGGAACCGCTGATTCCCGAGTCGCTGGCCAGCCTGTCAGAGATCGACCCCGGGGAGCTGGACGAGAGGGTGGTGCGGGCGGTCCGCGAGGTGGAACTCGGCTGGGATTCATGGATCGAGTGGCGGCTGGCAAACTGGGATCCGCGCCGCAGCCGCAAGGGGCTGACGCTGCGGTCGGACCGTGCAGATGTGGTCCGCTGTCTGACCGATCCGGTCGAAGGACTCAGCTTCGTCGAGACTCAGCCGGGCTCGTGGTGTCACCAGCTGCCCGAGTGCTCGTTCATCTCGGCCGAGGGGGCGCTGTGGGCCATCCGTGCGGTCGAGGGCGTCGACAGTCTCGGGACAGCGATAGAGTACATGCACCAGCTAGTACAGGATGGGTGTATCCGACATGCCAGCGGCAACAAGGATCTTCCGTTCATCTACGGCTTTTACCTCTACTTCGTGGTCCTCAGCGCCGGCGGCGGGCGTCAGGCGGAGTCCTCCAGCAACAGCGTGCTGCCGCTCGGATACACCGAGGACCAGGACTTCGAGTGGGACTGGTGTGAGGTGGCGATCAGTCACAGCAGTTACCGGTCGATGCCGGCTTGTATTGAGATGTTCAGTGAAGGTCCGCCGCCCGTCAGACCCTCCGAGACCTCCGCCTACCACTCCAAGTGTCGGGGCAAGGAGGTGAGTGAATGAATACATCTTTATTATGTGTTGCTAGATTAACTTAAAATCCATAGGTAAAAATAAGAAAAACGCACATGCAGTTATGCCTACATTAGTGTACAAACGATACGTTAAAAACGATTTCGTGCACAGAACGATTTGTTTGTTTTGGAGAGTTCTCATGGCGCAGATACATACAAGTATAGTTAGACAGATCACGTATCGATAGTATCATATGTGCAAGACAATTACCAGGATGTGTGAGCTGATCAAACAAGAAGCCCAGCTATCACTAGGATGGGCCGACCGTATCGCCTATATTTGAAGGCCAGCGTTTGACTTCCAGTCACAGAAAGAAAGTGTCTTTCCAGAGTGACTACAGTATTATACACGCTACGCTGACGCTGCTATATTGAACGCTTGAACCAACGCTAAAATACGATATGATATGGCTGCAGGCGGCAACTTTGCATTCAAAATTGCGGCCAAACCGCTGCATGGTTGCTGTTGGTAGCCTATGGGAACTCGTCATTGCTCTATGCAACAGTATACCATCACCGACCCCTTACGACGTACGGTTTAACACAATACATGCGTTACACACCGACAAACAGACAGTTTGTGCCATGGGCGCGATCGTTGTGGCCAATTCACACCTACGACGCACCTCAAATTAACTCAACTGTCGTGAGTGTGGGCGACAATGCAATGACGTCATTAGCATTGTGACGTCACGCGGTTGTTCACAGACCACGCGTTGTTTGCTAGCCTGGCTGAGCAGAGTTGATTTGAGTCACGTCGGCGTCGATTGGTCATTAGTATATGACGGTCGGCTAATATGCTGTTGTTCTTAGGTGTCGGTAGACGTGGACCCTGGTCGGGTGAGTAGTCGTGAAGTCTGGGGCACAGCGCGCTACCACTCCACGTTCAACCCGGACACTGCGTTCGAGCTGACGGTCGAGTGGCTGGCGGCTGCCGGTCCAATCCTCGGTGACCTCATAGCGACCTGGTCCCGCAAGGCTCAGAGCAACGGTCTGCACTTCCTGCCCGTGCCTCACGACCCATTCGTCCTGCCGGCCATGCCGAACGCCGACCCACTCCGAGCACCCATTTTTGTACCGATCAACCTCGACTGTCTGCGCGACGACGACACCGACGGGGTACCAGGTAAAGACCGACCCAATTTCGGCAACTTAGCCTGGCGGTGGCCATCCGTTCGTGGATAGGCGCAGCGTATAAGTGGGTAGGCGTCCCGGCGAAAGCTGGGACGTAAGCAGGCACACCGCGCTATGCACTAGCCTCGTATCCGTGGTCTGGCAGTGTAAACTGGTGTCTGGCTGAGGGCTAAGGAAACTGAGATCAGCGCGCCCTATGAGCCTTATGGCGCGGGAAGGGCTTAACGTTTTTTACATTATGTTTTCAGCTTTCAAATTTTCTAATTTCTGGTGGTTTTTTACGGCCGCCGAAAATGATTTTTCGTTTTTGGTTTCGTTTTTTGGCCTGAAATGATTGCCAAGTTTCGTTTTCATTTCGGTATCGGCCGAGCGCAAGATGTCATTTTTGGCGCCATTGGACCGAAAACATGTAAACCGGTGGTGGTTTTTGGTCGATGTTTAGGACGAGGTCCGTTCGACGAATTCCCGGCGGAGTCTGGACCTGGCCGGCTGCAGCTGCTGCTGTTCAGCATCCTCGACCTGTTCGGCTTCATCCGCGATCATCCACCAACCGCGGGCAGTGTGGCCGGGGTCTCGGCTTCCGAGTGGCCTCAGTTCATCCACTGCACCGGCGGCATGCTGGTCACAGTGCCGCAGCTGGGAGCCCTCGAACAGCAGCAGCAGCAGACTAGGGGTAGCAGCGATAAGCACTTCTACCGCGACTACATCATCCGCCAGTGTCAGGTTTGGTTACCATAATATACGAGCGTATTATTCAGCCAATATCCTTCAATGAATTCATCGATGTTGTGGCAAGGGGAGGGGGCAGAGGATGCAGTTGCCCACTCTAAATTTTTCGCTGTTGGAAAATCTTTCTGGCTGAAAATTATGGTCCAGAAATGTAAATGTGCGGCTGTTAAAAACCATTTTTCAGTAATTTAGGGGCGATATTGGAATTTTGAGCAGCATAATTTCTTTTGTCAAAAATTTGCGGTATCTCTAAGAAAATTGCAACTTTCTGCTTAACCTACTTTTTTGACCCACAACGCCGCTTTCATTTAGTACCCTTTCAATGATATTAGTAATGCATGCTCTATTGACCCATTTCACAATATGAAGAAATCTAGCCGCTGCTTCCATTAACTGCTGAGTGAGTGCTGAAATCCTATGCTCAGCGTTTTGAAAAATTAGGTGAACGAGGTCATGATTTTGCGTTAGCTTTATGCAGTACTAAACTCCACAAGCAGTTGTTTTATAGTTAGGCCTAGATGTCTTTTGGATTTTATAATACGTAGTTGCCTCCAGAAATTATTGTTGCTACCTGGTCACTTGTTGTATTGCTGGTGACTGCCACTGCTACTGTGCGTTTGTCACATTTATTAATAGAACAGTGCTGTGTGTTACTGTGTCAGTTCCTGGGGCTGGGCGACGTGTCGGACCGGCTGCCGCCGGGCTTCCTGTGGGCGTGGAACTTCATGCTGAACAAGCGCTGGCGCAACATGGTGACCGGCGATGAGATCGAGATGTTACAGGACCGCATGCTGTCTGATGTCCGGCGCTTCTGTGCCGGGACCGACGGTCGACTGCGTCAGCATTGGCGCCGTGCACGTGCCCTCAGCGATGCTTACAAGAACTTTGAACAGCTTCGAACTGGTAGCGGCGGCGGCGGCGAGGATCGGGGTTGAAAAAATCCCAGGTTTTATAAAGCCGATCCAACCACAGAGTTTTGGGTATTTTGAGTTAAACCCTGGCTTTTTGAAAAATGATCTTTCAGCGATGTTTATGAGAACTTCAAACAGTTTCACACCGGAAGCAGCAGCAGCAAGGATCAGGGTTGAAAAAACGGTTTTTTTTCAAGCCAATCAACTAGTGGGTTATATTTGGTTTTGGGTTTTTGGGCTAAACCCTTTTTTAAAAAGGCCCAACTTGATCGATTTTGGTGTTTCTATGAGTTTTGATTAATTTATTATAATGAGCACTACTAATGTCCACGTGCAGTAAATATCCGTAATATGCAATGCGAATTCATAGGTTTAAAGTTTTAGTTGCTTCACTGTAGCCTAATGAAAACGTTTCATTATTAGTGGAACAGTCAAGAAACTAAAATTAGGTTGAGTTGGGAGTGGATTATTCCGGTGCTTTCTTAGGTTTTCCCAATGAAACTGAGTGCCTGGGTGTCTCAGCCCTACCGCATATTTCAGCAGCTGAACTTCAGTGGCGCTGAGGGTTTTCATGTGGACTGTTCTCGGGGCCAAGGGTGTCTAGGCGGCCTGGCATTCCCCGTGGTTCTGACAAAGAATTATTCATCAAAGTGGAAACTGGATAACCACAGGTTCTCCGCCAAAGTGCACCAATTAAATTTTGAAAATTTACCCAGGGCATACCCAACACTTGGGACTGCTCCACTATGAAATTCTGGGTGTCACTGCTGAGCCTGTAAGATTTTTAGGGCGTTTTTATGACGTTGCGACTGTCATCGATGGTGCTCGTGAAATGTTAATTATGTTATACTTGTGATTGGGGGTATTTTTAAGACATTCAGCCAATCAATTAATAAACTAATCAAAATCATGAACTCGGCGTTTGTATTTGTTACTCATTATATTAAGGCACTTGTAAGTTGTATATTATACTATAGGCTCAAATGAATAACAGCTAAGAGCAGCCAGTTGAGCAAAAAGTCTATAGCGCGTAATCAGGGGTGTAGACCGAAAAAAACGGAGCGGAATACCGTAGCATACAGCCAAATCTTGCTTTGATGTTTGCATACTTTGCACTTTATTTTGTGTGGTCGTAAAAATACTATAAAATTACTATGCTACGCTGAAAGTTAATGTAAATTTGTAACTAGTAGAAAATGAAATTATTCTTTTTTGTAAAACAGTAGGGGAGCACATTCCTACCGGTCCCTTCCCCATAAAAAGTGGGTATGGTGCACCCGGGCTGCCAAACTACACCCCTGCACCTAATAACAATAACATAGCTGTTAAACGGAGACATAATAAGTACCTGTTAACAATATGATAAGTTTTAGCAAACTGGTGTATCATGGCACATGCAACAGAACAGAAAAGGATAAAACTTGATTATAAAAATACGCTGCCTACACGTCATAAAAATATATGACTTGTAAGCTTCTATTCCAGTGAATTACCATCCTATGTAGGAAGATTGCAGGAAGACTTCTTTTCTTACTTAGGAAAACCTAGGAAAGAAGGCATGTAGGTTATTCTGGAAAAACATCTTAGGAAAATTCTTAAGAGGTTTCAAGAACGTGATTCTGGTCTGAGCCCTGTGATGACAAATTCTGGACACACTCGGTGCAGCTAGAGTCTATGTCTGTGACACTGGTGTCTGTGATGTTATTGCATGCGTCCCTCTCTATGATCGTCAGCTCCTGTACTTGTACGTCCGGCTGCTTGTCTGTCGCTTCATCTTTCGACTTCTGCAACCACACGCAACACCAGGGCCTTCCATCCCCCCCTGAAGGATGGAGACACCCCCCCCAATTAGCAGGGGCTACGAG
>Ga0209367_1003104_pt1 | contig 22398 bp, 12 predicted proteins | sample WorMetLIZISLAND2_FD_187412 | JGI IMG/M metagenome (GOLD analysis project Ga0209367, IMG submission 187412) | Marine gutless worms symbiont microbial communities from Max Planck institute for Marine Microbiology, Germany - Olavius geniculatus... ... | reverse complement strand
ATCGAATGCTGCCAATCGCATTTTCCCCGACCGACCCCCGTTGCCATGGCAACGAAATTTGGGACAAAATGGGCTATAACTCGGCTTGCGTAGGAGATTTTTGCACCTATAAAGGGATTTTCGGGGATGGGCCATCGAATGCTGCCAATTGCATTTTCCCTGACCGACCCCCGTTGCTATGTCAATGAAATTTGGGACAAAATTGGCTATAACTCGGCTTGTGTAAAAGATACCTGCAAGATTTTTGCACCTATAGGGAGGGAGGTTTTGAGGATAAGCCACTGAATGCTGCAAACTGCATTTTTTTCCGATCGACAAAACTCGGTCTGTGTACGAGATATCTGCAAGATTTTTGCGTCTATAGGGGGATTTTCGGGGATGGGCCATTGAATGCTGCCAATCACATTTTTGCCCACCGACCCCCATTTCCATGGCAACGAAATTTGGGACAAAAATTGGCTATAACTCGGTAACAGTTGTAATCGGCTTGGCTACTGTAAGAAAAATCTGAAGCGCAATATCTTTGTAACTGATCACCAGTAGGAAAACAGTATTTTAGTAATAAAACAGCAAATATAAATGTACAAAACATTAGTTTATCCACTTGTTAACGGCAACATTTAAGGACTTGCACATCGAAAACAGCAAAAATTACAAAAGGTGATATTATTCAGCAGCACACTGACACACAGTCAGTGTTATGCGCGCAATATCACCTTTTGTAATTTTTGCTGTTTTCGATGTGTAAGTCCTTAAATGTTGCCGTTAACAAGTGTATAAACTAATGTTTTGTACATTTACATTAATACATGACGTCTATACATGACGTTGCAGGTCATCATGGCGGCGCGTTTTCTACGTCGTTTTCGTAGATCGTTGACTTCAAAGGCAAATTTTTCCGTGTTGACAGAACGCTGGATGCTGATATTACTGTCAAAGTTATCATAAAATTCTGCACTTTCAAGAAAATGGATAAAATGTATATGTTAATTTTGGTGACCACGGACCTTTAACATATATCTTATTTAATACTTAATCATAGGCAACTGTACAGGGTTCATTTTACACGATAGTGAATTGACATAAATCAGGTAAGGTGAAAATGAGCATACTTCACATAATCTATCATCTTGGCCATCTGTGTGCCAAAATTAGCAACTTTGATGGCGATTTGATAAAGTTCTGACAAAAACAAGTGGGGACATTTTTTGGACCACCCTGCAGTATGACATGATACAACAAATAATCTTCAGTATACAGAAAATGCCATACTGGATTACTGGCACATGCGAATGACAGCATACCGGCAAACATGATATAGGGAACTCATATCGACAGCTTGAATCTGCCGCCAACTTGTATACAATTTGCAGTAACGGTCCTTCTGGTCCGAGCAGGTAACAGAGAATTTCAAATTCTGATTGGCTTATGTAAGCCACTGGCCCAATACACCAGCTATACGAAGCTGCAGCTGCTGAACTAAAACCAAAGATGCTCTCGATGATCAGTGGCAGCAAACCGTGCAAATCCTACGACAGAAACACACTCATCACAGTTCACAGTAATAGCAATGACTATTATTAGAGCTGTCAAAGCGTTAATTTTTTAAATGCATTAACACACTGCGTTAATTTTTTTAACGCATTAATTAACGCGTAACGCACCCAGACCTGTAGAGAGGGAGAGTAGGAGGTAAGTTACCCCGGGCCCCGCGACGTTTAGGGAACCCCACCAGTAGAATATAGAAAAGTAAAAACACATTTTAAACGTATAATCAACAATCACTGCTGTCATAGCTAGCAGAGAAATTTATTAGCCTGTCGTCGAAATAATTATTTATTTACAGCAGTGACGGAACGGCAACTACAGTTTAGTTACTTGAATTCATTCAATTGTCAAATAATGCAGTTTAGCGGAATATTGAAACTTTTGCTTCACGGAATTTAGTAAATTAACATAAATTTACGTATAATTTTTTAACGCGCGTTAATTTTTTTAATGCACGTTAATTTATTAATGCGTTAATTTGACAGCTCTAACTATTACACAAACAGATGACAAAAAGGCATGCAGCAGACTAACTGTAAATCAAATCAACCAAAAAATGCAAATATAGCAATTAGCTATCCAGTAATCACAATACCCTACACTCTACCGATATATGCACTACAAAAAAATTTTAATTTAGCAGTAAGCTAAAGTAAGTAAGTATCAAATTAAATGTATTACAGCAGGATGGCACAAAAACCTGTATTACCAAAAGATAACTACCACTGTTGTTACTTATTACGTGAACCATGAACTACAGCACTGACAAAATAACAAAAAAATACATAAATAAACCTTTGGTGCATATTGCCGCAAAATAAAGTCAATTTCACTGCAGCGATGATATAACGGCCTTTCAAGTATTGAATGTATACGAGCCTGAAATAACAAAATACAATAAAGTTACTAAAAAGAGTTCACTATCATAACAGCTATATTGGTACTATATGTTAGATGTAACTTATTCGTGTGCAGTCATACCTAAACATAGAATTAATGATTTCTTAATAGCATTCAACATATCAAGCTATAAAGACTCATACTGTTAATGCTAAAGCAACTCGCAAAATAAACGAAACGTGCCCGGAAAAACAGTTCAGCCATCGTCAGCGCGCGCATTCATGCCATGCCTTGAACCGTCATATGTAAACAAGCGGTCACCGAAGAATATACTTAGCTCAAACCAAAACTTATTAACATATGAAATACATAAAAGCCAGAGTACGGTAGTACATACCAAGATAGAACCCTTATTAATAGCCGACATACTTTTATTTACTTTCAAAAAAAAAACAAAACAAAAAGTTAGCAGCAAAGAATACAGATTCTCGCCTATTAGAATTAGAGCTGTTCAGTTTTCAAACCGATTTTAATCGATACCGATAAACTATCGTAATTACTGGTGTATTTTTATTTTTAAATAACATTTGTCGACCTTAAATATAGTCTATAAGAAGCCCAGCTGTTGCTAGGATAGTCGACCTCACTGGTTGTCAGTGACCTTCAAGGTCATCCTATAAAAATCGATGATTTTCATGTCTTTTGAAAACCAATATTCGACTTCCTATAAATGATCAATAGCAACTTAGCCTTATCTCGTTTAGCCACAATAGCGCGTAACGGCCATTAAGGTCATGCAAGGTCAATTATTTATATGTCATCTGAAAGCCAATATGCGATCGCCTATTAGCATCTAGGCACTATCTTGCACCATTTAGCCACAGTATATCCGTTACAGACAGACGGACAACCATGACAACAGCTCGACCGTTACTTAAGTACAGTCGGCTAAAAACTATTTTAACGCACTGTAATTTTCGCTAAAAGTTCATGGAGCGTGAAACTAGTTTTACTGCTAATGGGTTTGCATAAAATGAATGAACGTTTATTCATGTTGCAGCCGAAAGGCTGGATTATGACAACACATACTATGCAGTAAGGACGATGCAAACCATACAAAATATCACATGAAATGTCAGATAAAAAACAGATTAAATTTAGTTAACACTGGTAAAATAAAAACGCTAGATAAAATGTTATCGAAGCCTACTGATAATTATTTGCAGAGTACGGAATGAAAGTTTGTATTGTTAATACATAGGGCCTACCAGTAATTCAACAGAAAGCCCAGCTGTCGCTAAAAAAGCCCGACCATACGCCGATGTCCAACGGCCAGCAAATTTAAATGAGGATTACGTTAATTCAGTACCCACGTGTGGAGTGAAGAGCGTCTGCTATAAAAACATCTCACTTGCAAATTTCTGTATAGTGGCAATAGTAACCATTGTGCTGATAGTTCGGCTCAAACTTAATGAACTATGAATTTCTCTGACATTTCCCTGACGATTCATGGCACTTCTGATCATTTTGTAGGTACAACAAATAAACGCTATAAATTAAAATATAACACACATATAAATATTAAAAACTAAAACATAAGCAAAGAACATTCAGCAATAAACAGTGTAAAATTACTGACAGAAAGTTAAAGTGAGCGACACAAAAATAGCCTGTTGATGCAATCTTTAGGAAAGTTTTGGGGCAATTTTCCCTGACAGGATTTTTTCCCTGACATTTCCCTGTTGTTGGTCACCCTGTATCTGCAAAGACATTGCCTGTATCTTAAAGAAACTTGCATGATTTTTACGCAAACAATGCAAGTACACCATGGTCCATATAAAACGTGCCACTTTTATTTTTTTGAATAGCTTCATGAAACACTGGCCATTTTAATAATTTTTGGCATGCAACGTCAAAAAGAAACTTGACACAAATGACTTTAGTTCTGACCACCTCACTTTAATACTGTTGCTACACTACTTTGTGAAATGCAAGTCGTAATTTGACCGTTTACAACAATGAATTCATACTGGAGAGCACATGCGTTGGCTCAGAAATGATTAACCGAAAAGCGACAAACACAATTGGCAATTATTGTCTCTCAAAAAGTCATACGGGTCATATTGCATCATCTTCATTACAGCATGTGCTCAAAATGTCATCCTCCAGCACGAATACAAGTGGTAGATGTTGACACTACTAGCTACAGCAGGTTCAACAACCTGCATTTCACAAGGTAGTGCAGCCACAGTATTAAGGTGAGGTGGTCAAAACTAAAGTCATTTGCATCAAGTTGCTTCTTGATGTTGCACGCCAAAAATTATTAAAATCGACCAATTCTTTGGTGAGCTGTTCAAACAATCAAAGTGGCACTTTTTTATGGACAACGGTGTAGGTATGCAATGAATGCATGCATTTATGCAAGTGATACTAGCATCAAAATACACAAAAAGTAAACCAGGCTTGCAGTGGTAGCAGTTACTTTTTTGAAAGTAAGCAATCTTCAGCCTTAAAAATATTTGAATAACGAAAATGCTACAATAGAAAGTTTTAACAGTATTTCTCATATAACAACAAGCAACGCACCCCTTCACTGACACTTCAAAACTAAATTTGCGAAAAAAAGTTCATTAATACAACATTTCAAACACTACTATTACCATATTATTAACATTATCAACATTATGGTCAAATTTCGTCAACATAAAATTAATTAAATAAAAGCAAACGAATTAACTGTCACACAGATTTGACGGGCATCAATCTTTATCAACAGCACAAAATCAAACAGATCACAATCACATCTCAATGTCATTCTCAAACACCAAACAATCCGATATGTACATCATTTTGAATTATTTTAGCAACATTTTTGTAGACTTATGTACAATAATATGGTATTATAGGATATTCTACAGAGCAATTCTGATTTTGCTTCGCTCGCTACATTATGACATCACAAAATAAGTAGACAAAGCTTCCAGCTTACTCGTAACAAATGACAGCAATGCTTCAAATGAGCAGCATTATGAACAATAATATTCACAGTGATCAATTTCACACAAGAAGCTCAGCTGTCGCTAGAATAGCCGACCGTCAGTAATCTTGAAGGTGATCCAAGTTCGATGATTTCCATATTATCTGAAAGGGCGTATGCCACTTCCTGTTAGTGATCAATAGCAACCTTGGCCCTATCTCTCACCATTTCCAAGATACAGCCATTTATAGCTAAAAACTTTCCATTGAAAATTGCAGCCAAACTGCTGCAGATGGAGACATGGTTACTATTGACAGCCTATAGAAAGTCGCTATGCAGCGCCCTATCCGATGGTGCCATCGCCAACCCCCTACGACTTAACGTTTAGCCACAACAGCACATAACTGGCATGCCATAGTGCACTATGACCCTTCAAGGTCATCCAAGGTCATCGATTTCCAATTTCGTTTAATTTGAAAGGCAAAATGCAACTTCCTATTAGTGATCAATAGCAACCCAGGCCCTATCTCGCACAGTTTAGAAACAATACATCCATGGCAGACATGCCAATAGTTCGACCGTTACTTAAGTATGGCCGGCTAAAAAGTCTTGCCAACAATCCGATATGTGCTTGTGTAGCTGGAATGCATGCAGAAACCAAATGCTATTATGCATAACAATCAAAACAAAAGTCCAGAGACATGTACAACTCCAACGTGGCCTACAAAAATGGTGCTTTTATTTTACAACAACTATGGCAAATAAATCACATTAATGGCAGTAACTGTAAAAAAATGAGCAACTAAAAGCTAAATATGTGCTTCACTCTCGCATACAGAAATGAACCGCAGTGAAAGCGATTAAACCATCATCTTGATTCCTTGATTAAAATCTGTGACCCTCTTCATTAAAACTAAAGTTCAAATCTGTTGCAACACCAAATGACTGAAAATAAATTATGAGGCCTCCACACCGACATTGTGCACTAAACACAATTACATACTTATAAGAATTACTATGCATTTACAAACTTACCACCAAATAAAAACTGTACCATTTTTATAGTCCACAGTGTATATGAGCAGAAATAGTGGTGCTAATATCTATAGAAAACATGCATGCGCTGCGCACATTAATACCCGATGATCAACTTCTGTACATGAACCTGTGACCGTTAAAATGTACACAATTTGTACATGTATTTGCTCAAACGTGACATCTGTTCCCCACAATTCCACACACTATGGGAAGAAAAATTTTTCCCAACAAAGCGACACATTCATCAAAATGCTACCAAAAAAGCAACTTTTGTGGTTTTTTTTGTATTATTCAGTAACTGCACAATCGTAACTTAAATCATACCACACTACAATTCAAAGATGTACTGGTCATCCATTAATTGCTTACCGGACTAGGCCTACAATGCTAGAAAGCAAACACAGTATAATACTACAACAGAGTGGTTCTGGGGCTGGGGCAAACCCCGGCTACAAACGTATTTTTCAAGCATTTTTGCACTATCGTCTGTTACATTTTTACCTGAGGTTGAACAGAATTCTCTGAAAATTCCCTGAGTTTTCCAGGTTCAGAGAGTTCCCAAAGTATTCAAGGTTTACCAGGTTTGTGGTGGCCACACAACATAAACTAAACAGTTAAGTCATTGTGCAGACTTGCTTTCCAAGCAATCGACTAAAGAAACGCTGGCCAGAAACACTAATATAGTGCAGGACTACATCTCACACTGCGAGCAGTAATCGATAAACAAAGAAATGTGAAAAATGGGACAAATAACAGAAACCTGAGAGTGTAGATGCACTATATTTTATAAGGTTAAAAAAATTCTGAACTGGATTAATTTAGCAGTAATGCATAAAACATTAGTAAAATCAATTCTACAGCTGCATCAAAAATGTAAAAGTAATGTAAGTCACTAACACCTCAAGCATACCTAAACACGTTAAGTATAGGCCTACGCATACATATTAACCGGAAATGCGAGCACACCCTAAAAAATGTTAAAGCAAACAAATATCACATGGCCGACTATATATCCAAATATTCCGGTTTCCAGATATTGCGTTCACTGTGTTTCCGCCGTTGAAGTTCGCTGCGGAAATATTCGATGGTTTTGTTGATACCAAGCAACATTGGGACCTAAAAAGACATGTTCAATCGTGAGTTACTTGCACTGACAAAAATCAAGATCACAGTTTGCTGACGATAAGATTACCAAAGAAAACAAAATATTGTTTCCACCATGGTGACAGATAATTAAAGTGATCGACAACCAGAAGTTGGCGTGACCTTACCTCACCTTATTTTACCTTACCTCCTGCTCAGTGTTGAGGCCGTATCAGCTCGGCCCAATGCGCATCCCCAAATGTAACCACAAAATTACAGGTAATGGCTATAAAGCCGTAGGCGGCTGTGAAGCCGTAAATAGATGGCTGTAAAGCTGTAGTCGGCTGTGAAACCAAAACCAGCACAAAAACACTGGTAACGTGTAGCAAATCTCCTCTCACAGGTTTGGTCAGCTCTTAGTTAGCTCCTACCCTCCAGATTTTAGAAATCTTTTGGGTCATCGGTGCAAAGCCCCACCACCATGACTGGCTGACCATGGTGGAGAAGTTGGCGTGGCATTTATAAATAAAACTGCAGCCGTATAAAGGTTAAATGCTGTCTATAGCCAAGGCTGTTAACAATACTAAAAAAAGAATTGCAATAGCAATACTTTTTTCCAAGTCAGCATTGCAATACTATTGCAACACTTTTTTGCAATACTCCATTATCCACTCTCCCAAATAAATTTTTATTTTTGCCACTGTGTACAACTTTTTCAAAATTTTGGGTTGACTACAGACTCCACGACAATGTTGTCAACCCAGAAATTTAACAATAAATAAGTCGTCTTGACATGTTATTTTTTTGTTCAGTCTTTTTCATGCGATCAAACAAAAGAATATTCTTTTGTAATTAAACAGCTTCCTCACAATTAGAAATGCACTATATATCAACAAGAAATTTGAGCTAATGCTCACAAGACGTGCGAAAACCTATAGCAGTTCCGGTTCAGTAGTTTAGCTGAAAATTAGGGTGTTCATGCTAAGTTAATATACAAATACCAAATTCAAATTTGGTGATCCTAAATTGCACCATTTTTGACTGATCCACTGCTTTCGTGCATAAAAAGTAATGCTTCCAAGTATTGCAATAATTCATCGCTAAAAGTACTGCAGTACCAGTTGTAATACTATAAAGTATTGCAATCCAATATGTATTGCAATAATTGCAGTAGTGCAATATTAACAGCCCAGTCTATAGCTCTTAACAGTAACCCATATCAGAGCTACAGAGCATCACCTGCCATGTGCAATCAGCGATTATCTACAAGCTACTGCGGACTACACTAAAATACTGCAAGTCAACGTTAATCCAGTTGATAAATGTAAAAGTATTGGCATTACTATTAATCAGTTCATACAGTGAATAACAAAATGTGGCATTTTTATGTGACTCTATAATGGCAGAGATGGCAAAAACTCCGTTGGTCTACATGTTCTAACTATGCAACAGCACCACAAACAAAGTTATCTACATGGTTCATGCCCATTTGTCAAAATCAAATTCAAGAACTTTTCAAGGACTTTCAAAAACCATATAAAGAGAACTGAATTAAAACAAACCAGCACGTTTATAAGCATATATAAGCAGGTTCAGTTTACATTCGACAATTTAACACCTTCAGGCATTAATCAAAAACTGAAATTATAAGAAAAAAATCAGTAAGTAACAGTGATGATAAAGTCTAGTCACCACTACGATTCGAACTTCTGTTTTGACATATGGCGCGTTACAAATGCAGACTACTTACTTACTTACTTACTCAGACTCAGGCAGCACTGATTCTGGAAATCCATTGTTCGGTCACGGCATTTTAGAAAATCAAATTCAAGCACTTTCAAAGACCTTCAGACACAGATTCAAGGACTTTCAAGGATCATGTCTGTTTTCAAGGACTTTCCAGGCCTTGAAAATCTGGAAAAAAATTCAAAGACTTTCAAGGATGCACAAGATCCATGTATTCAGAGTAGAGCAGAAATTAACAACTAATGACTTGATTAATCACTGAAAACACTAAAAGGTGTTCAGAGATCATGAACACAAAATACCTTTAGTAACTGCATCACCATTTCCTTTCTTACATGCATGTTCTGCAAAAATAACAGAACTTAACGATTACTTCATCGCTATTTTCATAAAAGTATCTAAAAATTAAAGTTCTCCTAATCGTTGTCAGCTATAGTTTTATTTACGCCTGACCACAGAATCAGAAGACTTGGCAAAAGACTGACCCTAGGTTGCCAGCCGATGTGTTCTCTGGCACGTGTGATATTGGGACGTCGACGCTGCGGGTCGTCCTGCATTGGATCCCGGTACTCTATTTCACTTGTCGTCCCATCTGCACACAGGCCGACAGACAGACGGACGGCTATCAACATGAAATGCAAACAAGGTTAAAGAGACTAATAAGCTATACAAATACACCAATTAATCAATAAATTTAAACATAATCATTAATCATATAGTGCCACATGTCGCAAACAAATCAAAAGCGCATAACAACTAAAAAACTGAATATGTGCTTCATTCCTGTATTCAAAAATGAACATTTTTTCACTATTTTATTCATGTTTTGGCCAAAAAATTTGCCATAAATATGAAAAAAGCAGAAGAGTTTGCAATAACCCTGCCACACAACAAAAAAGAAAGAAAGAAAGAAGACGAGAAAACCAGCTAAAGTTGGCTAAACGTTAGCAAAATACTCACTAAAAGCTGCAAATTTGAAAAATGCACATTCAGCAGCTTATCAGTTATTCGTTAAACATACGAATCCATTCAAAGTTTAGTGTCTTGCAATGGAGTGCAAAAAGTTTTCAAAAAAGACGTCTTCAATTTTGTGAACTAAAGAAGAAAGAAATGGCACGTAATTAGTACACTGACCGACTAGTTTCCTGATAATTGTTGCAAACTCGGCGACCGTATGTTCGTCGGGGTTGCCAATGTTGACCGGGAGGCTGAAGTTACTGTTCATCAGAGCAACGAGACCGTCGACCAGATCAGTCACGTACTGGAACGACCGCGTCTGCTTCCCATCACCGTAGATCTAGCAAAACAGCCATCATACTCACACACTACTCTAAAGTCCAAATTATATTACGCCGACTTTCACCGAAACTTCCCCGTGGGGAAAGTCGTGGACACAAATGGTGACAAATCATGATACCATGAAGTTTCGGTGAAAGTCACTAACACAAATCATGAAAGTCGTGGACACAAACCATCTCGACATGTCGAGATGTTTGCGACAAAGTCCGTGACAAACCCATTTCTGTCGCTCTAATGGAATTTAGTCCGTTACAATGCACGGGGAAAGTCGGCGACAAAGACCGCGACAACTTCACAACAAAGTCGTGGACACAAATCATGAAAGTCGGTGACGTGATTTGTGTCGCAGACTTTCATGATTTGTGTCCGCGATAAGTCCGCGACTTTGTCGGGAACTTGTCCCGTACTTTGTGCAAAGTCGGTGTAATGGAATTTGGGCTTAACGTTACACAGAGCTAGAAGGCACTCGTCAGAGTACGTATCTCTGCCAACTAAACTCTAAACTCAAAGTAAATAGTAATTTAAATGCATTGTAGTGAATCTATCACATAGTAATAAATATACTAAAATTCTTTCTTTTCTAATGTTACTGTAATTATAGCATTAATGGCTAGCACTGTAAACATTGCTACTGGTAGCATCATAGACAATACAAAATATGCTTGTGACGATAAAATGACGTCATCATTATTATAGCGTCCTCACACACTTGACTGCCATCAATTTTTTTCGGTTTACCCATTTGCAATGCTTACAAAATGGCAGTAAAAATGCAGAAGATAAAAAAACTGTTAAACAAAAAAGCTTTCCCACAAACGCCTGAAATATTACTTTTACGTTTATGTCACAAAAGCTCTGAAAAGCATATTTAAACAAACTACGTATCCCACTTGGTTGTATACTCATTAACTCAGCAGTCATTTAACTGAATGCCTGACTAGCCAGCTAAGTCATGTGAAGGTCTATAATGGATCACTGATATGGCTGACAAGTCAAAAAATGTTGTATAAAAAAATAAGAAATTTGAGCTAATGCTCACGAGTCGCGCAAAAGCCTATAGCAGTTCAAGTTCAGTAGTTTAGCTGAAAATTGGAGTATTCACACTAAATTAATATACAAATACCAAATTCTCTATCTAGATTGCATAACGATAGTAGCGTGGCACCAGCTTGTGAATGATATAAACTTGTGTCGCAGCCCAAAATCACCAAAAAAATCCATAAAACCCCCTATTCTGGCGTACAAGGTCATTCAAGGTCATTGAATTCGGCGCCAATCAAGAGCCAGTGTACGACTTCCTATTAGTGATTAATAGTAACCTAGGCCCCATCTCGCACTGTTACTGAGATACAGTGACTTATTGGCCAAAAACTGCAAATTTTCCCTACCCCCTCTCATTTAGTGCCTTCGTTCGGGATGACCCCCTTCGAATTTATAGAAAAGCTTTACGGTTCCTGAAACTAGAGTCTTCCAGGCAGCCAACAATGAAGATTTGATGATCCTAGCTTGCACCGTTTTTGCCTGATCGACCCATGTGACAGACAGACAGAAATGTGATGGCTAAGATGCACTGAAAGCAGTAGCTGTTTTCGCGCGTAACAAGTCTTACCAAAATCACACTCTTCATAAAAGTGGTAAAAATTACAGCAGAAGTACAAACTGTCATTGGCAAATTCTGCAATGCTTGCAAGATAAAATTGCTGACAACACGGCCATCATTCATGTGCATTCGCGGGCCAAACGTGTTGAATATTCTCGCAACACGAACTGTCACATTTTCCTGCAATCACAAGACATGTGAGTGTCCACTTGTAAAACATAGTACAAAAATAGAATTTAATTAACACAAAAAAGCAATGGTTGACATAAACAGTGACAGTAGCAATATCAAGCAAGTTCAAAAAAACACTATAACTAAAAAAACATTCACTTTTGTTTCTTTCCGTTCTTGTGATACATACAACCAAAGCAGACATCTTGCATTAAAACTTTACACAGAAAATAACCACAATAGCATACAATGTCTGAAGCAACATCATCACTAAAGAACGTTTGATTCAAATTGTTAATTTCTCTCAATGTTATATGATTGCTGACTGGATGCAGAACAGGGTAGAGTATGTACTTGCTAGTATAAATATTATTCGAAAAATCGACATCAAAGATCTCACCTATGAACACCTTCTTGGGCAATCTAGGCCAAATCAGAAAAAAAATCGGAAAAACTAACCAACTAAACAAAAGCTGTTAGCATGAAGTTCCCCACAAAATGGGTCACCAGTTTCCCCACAAAATGGAACCTTCCCCCAATAATTGGCACCATAACCACAGCAGTCAGCAGGTAAATCATTTGCAGAACAATGAACAGCCATAGAAATTACGAAAATAAATAGTGCATCAATCGTGTTGGAAACTCATCCGACAAAAACAGCTATTCTTTGTCACGATTCACACAGATTTAAAGCTAACGTAACAAAGCTGTAATCAAACAGGCACCTGTTTCTGATATGCATAGCACATAGTCTCAGCAACACGCTTAGCCTCATCGTAGCAGGCCCGAGGACCGATTGGATTAACGTGACCCCAGTACAGCTCTGACTGAGGGTGTTCCTCTGGATCTGTAACACCATTCGATGCAAGCAAATTGTATATTCTATGTATCAACAATCCACCATCATATAAACAAATGCCAAAAGCAGATAATCATATAAAATATATTTTTAACTGACTGGTCACGATCAACACTGCCAAGTTCACAATCAGACTGCAAAAAGGCAGAGTTAGAGGCAGAAAGTAAATTGCAGTCATCATTTGGGCCCACAGTTTTCCGCAAGCCACAGAATTTCGAGCTGAGCCACGGAATTTGCCCTTTTCTGCAAAATATTGATATTACCGCAAAATTTTACGGAATTTTACAGAAGTTAAGAAATGACCGATGATTTGTACGATTGTCGGCTTTAGACTAACTGTATCACGGAGAACAATCAAACTCAACTGCCTGAAACTGCATCCCTACTAATAATTACCATCGTAATGTGGCACAATCGCAAATTAACACAATGCAACTAATTGACAAATTGCATTTTTGAAAAGAAAAAAATCGATAATTTCCTTTGTATGTTGCTAGCATAACTGAGCCCCATGCCAGCATCCAAAAACTGAAGTTTTTAAACAGAAAAAAGCTTAGTTTACATACAAACAGAAGGCCGCAGTGAGCAACAGTGCAATTGTGCGACTGGCCCGTGGAATTTGGCAAAATTTACCGCAAAAAACTGCAGGCCTTAATGACCACTTGTCGTGGTCACAATCAGACTGCAAAAGGGCAGGGTTGGATGCAGCCAGTAAACTGTCTTAACTGTTGTGTATTATGACTTAATTGACTCTCCTTTACTGTCTTTATTTTGGTATTATTCTGCAGAAAAACTGAGTGTAAAAGATTGTTTTAATTTTCATCAAAATCCTCTGCCTATCAAACCCAACATCACCTACACTCACAATTCCAATAAAATTCACACTAACTTGCTAAAAATGAGACACAAATAACATGAGCAGTAGAAAATGACAGCTCTAACTTAAATTATTAAATAAACTAGTTAGAAGTGAGTAAAATCTACAATGCTCAGTTGCCAACTACATAGAGATATTCTCTAAGAAAACTTAGCTAATAATGCTGATTTCCCAAAAATGATTCAAGAGTAGACAACCATCCGTTATAGTCAATCTACATGCAATGATTCCAATTTTGATCTGCTATTAATTCTGAGAAACTGCTTGTCAAAAGTACCGTTATTCATAATGACCCAGACACTAACCTACCTACCTACCCCCACTAACTCAATGTGATTACAGTAAACTTCAATTCCGTTCAATAAACAACAAGAAATTTGAGCTAATGCTCACAAGATGCGCAAAAGCCTATAGCAGTTCCTGTTCACAGTTCATTCTTGGAAGGTGTGCTGCAGCCAAAGATCGCAAAATCAATAAAAAAAACCCTTATTTTGGAAGTTTAGGGTCTTCGAAAGTCATCAATGTTGATACGACTGAAAAGCTCATCACTACGGCTTGTTGTGATAGTTAGCATGCTTAAGCCTATCTGCAACCGTTTTCACGAAAGACTGGAAAACACCGGTGAAATAACGACTTTTACGGGGGTACTGCTATTTGATGCCCTCAAGTCCAGTTTTCCTTGAACCTAGAAAATCGAGACTTAAACCGTCAAAAAATATACATTCAATGCTAAAAATTTCATACGCAGCTTGTCCATATCTCTCTCAATTGATTTTGGTGCAATTTACTCTTGAAATGTGTCTCACAGCCTGACATCGTCAAAAAATCCATAAAAACCCCTAGTTTGGCATTCAAGGTCATCCAAGGTCATTGAATTCGGTGGCAATCGAGAGCCAGTGTATGACTTCCTATTAGTGATTAATAGTAACCTAAACCCTATCTTGCACCGTTATTGAGATACAGCGACTTATTGGCTAAAAATCGCACGTCTTTCCTACCCCTCTCTCTTTCGTTCAGGGTGACCCCATTTGAATTTATGAAAAAGCTTTATAGTTCATAAAACTAGAAGTCTTCAAGGCAGCCAAAGGTAAAGATTTGGTGATCTTGCACTGTTTTTGACAGACGGACGAACGGACGGACAGAATTGCGATGGCTAAGACGCGCCAAAGCAGTAACTGCTTTCGCACGTAAAAATAGACTGAGGCTTACCTCCATACACTTCAGATGTGGAGGCAAGAAGCAGCCTAGCACTGACACGTCGAGATAAACCTTTCAAGTAAACAACATACGATGTGTTTACAACTGCAATTTGACACAAATACTAACTACTAACTAAAGTATGATTTCACAAATAGATAAAGTTTATCATTAATGTTCAACAACATTCATATGTAAAGCAATTTATTTACATTTACTGTATAAACACTGTTTAATATGGTTACAGCAGAAACAAAAACTTCGACAAACTTTCCTCTTCCTATTCTTCTTCAATAATCAACACACCAGAAAACTGCTAACTGATACGTGCAACATCCAAAAAATCTGAATAGATAAACTGTTAGCAAAATGGGACGAAAAAATGAAACTAAATTATGTTTCAAATAAAAATAACTTTGAAAACTAAAAACCAAAAATAAGCATTAAAAATGTCGAATCTTATAGCAAAAGATGTTCGTTACAGCCGAACAGAACGTAAAATCAAAGTTTTCAGCTGTGACAGTGTGTAATCATCTGTATCCAATGTCTGCACACAAGCAGAGCGAGTTTCGTCTTACCGAGCATGTTTATGGTACCAATGGTGTTTGTTTTGATGGTCTTGATGGGATTGTACATGTAATGAGGAGGTGAGGCGGGTGACGCTAAGTGGTAGACTTCATCGACTGATAACACGGCAACATACAGCACACAATTTAAATGAAACGCTACACAGTAAAACAGCATGACATACCATGTCTCAAAAAACAGTCAAAATTGTTTTTGGCGTAACTTTGTCAAATTAACACTGACTTTGATAATTTTTAACATAAAAATGGCCAAGACAAGATTATTATGTACAGTGCACTCACTTACCACCTCACCTAATATATGTCAACGCACTATCGTGTGAAACACAGAAACACAGATGCTCCAAACTGTTACATTATGCGGCGATTATTTGTATCAGATGGCTCACCTTTGCATCATCAATTCAACAGAGGGTGCAACGTGGTTTAATAATTTTAAGGTATTAAATATTTCATGCTAAAAACAGCAGACAACAAAATAGCTAACTGATGAGCTTAAAACATGTCTAATTGATGAGTGAATGCATTTGATCAGTCGATCATTGATTCTGCTATCAGCCATTGGCGTTGCATCTAAGCTGATGCACATTAAACCATGACTGTGCATGAAACACAGCTTTCCTTACACTGGTCCAAATGCACGAAATCAACTTGCTCATAAGTGGAGAATGTTTACAAATGCAGGCCCATCAAGAGCCACAGCAGGGCCCGGAGAAACATTTTCGTTGGGCCCCCAAACATTTTCATGGGGCCCTTCCAGGGAGAAAATTTTTGAAATTTTTCTTCCCAAAATGGCACATTCTGATGTATTTTTGTATTTCTGAGTGACAGCGGAAACCCCAAACGTTGCGGGGCTCAGGGCAGCATACCCCTACCCCACAATCTTGACATGCCTGTACAACTGCTGTAAATTTTAGAAATATCTTAAAACACAGATATATAATTTTAACTAACATTCGCATTATTGGTCATTTTGACTTTTATATGGCAAAATGGTGATGGCCTGTTTTTTGCTGTATATCTGCACATTACAAGTTTGTGTAATAATGTCGTTTCACAGACATAGCTAAATAATCCAAGAGCAAATTACCTTCAATGTAGAGTGGATTAACGACGTCGTGATTGAGAAGTTCGAAGTTCTCGTGCCCCAGCCAGTGCTCAATGTTGCGCTTGCGGCCAGTGAAAAAGTTATCGACCACGGTGACTTCATGACCCTGGATCATCAGCTTGTCAACCAGGTGAGAACCAACAAAACCAGCCCCACCTGTTACCTGTACAGCCAACACTTCACTACAGTGAACACTGTATGCACACATACAAGCATACAATACATACGTGCAGAAACATGCTATACAAGAAAAGCCCTGCTAATGCAAATGGGAACGTGCAACAGCGGCGCATGTTTGAAAGCCCAGTAAAACAAAATCTAAGTTCACCCATCCTAGCAACCACGTTTCTTTTACAGTCGCCACATAGCACCAGGTGACCGGTGGCTAATTATCTATAGTGTTTTACTTGTACTCACCAGAGGGCATGAACTGTCTTGCTCTGCCACCGCCATATCGGCTGGAAATCGCAAATTTTCCCTACCCTGCTCTCATTTTGCGCCTTCGTTCAAGGTTGACTCCCTTTGAATTCATGGTAAAGTTTTACGGTTCCTGAAACTAGAGTCTTCCAGACAGCCAACGGTGAAAATTTGGTGATTCTAGCTTCTATCGTTTTTGACTGATCCGCCCGTGTGACGAACAGATGGACAAACAGACGGACGAACAGACAAAATTGCGATGGCTAAAACGCGCTACAGCAGTAGCTGCTGTTGTGTATAAAAACTTCTCCGTGTCTTTTGAACTTGGTTTCTTGATGGACAAGAAACTCAACTCCACGTCGGGTAACTATCAAATGGTAAGTACTTAGATGCGTGACTGTCCGCAGACCAGTAAACCATCACAGGCTAAGCTGTAATGCTGCACTGTTGCAAAAGTGACCAGCCATTTCATTTCAATTACGCTAGCAAACTTCTGGAAAAAAATGCATCAGCTTTAATCAAACTTGACTGACAAAAAGGTTTCGCAACAATGATTTACGAACGAAGCAACACAGGACATATAACAACATGATGCGCTGAAAATGCTTACCAATATACGCTTGCGATCTTTGTAAGATAAAAAGTTCACCTCCGGATATGACTTTGTTCTATATGAAAGACATCACATGTGATACAGTTGTAAAACACTGACCACCAAAACATTAAACAGCATCTTTACAACAGTGACAATAGGAAACAAGCAATGTTTCTATGCCACTAAGCCCATATTGAAGCTTCAGCTCCATAAGCAATAAGCAAAGTTTAGTTTGCTCTGATAAAGTTATTCATAATTCAAATCACTGATAAAGAGGGTAATTATTAGCCTCGTGCTATAACTGTGAGTTGTTTTTTTTGTTTAATTAGCTGTGTCAGACTGATATTTTGTTTTCAACTGAATTTATACACATTGAGCAAATTTAGCCATTGATAAACATTTCTTTAAAGAAGATACAAGACAACAGAAAGATATGCATGGGCCTCCAACCATGTTATAATTCTAATTCTGTCCCAAGTCTGAAATGTTGCTTGGCAAAACTACTGTTACTTTAGATACATTACAGGTTAATTTAGTGATGTGCACTATACAAATTTACATTTTACTTACTTACTCACCGGAGTACTTACTTACTTGTAATCACCTAGCTATGGACCCATCTAATTAATTTAATTTGATCACAATAAGACTTAGTACTGCTCTAGAAATGAAAAATATACGATTACTGAATAGTGACATCAAAATCAGCATATTTTCTGCTAAAACAATATTCTCCTGTGACAGTGTAATGCAAGAAATGCAAAATTTGGGCATATTATGTAATATCCTTACAAGTTTCATCTGCAATCATCAACAAAATCAGTACAATATGATGTAAAGCAGTAATAATAAGAGTTCTGATACTGCTAGCAAGACAGCTACAGAAAATTATATAGAAACTAAGAAATACGTTCTGCAGAACGAGTTATCTGTCCCATTGCCATGCTATATAGCCTAGCAGCTGCGTATAAGGAGGGTAGGTGCAAACAGAGTGCAATTATCTTTCACAGGGGGCGAGCTGTAGTCAATTTTGTCCTAAAATTAGTTGCCATGGCAACAGGGGTGGGCAGGGGAGAAATTTAAATGACACCATCAGATAGCCTGGGCCCAAAAATAGGCGGTAAGTGCAAACAGTGCGCAATTATCTTTTACAGGGAGTGAGTTATACCGCTGTGAAATCTCCATTGGCTGTAATGCAAAATTTTGCAACTTTTGAATGGTTGCTATGGCAACAGGGGTTGATAGGGGTAAATTTGAATAACACTGTAAGATTGCCCAACCCCCAAAAAGGGAGATAAGTAAACATAGCACGCAATTATTTTTTATGAGGACGGAGTTATACCGCTTTGGAGTCCCCATAAGCCATAATGCAAATTTTTAAAAATTTGGGGTAAAATAGGGGAAGGAGTTATCAGATTTTTATCCCAAATGAACTCGATCTTACTTTTTGGGCCCGAATCAGTGTGCAAAATTTCATCAAAATCAAATCAAAATTGCGGCCATAGGAGCGTTTACAGACAAACTGACAGAATGACAGACTGACAGAAGTGATATTATAATCTGTCCCATGCTATGCTATAGCAATGGGACAGATAATTATATGATTTACAATTTTACATCTATGTAGTGTACAGTAAGACTTATTTGCAATATGCAGATGCTAACTGTAGCATATGTCATAGCTAACTTTCTATGTACCAGATATTCACATTAAGCACTTAATGACTATGACAGACCTCTTCTCCAATGCTGCCAAGCGTTTCTGCAGTAACTTCACTTGTTCAGCTTGACTAAGTTCCTTTGGTTCACTTAACCGATCTATCTCATCAGACACTTCTACTTGAATCCTTTGTTTATGCTGGCTGCAATAAAACAAGCAATGAGAGTCAGGGGCCATATGTATAACAATGTCTAACTTTACTTTCAAAGTAAAATCAACTGGCATCAGATGTAGTGCAATGTTGGCATGCATAACGATGTCCTATCACTAGTCAAACCCATAGTTCCAAACGAGTGCTAGTTGCTCTTGCAGCCTGTCATAAATATTTATTCGACCACTGGATTGTAAACTTAACGTTGCTGAGAAGAAAATAATGGCAGCCATTATGATAGCATGCATTGTAGAGGACTTCTAGCAAGTCAATCACACTACTGAAACTGATTCTGGTACTCAAATATTTACTGAATAAAACAAAAAAAACACTGTCCGGTACTGTTCGCTGGTTTGCGTCATGTATTCCCACTTTTCCCACAGAGCTGTAATTAGGCCATGGCTGCAGCAGCTGACATGGTGGCCTATATGGGCTGATCATTTTTAGCTGCAGGCAGCACAAAGCCAAGCGAGTTTATTTTACTGAATTCCACAGTTAAACTATCTGACATCAATTATGTTGCTACTAGCTAGTCGCTGTCTATGACAGTAGCTGCGTTTTTCATCAGCGAATGGGACAGGGCTGTTCACTGCTGACGTCATGTTCATTTACATATTCATGCAAAGCGATATTAAATTAACGTGGTCTAACGCATAGAGATAATTGTATATTTTAATCTAGTTCAACGTTACATGCCATCAAAACCACTGAACTGAATATTATATATAATTATTACATAATATTTATTCCTAGTTCAATGATAAAAACCAAAACAACAACAGACACGCCCACCACAGAGTCACCAGACTACCATAGCACGACTACGACCGCAGTTTTATCTCGGTAGGCAGATTGCGTTCGTGGTTGACCTAGTTGAATAATGAGCGTCCAAATAAAGCAATAGGGGCGGAGTCTGGTAGAAAAGCCCCGCCCAGTTAGCTGATGAAAAATGCGGCTAGTGTGTTGCACGTGATCGAACAAACTTTGCTAGGTTGGAAGTAGTTAGCCATAACGTAGGCCTTGGAAGTATGGATCCTTACTTCCATACTGGTACTAACTTACGATGCTGTTATGCATACCATGCCTGATCAACAGCGATGCAACAAATTTTTAATCTGCAATATTCACTTTTTAACATTTTGTCTACTGTATACGATTATTGTTATGACAGTACTATAGTGCGTTAAAAAAAATGACATATTGTAAAATGCTGTGAAGAAAATACCGGGAAAAAATTCTAGTCATCATTCCGAGTTTATTGCCGTACCTTTCATGGATACTTTGTTGTGAGAAAACAGCAGCTAAAAATCACAGAACAGAGCCAGTTACCACAAATCTAAGCCACAGTGTTAAAAAATTAAACCGTGCAAAAACATATATTTTGTAAATGAAAATATACTAAGTTAAAAATAAACCCTACCTGGTGTGGCTTGGTAGTCTAGTGGTTAGCGTGTCGGACCCAATGACCGCGAGGTCGGGGGTTCAATCCCTAACTACTGCACTCTCAAGAAACAACCTTGGGCAAGTTGTTCACACACCACAGGCTGTAGGTGCGATGCCCCAGTTTGGGAACCCTGCCGACTAAATATCCAAAGGTCAGTGCTAGCGGTAGATCGGCGATCTTGCACTAGAGAGCAGAAATTTACTAGCAGTAGATCGCCATTTATCTAATTACATTTATCTCGTTAATGTAAGAATGCAGCCACATTTCTTCTTCACTGCATTGCTAAGACTGTGATTGGAACTGAAATGTTATCAATTACCAAGCATTAAATAAAATTTATTCAAAAGCACTGTAGTTCTAAGTCTGTGTTACAAAAACATCTTTGGCTTGAGATGGACTCTGATATAATACTGAATAAGCCTGATTTAAATACGTGATGTGTTCCATGTCTACCAGGCATATATATTCTACCATCTTCTCAATAATGTATCTACCCGACCTACCTCTAGCAATTTTCCAGTGCTAACAGCAAGATCACCGATCTACCATTAGAATTATTGATATCCAAAAACCAAAAAAATAACAGAAATCAAAATTCATAGATCAGTCCTGTAATTAGCATTAATTTCATTAAAAAACTTGTAAAAACAAAATTCAAGCTTTTTTCTAAAGTATGGCATTATTTCATATCAAGGAAGTAAACAAACAAACCAAAACTAAGCCAGCCACGAGCAACCTCAGAGAAAGTGCAAAAATACCAGACAAACTATACGCGCTTACCTAATGTACAACCAAAAATTGCAAATGTCGTCAAACAAAACTTATACTTCATGACAAAACTGGATACAGCACAAGCAAAAATGCAACACACTACTTTTTTCTATTATATAATTCGATGTAGAACGAAATGTAAACAAACATAACAAAACATTACTTTTCATTTCCGGTTACCTGTACGCAACGAAGTAAAACTTGAACTTGAGTTTTTCTAAAAGCAATGCAATGCAATGCAATGCAATGAAAAATTTGCACTCAAAAACTGACAAACACACTGTCAGTTTAATCTAGCACATAAACTAAAAAGAACTGAAATGTTTAAAAGAAAAATGAAATGAGAGATACTGAGAATAGAAATAGTCCT
>Ga0209367_1003102_pt1 | contig 22400 bp, 17 predicted proteins | sample WorMetLIZISLAND2_FD_187412 | JGI IMG/M metagenome (GOLD analysis project Ga0209367, IMG submission 187412) | Marine gutless worms symbiont microbial communities from Max Planck institute for Marine Microbiology, Germany - Olavius geniculatus... ... | reverse complement strand
ATTTTGGACCGGGATTATAAAATTGAATGCAGCACCGAGCATCGTGCAAAATTTCGCGCCGATCGGCCGACGGAGCTCGGAGATTACGCGGCGAAAAAAAAAGAAAAAAAAACCACAGCAAAACAGAAGTCCTTCCGAAAACGATAGTTTTCGGGCGGACTAAAAAGACTGTGACACTGTATAATATTTGCCACTTTAGAAATGCTTAGGCCTATCTAGTTTGCTTCGTTAACACAAGAATATATTCAGGCCGATGGTCGTTTGTCTGTACATGCTGAATCAATCAGTTTGCTATAGCATTCGCCGATCTGGCAGTCTGTGCGGTGCGTGAATGTGCAGGTGCCACGTATCGGTTCCGTGTGGTGGCGACGGTTGCCAGTGGCAACAGTCGGCCGAGTCCGAGCTCGGAGAAGGTCTACATGACGAGTTCAGCTGGTGGTGTACAACGACAGACTGGTGATACTCTGCTACCAGCACCGGTCATTGTCGAGTCACGTTCGTTGTCCAGCACGGAGATCTTCATTGGCTGGCAGGTCAGTCTCTTGATGCGCAGTCTTCAGCTGCAATAAAAAATACATATAAGGCCTATGTCAATATAATAATAATAATATAATTATCAGTTTCAGGTGACTGATTACAGAAGGACTCATCTTGCTTGTTTGAGAAATTTATCTCAGAATATGCAAGCTAGCAGTCTGTTTTTAGTTTGTTGCACTCAAGTTTCTGCAGCAAACTGAAAACATGCTTTTCTCTGCACACTCAATACATATCCACTCCAGCGCGTCTGGATCAAATATTGACACATACTATTTGAATGCAGTTTTATGTTTTACATTTATGTAAGAATAGGTTACTTCACTTTTTGGTCAAAACCTTAAGCTGAACGTTAAAGTCTGTGCTTAGGCCAGTGGGGTTGACTGAAAATGCGAGACTGAAAAATGGAGCACAGTCGAAATGCAGGGGGTGGAAAATGCGAGACTGGAAAATGGAGCACAAAAATGTTACTGGTTGATATGCGTAGTTCTACAATGTCCGGAAAAAAGTAACCACCTAGACACCGTACAATAAAAATATCAGATATCAATTTATTACAAGTTAAGCGTAAGAAATGTTTTTTCCACATTTGTTCATATTTGTCATTTGTATTGTACGCTATCTAGGGACTTATTTTTTTCCGGATACAGTGTATAAGCGCTATGCAAGCAATGAGCCGAATTGCAACGACACTTGTCGGTTAGTAGGACTTGTGGTCAGTTGATGGCACCAACTGAAAACTGCCAAGGTCATGTCTAAAATCCGGCCTAGACGTCTCGTGGCTCAATGTTCAGAGCGGGCCAGTATAAGACACTTACAGTAACTGTTTACTATTGCGCATGAAAAGATAATTCTAATGACGGACAGTCGTCCGAAAGTGACGACTCTGACGACGATGGACGCAGCGCCAGCGATCATCCACCATCAGCTGTCGTGGTTCCGCAGGCAGAGATGTGTGAACTGTGAAGTTTGCCTTATTCATCCACGTGACGCCCAACATGCACGGGCACCAGCGCTTCTGTGCGTCGTGCGTCACGCAGATAGAGCAGCAGGCAGATGCTCTATGTGCCGCAGCAGCATCAATCTGGTTTTGCATCTTTACTACTGACACGTTGCACGTCCCTTTTGGACAGTACATTGACGTCATTTTCCTTACCATGGCATTGTATCCAAACGTTTTAGTCATTTTGATAAAACAGCTTTACTTGATTTTTTTTGCATTCAGTCATATCGTTAGAATCGTTCGATATTATATTTTGCCTTCGTAATATAAAAAAGTGTTGACGGTTGAAGCTAACAGTAGTTTTGATACGTGATAGGCCTATTTGCATAACTGTAATAACTGTATGATGTATGTGACATTTATTGAAAGCAGGAAATTGTGTGTTTTAACGGAACAGTTTTACGTGTTTTTTGCATGCATGCAGTCGTAGCCTTAGACGCATATTTCATTTTTGTAACTACAGTAACCACACACGTAGCCCCTAGTTTGTTTTTCTCGCATTTCCGGTCCTGCATTTTTGGTGCTCCGTTTTCCAATCTCGCATTTTCCACCCCCTGCATTTTTGACCGCGTTTGTGCTGCAAATTCCAGTCTCGCAAATTCGAGTCTCGCATTTTCAGCGTCCCCGACCAGAGTTCAACTATACTTCTGTTTAAGTAGCCTATGTACTTAGACCATAAGTTTGGACTTAAACTTCTGCTGAGCTTTTAGGCCTACTGTGAGCGGAAACTTCTAACTTAGACCGAAGTTTTCGCTCAGCGAAATACTTTTTGGCTAGAGTATGTAGGCCTACTTAGAGCGAACTTTAGCTCAGCGATTTGGCTCACCGGAAGTTTTAAGTTATGCAGAAAGTGGTGACATCCAATGACGCCGTGAAGATGGCTGTTGGACACAGGACAGCACTGATCACAGCCTGGTGGACGGGTTCTACGTGTATTTTGCCGCGGCGCACGCTGAAGACCAGCGTGCCGACTCCAAGCTGCGTCACCACGTCGTGTTTGGGTCGAGCGTGCGACACGCCGTGCTGTCTGGACTCGAATCGGACACTCAGTACAGTATCCGCATGCAGAGCTTCAGCGAGGCGACCGGCGTCTTCAGCAAACTCAGCAACACAGTTGTCAAACGCACCCTCGGTATGTCAGCCGTCGATTGCTTCATCATCATCGTTGTCGTTGTCGTGACGTGGCCTAAAGAATAAAAATTATTTTAGGACCACGTCAGTAAAGTGTCAGAAAAGTAGATGCGAACGTGAACGCCAAAACAGGGAAGTCCGGTAAAATGTTGCTGTTGTCAATAATTGCAGTTTAAACTGTTTGAATTGCAATTGTCGACAACAGCAATATTTTTACATAGCTTACAGAGTTTGCTGAAATTAAATTACTTATTGAAATTACACGCTGATATCGACATGCATTGCCGCAGAAATTTCAACCGTCTACTTTTAGAAAGTCATATTATATCGTCATTTACACTTTTATCTGTGAAATTGAAATCGAGCATAGAACGGTGAGCAATAATGTCGCGGTGTTGTTAATTGCAGCGTTGGACGCGGCGTCTGTATCACCACCACGCGTCAACACAGACACGGCTCTGCTGGCCGCACCTGCTGTTGATGACGTCATAGAGTCGTCGAGGACTGAGCGTGACGTCACGCTGTCTGCAGGCAGCCGGCGCGTCCTGTTCATTGCTCTGGGAGGCGTGTTGGGTGTCATTTTTGTCGTTGTCGTCGTCCTCGCGTTCACCTGCACTCTGAAGCACTGCCAGAGACGTCTGCGACACACCTGTCAGTGCAGGCAGCATCTTCAGCAAAGCAGATCAATATCAAAACCAAATGCTTCGTCAATAGAACAATTATCAGTCCACAATTGTACAACACAGACTGCATTGTGCACCACGTACAGTCAACAACTATCACAAAAAAGCATTTGAGCTATGAAATTAGAATAATTGAGATGTGACATGCGGTCAGAAAGCTGCCTATTGTTCATCATCACCATTGTCATCATTATCATCCAGTAATGTAGGGCCTTAAACACGACTTTTTTTAAAGATTAATACCAAGACCAGGACTTTATTTTTTGTCCACGGAGCGCTGGCCTTGGTCTCAAAGACTAGATCACTGTCGTCATCGTCGTAACATGCGGGCATGTTGTCCATTCATTCTAGACATTGCATTTATACAACTTTATTCGCCATAATACAATGGTAGCACAGTTTGAAAAAACAAACCTTAACTAAATTTAATTAAATAATCAAAATTAAACTAAATTAATTAAAATTAATTAAATAATTAAACTTAATTTAATTAAACTTAATTAATAATAAGAACAGTGATAAGCATAACCATATTAAGCTCGAGCAACGTTCAATAATTTCGACATTAGTTTAACACTTCGTGTCGGTACAATTTCGCTGGGTAATCTGAAGTTAAAACACAATCGACATTTGTTTACAGTATCATTTTTTGACGTACAAAATAATTTCATTAAAAATCACATTTGCTTTTCGTTTCGGCGTATTTATCTAATTTGCCATAGGCCTGTTATTTCCGTTTACGCAGGTTCGCAGAAGCATAATTTCAAGTCGAACGATGTCGATCATTCAGCAAAGTTTCTGAGCAGAACGCGTCAGCAGCTGCAGTTGGTGACGGTTGGAGGTGTGAATGCCGAACAGACGACTTACGATCAGAACAACGAAATACACGAATATAACAGCAACTGCTTCCTAAATACTGCACCTGCACCACGACCGTTGACGACAGCGCGACTGTCAAATGCCTCTGAGGTATAGACGGCGTGATTTGATGATATTCGAATGCGGTAGCCTTTAGGATATCATTCACTTATGTTTTTAACTTTATTTTAATGTCATTTTATGTCAAGTTCAGTTTTATTCGTTTTTTTAATTAGCAACGAATGTTAAAACGCGTTTGCGTTTTGTTGTGTACACATGGTACACAAAACTAATTACGATTATGTTAGCGTCGACAGTAATGTTAGCACAATGAAAATTAGTAGCAGTTCTCGTATGATGAACTTGATGAGGTATGCATCATGTAGTCAGGTCTATTGTGTGATGAGATGGGACAAAGAATCTAGTGGTAAGAGAAAAGTTCAGGCTTACGCCAATTTTACTTTTTCCCTACATTTTTGCATTCTCGAGTTAGAAATAGGAGCTCGTATAAGAGGACAGACAGACCGACAGAGGGACAGGACCCATATTGCAGCCTATTAATGTTAGAACGGCCAAATATAGTAATAGGCCTACTGCTGTTGAATAGTATTATTCAATAGTACTATAAACGTTGTCTGTTGTATACTGTAGAACGTAGCGTTGAACTATGTCACGCCAGTGCCGCCACATTGTGAACGGAAGTCACCACAGCAGTATTACTACCCGTGCGCCTGCAATCAAGCGCAAACAGGTAACTAACTGTTTCATCGCCTACATCGTACTTAATTGCTGTGCCGTGACGACAAAAAATGCGTGACTTTTACAAAAACACAGCGAACTAACTTGTTAAACCAGTTTCACCATCTAACATGCAACGAGGGTGATGTTTAGAACCGGAAAGTTTTAGGGGATCCGGAACAGACGAGTGCATATAACGGAGACATAGGCTACAAATTCTTCTATCTCATTATTTTCCTGTCTGCAGCAGGGGACCGACCGATGTCTGTGAAATGAGTGGAGCCAGGGTCCGCTTGATGATTACGGTTAGTCAGCGGTCAGCCACTGCAAGTAAGTTAAAACCCTCTTTTTTGGTTTTTGCGGAGAGTTTCCCACTTTACATGTTCTCTCTCCCCCCTTTCTCCCTCCCTCTTTCCCAAAATGTTGGTTTTGTCATGTGATAGCTGGCGCTGGTAGTCACGGATCTGTGACTAGTGGGTGTGTCGCCGGTCACTGCAGCTGCAGCAACACGCCACTGAGTCTGCAGTGTCGTCCTGAGTTATCAGCTGACACTCATCGTCATCATCATCAACGTCAGCAGCAGCAGCAGCAGCAGCAGCAGCAGCAGCCGATCTACTGTCAACTGACTACTGACGCTGGCGTGGATGACTCGCTGGCATCCGGGTCCATTGACGTCCAGTTTCAGTCCAGTGCCACCAGCACCATGACGTCAGACGCCGCTCATCCACTGCCGCAGCTGTCACGCTGGAAACCAGTCTCCAACATCCCCGAGCGATGGAGCAGAGAGATTTTGCACGGTTCTGCTGCTGCCGGCCACTGTGAGTTTGTGACGTACACTGTATTTGAATTACTTAGACTCATGCCTTGTCGCTGCCAGTGGAACATATAGACCACAGACCATTTCTTTCTATCTAGGTGTCCTGTGCTGCCGTTTACGTGTTTCTCCAGCTATATTTAAAACTTGCTGATCTCATTTCTTTCTCCAGTTTCTTTCCACGTGTTTTTTGATCTTCCTCTTTTTCTGTGGCTTTGTGGTGTCCACTGTAGTACTTTTTGGCGTGCATGTATGTCTAAATCAATTCCATTTCTTTCTTGTAACTGGTTCATTGTTGGCTCTTTGGTCAGTTGTCTCACAACATTGTGACGTAACGAATGTGCGGTGAACTGAAGAAGATGTATGATAACGAAATATCAGCTGCATCAACGCACTTGTAAACTTATGTGGCTATAATAATTATGAGCCTACGACTTTACTTCAGTTGTCAAAATATGCAAGTTAACAAAATGCGTATGTCATTGCAACGAAGTGCTTCAAACAACATCTTACGTGAATTTGCATGCTGCGAAGTATGGACCTAAATAATCTGGGGGGATTTTTGAAACTTGCTTTAATAATGCTGTGAACATGTGACACCTGCTTTTTGGCAGTTTAAATAGATGAGGTTACTTAGCTAACAATTCACACAATTTGTAGTAATATTACAGCCAGTGTACTGTTTTGTGCTGATACTGTAGCGGATCTGTGGTCGCTGGATCATGCAGTACGTGACACAGACTCCGCCCATCAGTCGTCATCGATGACGTCAGTGCAGGGCGTGCACACGGACCTCATAGACTGTCTGGTGCCACGTGACACAGACAGTGAGTCGTACTTGCGCGGTGATACGACGGCGGCAGCGACATCGGTTGGACGGCGGCCTCAGCGGCTAAACAACGCCGCGCTGCTAGTGACGGACGATGACGACGCCTGTTACAGAAGCTTAGCAGACAGCATGACTGCCGGAGCATATCAGATCAAACTCACCGACCGAATGACCGTTCTATCACGTTGATCGTTTGGTGTCATACCGCTATCAAAGCATGTAAGCGAAGCGGAGCAAACTGGGTGGTCGGGTGAGCAGAATGGAGCGGTGAGTGGGAGTGAGGAAAATCGAGGGAGCGGGAACGGAGAGGTGAGCGGAGTTGACAGAAGATATGCTTGAACGCGCAACGGAAATGCAGCCCGATCCGTACCGCTCACATGCTCTGCTGTTGATAAGACGTCGTACATATGTGACAGTAGCGTACTACATAGAGTCAGCTCCTTGCCGTTTTATTACTCTTTGTGGATCAAACAAAATTTCTAGATGCTTATGTTTTTCTTACTGTATCTCCCTTTTACCTCATGCCGTCTGTTTTTCTGTTTATTGTTTCAAAATAGGTGCAAATAAAAACTATTTTCAGTTATCATTATCAGTTTTTTATGTCCTCATTATAAGAGGGTCATAAGAGATGCGACGATCGATTCTTGATAATTTCAGTCAGCAGTTTCTTTTAACGGTCTTGCAGATTGACAATAGCCATGACGAGTGACGAATTTTTAATGATTTTTGTTTACTATAAAAAAGATCGGTAAAGACGAGATCAACAAAGATGATCGCGTGTTGATTAATGTTTTATGTCGGGCGAGGAACTGGAACTAAAAACGTCTGTTGTGAAAGTTTTGAGGTAAGAATTTGGCCAAGACAATCGTGGACCACTGCTGGAGAAAGTCAATTCTTTCACTGTCACATACCGTGGACAGTTAGCAATAAAGTAGTTGTTAAATATCCCACCACACTTTAACTGTGTTGCTACACTACCATGTGAAACATAAATTTTCAAAAATCACCAAAATCACTAATACATACGCAAAAAAAATTGTATTCTGAAAAAAATTTTCACCAATTTTTATACAAAAATTAAATTGTTTGGTTTTATATACATTTCTGATGTTCGTAAAAGAAAGCATGATATTGTCGTAAATAGTAATTTTTAATGCACAGAAAATATACCGGTGATGTAATGTGCCGTTTCGCAGTGGAGACAAGGCTCTGATGAGGAACTTGTACCGGTTCAAAAAATACCGTTTTCGTAGAATACTGGCAGAATTTTTAAAGATAAACTGCAACAGGGAAAGCGTGGGAATGTTATTAACACTGATTGTGGAAACATGCAGCACCAACCAATGGCATAAGACCGGCAGACTGAAGCATACACGTACTGAAAAGAACGTGATCACTGTGGATGAAATGGTAGGCTTACTAAAGTACAAAGTCCAGAAACAAACGTATCGTTTAACACGCCAGATAACCGAAGAAACTGATCTAACAAAGTGTAGCATCATTCACTGCATTTTTGGTCAGAAGTGTATTTTGTTTACTAACACACTTGCTGTCTATTATTGTTAGTTTTTCTTGCATTTGTATTTCACAAGGTAGTGTAGTGACAGTTAGCATGTGGCGGGATTTCAATAATCACTTTATTGCTAATTTTCCATGGAATGCACCAGTGAAATAATTTTGAAAATCGGTTGATTTTCAGCGAAGATATAGACAACCACAAAGTGGGACGTTTTTGGGGGGCACAGTGTATACATGGTGTTTTATAAAAATGGACCCCTTTTTCTTTCTTTCATAACTCACTCAAATGTCTACCAATTTACACAAAATTTTGCCAGTTATAGCTCAAGAAATATTAATTCAAAATATTTTAACAAAATATGGCAGTTGGTTAAATACTCTTTGCTAGTCATGATGTAACGCTGACGTTATAATATGTCGTGAGTACAAGCTTGATTGTTTCAAATAGTACGTCAGTTGTTATCTGGCTCCGATAGTGAACTTAATCTGGTTCGCTGATGAAAAAATGTTTATTGTATCAGCACTCAGCAACATGTGAGCTGAAGTCAGGTGTCTATCGAGCCAGAAACTTGATCATCTTGCAGGCTCTGTTTGCTGGTGCACTGTCATGCAAAAGTCAAACTATCCCCACAGACACGTAAATGCGACTGCTTTGAGCATTTTTTGTGGCTGCAACTGTAAAACTTAAAGAATTTGTCACCAGCAAACCAAATCAAGTTCACCATCAGAGCAGGGTATCAACAGAAACACCAGTTGAGACAAACAAGCTTGTACTCACGACACATTATGACGTCAGCGTTACGTCACGAATAGCAAAGAATATTTAATCAACTGCCATATTTTGTTAAAATATTTTGAAAAAGTATGTCTTCAGCTACAACTGGTTAAAATTTCATGTAAATTGACCATCATTTAATTGAATTATAAAAGGAAGAAAAAGAGGTCCATTTTTTATGAAACACTGTGCATATTTCACAGTAGTTTCACATCTGTCACAACACATGACAGATGTCTACTTACTGCACACATGGCATACATGATGGTCGAACAAACACAAAGCCAATTACGAAAACTGACAATTTAATTACTGAAATAAATCATAATTATCACAGAGCAAACGTACAGATGTTAATATTATACACAGTCACAAAGCCCAAAGAAAGTCATGGTAATCCACATACCATAAATTGGCATAAAATTTCAAATAGAAGCCATGTCCTGAATAAATGATGGTTCCCGGATGCAGGTCAGGGGTAAAGGTAACTTCTACTAATAGAAGCTTGGTTATGGTGATAAGCCAAGTCCTGGATGTAAGCTGGGTCCAAGACACAGGCCGATATGACGAGGATACCGATATACGCAACAAAAAGAGACAAAAGTTTTGCAATTCTTTTGAAAATATGGTGAAATACCGGTAAGCCCTGGGGGTCAAGGTAACTTGTACTTATAGAAGCTGGATCCTAGATAAATGCTGGGTCCCGAACACAGGCTGGATCAAGTCAATTTGTACTGATAGAAGCCATGGGCTTCGAGCCTGGGGTTCTATTGGAAGTTTACGGTAATAAACTGATAGTGATACTGCAAGCAAATGAAAGCTCAATGTCAATGAGTTATGATAATGGTTATATGTGCCTACGCGATCGCAGTGTACATCAGTTTTATGCACCCAAACAAAATGCATATTTCAATAAGATCACTATAAACCGATATTGCTAATCAGTCAGTAAACTGGCGCTGTTTTCTGTGTATGTGGCTGACGATGAAGCTGGTATGGCAGCGACAACAGGCAGTTGCCTGGCCAGCACACACTGAACAGCATCCACAGCTGCAGTGTTTCTACCGAGACAATGTAACAGCTCACTGACACCTTGTCTGCAATGCAGCACAACGTTAGCCATTAAACTAACAAGCCACTGAACTTCAACACAACAGCACAGAGCGTAAATGTGACTGTCCAAGCCAACAATTCCCATAATCACTGACCAACCGACTGAGCTATGGATATGAAACCAGCAACCATTCTACATCCTTCTATTGTTTTTTTGTCTTGCTGTCTCCTAGTTTAATTAATTATGAAAATTACGAGACAACTGGGGCAAGCCACCAATACTACATACTTCAAAAGTAAAATCAACCCACAATGATACACCATCTAAGCCCTGTGCACTACAACATCTTAACAGAGGTGGAACTTCACTTCTTAACTAGAGCTTTCTAGATCAGATCAGAGAAGAAAAGTTGCTTTGCATTGCACCAGGAATTTTTTTTACAGACATATGCTTTCCTGTTATGTCATCAACAACCGTGTTCTAAATAGCTAAAACGTCTATCAGTTGTCTTTGCAACAAAAATGATACCACCACACAATGATCTTACTGTCACTTTGTAGACCTACTGGTATTCGTAACTTGTTCGTTTGCACAAACTGCCTAAAATTATCAACAACTCGTTATGCAGAATCCTTTTTACTGTATTGTTTACCTAATTCTAGATAATTGTGATGACATTTCTTTTAAATTAGCTGCAACACATAATAAAAGTTTTATTCATTCAGTTGTCACAGCAAATCAACACATTACAGAGTTCAATCAAACTGACGGAACTTGCCTGAGCAGCTGAGCAATGCAAGCGTCGGGCTGATGATGCAGTAGTGCCATGGTCACCATACTCGCGTACATTCTTGTACAGTCATCAGTCGAACAAACAAGCTTCTCACAGATCACACTGAACCATCTCATCTACAGCATCATAAATGAACGAGACAGGATACAGCAGCGAACGATTGTGTTTAAACTCACAAATATCTACAGCGTGACAGAGAAACAGAGCATCCTGCTAACAGCACAGCTAATGGTATGTGCTTATCAGCAGTTTACAAATAAAACTGACTTTTTTTAAAAAAAATCAGAATGAGTCCACAAACTGCCAATGGCGAAAAACTAACGCCACTCTACAACTATGTCTGCTGCTGCAGTTACATTCAGCATTCTGCTACTAGTACACTGCAAACTTTGATTTGCTTGATCTGTTCTTCAATGCTACTCAAAATGCAGACTTTATGACCCACAAAAAATTCTTACATACTGTTGGATTAGCACCTTTTACCCAACAAGATGCCCATCAAACAAACAACATTATTGCAGGGAAGACCGACATCTAACTAAACATGGTGCACACTGATGATCACAAGAACACAACAGACAAATAACTAACTACAGTTGAAGTAGCAAGCATACCAATGTGTCGATGTTGGTGTGAAAACGTGCAAAGTTAGACAGGCCACGAGCAGCATGCCTCAACAACTCAACATTGTAATGAGATGATGTAGAGACAATACTGCACAGAGCCACTAGATGCTGGGCCAGACCCCCCTGCAATAAACACAGGCATTGTCTCTGTCAACAGATGTCTGTAAACTAATTATAAAATAATTACACCTGAAACTGCCACTGTTATGAATACTACAGCTTTTATTAACAATCTGCATCCAGCATGTGTGGCGGGATATATAATAATCACATTATTTCAAATTGTCTGCAGACTGTGCCAGTGAAAGAATTTTGAAAATTGGTCAATAACTGGCTTGGACAAAAGTTTTTGGCACGTTTTTTATGGCCATAGTGTAGAAGATACATCAAACTATGGCTTGCAATCTCAATGTGGGACAATGCATTTAATTCTATCAAGTCAAAGACCACATACAGTTTGACAGCAGAATTCAAACCTGAGATATTCACTAAATTTATTAGCAACAGACAATTCACAAATACTATACAAAAAACTAAAGACAGGATATGTGATATGATGAATGACTTGAATTGAAAAACTGGGAGGCAAGATTAAACTAAAAAAAACTAAAAATGTGTTAAACTGAGCTGGAAAAAGACACGGAAGTACTGCTACATAAAATAAACGAAAAAATCCAAAAAAAGTGATTATGGGGAGATAAAAGCCTGACATCAGAAAAAAGGAAGAAAGAAATAAATGTACCTGTGACATTTCATCGACAGCAAGGTTAGCAACAAGACACACTGCGATGGTAAGCACATCGACACTCGCCTTTTCACGCCATACCAGGACATCAGCAACTGAACTGCCATTGTACAAATCTTCCTACAGTACATTATTCACTAACTTGACACAACATTCTGGGTAAAAAGCTTCATCACATAAACTGAGAAAAATCATTGTTCTTATAGACAATAAAGTTATTTAGATTAATTACTTAAAATCAGCTTGATACAGTATACGGAACCAGATATTTAATAACAGCTAATTAACGAAAGTTATTTGTGTATGTATAACTGTAATTTACATTCAGAGCAATATGATTATTTTATTTTCACATTACATACAACATACACGAATGCTACAGGGTTTGCTAAAAGTAAACATAATGATTATTATGTAAAAAAGTGAAAAAATATTAGCTGAGCATTATCGGGTAGCTACTGCTAAGTGCCAGACCTGAACTAATCGATTTCGGTTGTGAGGAGTTGATGCTGAGATCTGCATCAAAATTCTTAACGACATTTTCTGTACCTTAACCACATTGCACATCATAAGGAGCATATCAGCAGCAGTCTCATGCGCTAATTCATGATTTATTCTAAATACAGGGTGGGCCAAAAAAACGTGCTACTTAACTTTTGTCTCTATCTTCGCTAATTATTGACAGATTTTCAAAATTCTTTCACTGACACACTCTGCAGACAATTTGCGATAATGTGATTATTAGAAATCCCACCTCACCTTAAATGCGTCTCTACAATAACTTGTGAAATATCAATGAAATATGCATCCAGAATGATAATAACAAACAAACATTTTGGTAAAATGGAAATAAAACACTTCAGACCAACATTACAGTGAATGGTCTGTATGACACTAGACTGTGTGGATATAACACAATCTAGTGTCATCTGAATCATTCATCGCAATGTTGGTCTGAAGCGTTTTTTTCATTTACCTAAATTTTTTGTTATCATCGTTAGTTTTTGCTTACATTTGTATTTCACAAGGTAGTGTAGAAGTGCATTTACCGTGTGCTGGGATATACAATAATCACATTATTGCAAACTGTCTGCAAAGTGTGCCAGCGAAAAATTTTTGAAATTGGAAAATTGGTCAATAATTGGTGAAAAAAAGGACAAAAGGAAAGTGGCATGTTTTTAATGACCCACGGTGTACATCAATATTATCAACAACAATTGCTGTACCTTAACAATAATGTACACAATACTCAGCTCTGCATCAGCGAACACTGCAAGCGGCATCTACGAGTGAAACATAAACTCTCTGTGGTATGGTTAGTAGAAAACTGACTGTCCATTATAAACATGTGCCTGAGCTATCTTTTATTTTATAGAACTATCTGTGACAATGATAATGATTACACAATACACACAGTACAGTGAATCTAGCAGCTTGCTCAGCTCAGAGAAAAAAACAACAATTGCTGTGCACTGAACAGAGCGCAAAGTTTTGGGCACAGATGTTGCATTCAACATGACCAACATTCACTGCAACGATCAAAATTTCCAAAACTGTCCGATTGATATCAATCAATGTAAACCATCTATGTTCCATTTTTTATGTGCTATCTTGCATCTTACTATAATGCACGTAGAGTCTGTTTGTCTGAGACAATATACAAGACAAATTGTCTGTCTGTCAGCCCGCTCTAGCACCTTCCCTGCAGACCCCGACCACGGCGTTTGAGTCCTTGGGCCTTAAGTACGCACCCCCATCTTGCTCCCCAGTCCTTTGTTTGCACACACCAAGGAGTCGGAGGACGCCGTAAAAGTCAGAAGCTTAACCAGCGTGCTGCGTCTGGTCTGGTCCGTCAGTGCATCGCAGAAACGACCACTCTGAGATGACACCGAGGCAACATACTGCAGAGAGGTCAAACGAACTGCATCGGACGTGTTAGAGTGACACAGCGACAACATCGTGTCCAGAACCCCATCATTCAATGCTTCAACAAGCGACAAATAACACGGTCACCATGCAGCCCAATACATGCTTGCTCATAATTACAGCAAATACACTGGGCGACTTCACTTTGTGACTTAAGACTTTCACTGAGACTTTCGCTGAGCCTAAACTTCGGTCTATGTACCTACTTAAGTCACAAAGTGAAGTGATTACGCTGAGACTTTCGCTGAGCAAAAACATGGCAACTATTTACAGTCCTATACATAGGAATAGTTTAGTAAATTAAAGCAGTCTAGTACCAAAAATAAATGCCATAATGGCTACAGAATGACGTGAGACGTTACGTTATTACGTCATTTGCATGCGTGGCGCAATTAAATAAGCAAGTCCAAACGTACCAAGTTAATTTATTTCCTGTTAAGTTTATCAGTTTTCCGCCATTTTAAATCATTTTGGTCTAAGTCAGTAAACTTGAAAAGTACTGCCAGAGACCAATATGCGATAGTTGTGAGTAGGGGGAGAGGGAAGCAGAGGGAGTGACCTCAGAGTCACATTAGTGATTGATGGTTGAATGGCTGGCGGACAATGTCTGAATGCCGAGTAGTGAGGATGGTTGGACAAATCATTTTACACCAATTCTGTCTGTCATAAACAAACACTTTAAAATATATCTAGCAAAGCTGTCTCATGGTGTGGGAAGCCTTACACTCTAGCCAAGTTAGAATGAAGGACTAAAACAAACAACATCATGTCAACTTGGTTAAAAATGAAACTGAAACTACATGACAGCTAGAAATACCGATCATCTGGACTGGTTCACTGGTACAAAGTTGAGTAAGCAGAGTTATCACACTGACAAGTTCATTCACGGAGCTCATGCTTGTATCAAGCAGAAGCCTATAAGCAAATCACAGCACTTACAAATCAAGGCAAACTGCATTACAATTAAAAGCACTTGCACCGCTAAACTTTTCCACCTGGATGATAATCTGAATCTAGTTCTGCATGCGGTGACACTTGCGTGAAATGCCACCAAAATGCAACCAACCATTCCTCTGACCAATCCCCAATCAAACATCTCACCAAAAAGTTACAATACATTCACCAATTTTTGCATAATCTTGCAAACAAACACAACTAAAAATATCATCTACATGCTTTGGCAAAGGCAACAAAACAGTAACAATGAAACATTTATAAACCATTATAAGGCAGTATGGTAGTCTTGTACGACTGATAGTAAAATAAAAAAGTTAACTAACTGAGTTAAGAAAGAACAAAAAACTTTTGTATCACATACTGAGTTACAAAGCACAACAAAAGCCCAGCTAACACAAACAGGAAGGCGCAACAGCCATGGTGCATGTTTGAAAGCCCAGTAAAACCAAGTCTAAGTCAGTCGCCAGAGGCCGCCAGATAACCCGTGGCTATAGTGTCTATAGTGTTTTGCTCATACTCACCACAGAGCGTGACGTGTCTCGCTCAGCCAATGCCATATCAGCTGGATATCGCAAATTTTCCCTACCACCCTCTCATTTAGCGCCCTAGTTTGGGGTGACCCCTTTCGAATTTATGGAAAAGCTTTATGGTTCCTGAAACTAGAATCTTCCAGACAGCCGATGGTCAAGATTTGGTGAACCTAGCTTGCACCATTTTTGACTGATCCACCCGTGTGACAGACAGACAGATGGACAGACAGACAGACAGAATTGTGATGGCTAAAACGCACTACAACAGTAGCTGCTGTCGGGTGTAAAAAGCGTTGCACGTTAAGACTACTAGGAACCAATTCAAATTACTGCAGCTGTTCTACACTTATACTGCCAATTCATGCATTAAACAGATAACTCGTATCATTCAGCTTATGGCACTGACTGTACTGAAAGTTATAGTATAAACCTGAAACAAAAAAAGGTGAAATCTAGACTTCTTTGCAATGTTATCAAGGACTTTGTGCTCGAGAACAAGAACAAGGCCAAGGACACGGGACCTGTGGACGAGGACAAGAACTTACAAAAACAGCAAGGACAAGGACGAGGACAAGGACAAAGACTTGGAACTGAGGACAAAAACGAGGACAAGGAAATGAAGCCGAGGACAAAGCTGAGGACTTGAGACCAAGTTTAAGGCCAAGGCCAAAAACCTCAAGGTCAAAACCAATATTATTACATCTAAAAGGCCCTACCACAACGACACATTAACGTCAACTGGGGTGACTTTAGCAAGATTTTGCACATTCTGAACGTCATTAGTAGCATCATACTACTGGAATAGTCCAACAATGAAAAAAAATATCAGATAAACAAAAAAACTGACCTCTTGTGACTCTTGCAATTCCAGACTCAGTAAGTTTACTCTTTGTGACAAACTTCCCATTATGTTGTATTTATGTACAACTTCAAAGTTGCAGGCTTTGAAATCAAATTGGTTTAGTGATATTGTTGACAACAATGTTGTGGAGGTTTCAACAGTTGACGAAAATAATGGTGTTCTTAAATTACATAGAAAATAGGGCCAAGCACTGAACCCTGTGTGATGCCGCTAAGAACATCAGACCAAGTGACATAAGTGAGTGAGATCCAATTACTAGCATCACGGGTTTCGGTATGTCAATAGCTAATGTTCAACATTGTTTTCAGTTTGTAAGTAATAAACTGATAATGAACAGAATTTACTAAAGCTCTTGGCATTATGGCCGAGGACTTTGTCTCAAGGCCAAGGACAAGGCCAAGGACTTGGGACCCGAGGACGAGAACGAGGACAAGGACTTGAGGCCAAGGACAAAGACGAGAACAAGGACACAGCTCTTTGTCCTCAAGGAGCCTCAAGGACGAGAACAAGTCCTCAAGGACACATCACTGCTTCTTTGTATGCAGAATATGTAAATTTATAAGCGTGTTTAATTTGCACAAAAGCAAAACCTGTTTAGAGTTGTTATAATGCCCACATTAGCCATGTATGCATGTAGAACAGGATGTGCAGATAATTCAGAAAATGACCTCAACACAACATTCTACAACAGAGCAAACACAAAAGCATATGACACAGTTTCACATATGCATATAGCATAGTTTTAACATCGTGCACTGCATTCAGCAATAGGCCTTCAGTACTCAATTGCTGCTAGTTAAATGTCCGGAATGGCATCCGGCTTGTAAAAGTTTTTCTCCAACAATTTACAGCCCAACAAACCTAGTATAATTGGTTGGCTAAATATAAATTGACAGCGGCAGCACCAGCAACACAGCATGGTCAAATGAATCCATCTTTAGCATCTGACTCACCTAAGACATGTCAAATTAGGCTATGACATAGAGATTCGTGTACAAAAAAACCCAATAATTTAGCTGGCTTCCCTAACATCAATGACATCAATTATTCACAAAAGTGGTAAATGTCCTGTGTTTAACAACCAACCAATAGCCAAAGATGATAAATAAAAAGGTCATAAAGTCTGATACTTCTGAAAAAACATTCACATCACTTCTATAACCATAAAGGAAAAAAACAAAACAGTAATAACAAACGCAAATCAGAACGTAGATTAAAACATTTCTACCACACTGACGTAACTTTTGGTTGTCACAAATCATGAGCATCACAATATAATTCTGTGAAGTTTGAACAATCTCTTTAAAAATAGTAAAAATACAAAAATCAATCTGACATAATTCAGCTTACAAACCACAATTTCAAGTTCCTTTACTCTTGCAAGTGAAGCTAGTGCAATAATTCCTCCCATTTCAACCAGCTATAAAACAAAAAAAAAACACACTGGCATGCACAATGCACAATATATCACACAGATTGATATAAGCTACATGTCATAATTGAGACATCTGCTGCAAGAAAACATAGCAAACTAATCTACGCATGTAAGAGCGCAACAAAATTACAGATATACCAAAAAATGGCTACAAATCTAACTACACTCTTCAGAAAAAAAACCCACTCACGTTTTCTTTTATATCTCCATGGAAAATGTTTAAAATTTCACCAAATTTTCAGGGAATATTTAAGAGGAAACAAGTATTCCATCGGTAAAAAGCTAAATATTCCTTGCTATCGGTGACATCGTGATGACTTCATACTTCCGTATTTGTAAATTATGGGTTTTATCGTAAAAGACAAACATTTGATGAAACGTTAAAACACATCGATTGATCATTGTACTGACTGAACCCAATCTGTCATGCAGTTTTCCATTGTAAACTGTTTTAGTGATTTATCTCCTTGGCTTAGTGCGAGGTACTCAATTTTGTTGATGTCGGTAGGCACAGGCGCACTGTGTCACTGCATGGATGACCACCTGCCCGATCAGACGATCGGCTTGATACTGCAGGACATGTCAATTTTTAAAATTTTTATTCCATAAATATTCAATTGTTTGTCCATTGTTCAGAAACATCTTGCACAATCTTGTGGCTCGCAAACATTTCATCAAATGTTTGTCTTTAATGGTAAAACCCATAATTTCCAAACACAGAAGTATGAAATCATCATGACGTCACCGGTGACAAAGAATATTTAATTCTTTCACCAGTAGAATAGTTAATTCCTCCTAAACTCTCCCTAAAATTTTGTAAAAATCTAAACATTTTCCTTGGAGATATGAAATAAAACGTGAGTGGGTGTAATTTTCTGAACACAGTGTATAATGCACATGCATGGTTTCTTGTATGTAAAATCTTGGAGAAAACTATAGCTCCATGCTGAAAATAATGGCCTTTCATGAATTTCATAAGTTGTAACCTGCAGCTCAATCCTGAGATTTGGACTTCTGAGGTCACTGCCAAGAACAAAACTTCTGTCAAACTGTTAACAATAGAATTCAAGCAGAAAGTCATGTCACTCACAGATATGATCATTTGTTGTTCACGACACATTTCACTGAAGCCGAGTGCAGCCTTCAACTTGTCTTCCTACAACAATTTGCAACCACATCAGTAACAGCTGCAATTACTGCACGATTCTAATATAAATGAAAGTAAATGAGCATTGAGAAATGTTAACAGAACTCTACATGTTATACGTTAAAAATGACATCAAAATTTTTGAATGATGAACAAAGGCCTACGTGTGCTAACTGTGAATGTCGGTAGTCTTAGTACATCTTCTGCATTCTGGCAAATGTTACAAGTTAACATATCCTTCCAACAAAAAACACTGAAATATGAAGGTTTCACAAAAAATGAAATCAATAAATGACAGTTATCCTTTCAAACATAACTTATCAAAATTTTTTAAAAAGCAATTAACAGAACAGCAACAATCAATGAGATAAGTAAACAAACTCACAACACTAGATGACTGTGCCCTGATAAGCAGATTAACAAACTGCTCACATGTTGAACACACCCGCTGTTTCGTTGTGTATGAAAGATGGCAAAGCAAAATCTGCAATCAATTAAGTTTTACTTAACTTCAATTTCACTTTAAATGCCAATTTCACTTTAAATGCCAATTTTCTACATTGGTAGCTTTTATTATTTGTTATTTTTCTGTTTATTTTCCGGATGTAGTCTTCTTCTTATATCCTATCTGACACTCACATTGAGTTGTCCTCAGGCTCTGCCTTCCACCATCTTTAGTTATAAACGTCTAGCAATGCTGCTGCTCTTGGTTAAAAACGAGGAAAACATGTGCACATCTCATTTCCATGCACCAATGCCTGGCTTATATTGCACAGCTACACCTCCACCAGCAGCTTGATTACAACAGTGCTACTCTCACAATGGTGTGCAATGAAAAATCAGGGCAGACAGGACAAAAGAAGCCTCTTGGAAACATATTTGGTACATCCAGCTTAAGCTGTGTATATGACATCAGTGCATTCCAAACCAGAAGAATTTTCACCAAAGCAAAATGCTCTTCTTAACACTCAACTCGCAAAGTCAATCAAAAGTTGAACTACTAGACGATAAAACATTAGAAATGTCAATAAATCTGAACAACTCAAGTCATTTACTGGAGCCATGGAGCAGTTATCATATGGGCTAGGCAAGCTAAATGAGTAACCTTCTGACTACAGCACTGTGCACAGTAAATGCGTCCACATTGCCGACAATGATGCTTGCGACGCACTGCACCAAACAGTTCTCTGCAACGACAGCACGCTGACACATCGTTGTCTGCCACCCACCTATACACACACAAATGACAATATTTCATATGTCAAAAAGTACACTGGCAACTACTTATAGACTTTTTACGCGCGAAAGCAGAATGCTTCACGCATCTTTGCCATCGTCTGGGCGTCCGTCCGTCTGTCCGTCTGTCACACTCGTGATCTGTATCAAAACGGTGCAAGCTAGGGTTGCAGCGTTCGAAGGCAGCGTTGATGTAGTGTCAATAGCAAATAGAAAGCGGCATTAACCCTATAGCGTTTAAACGCTAGCATTCATGTAGCGTTGATGAGCGCATGGAACAAGAGATTCAGTGACGTCGTGTACATAGAGAAAGCGGCATTAACGCTATAGAAGCTGTAGCGTTTAAACGCTAGCGTTGATTATAGACGCTATAGCGTTTAAACGCTAGCATTGATCTAGTGTTGACGAGCGATGGAACAAGAGCTTCAGTGACCTCATGTAGCTGGTCAGGGGTCAGGGGGGCGAAGCCACCCTGAAGCTGAAGCACTTTTGGTTTTTAGACGTTCAATGGAAGCCGCAAATTTGCCCACTTTTGTAAACTTTAAAACGCAAAACAATCAAATATTTGTGTTATAGTTGCAAAAAAATCATGAGTGGCCATGAAATTGGGGGGGCTAAAACAAAACTGGAGGAAGGATACCTGTGCCCCCCGGCCTGGGCCTAAAACCGCCACTGGCCACAGTACATCCGTGATGGACAGACGGACGGACAGACGAATGGACAGACGACAACCCACATGTGACAACAGCTTGACCGTTACTAAAGTACGGTCGGCTAAAAATTAACGCACATGGGTAAGTTTACTAAATTCTGTGAAGCAAAAGTTCCAATATTTACCTTATATTAAATTGCGGTTATTTGCAGTGGCATTTCTAGCCCCTTAATATCTGGGGGGCATGGTCCCATAGCGAGCGTGGTAGCGCGAACCTATAATGGGATCTGAGGGCGGAGCTCCCAACGGGAACCAGGGGCAAAGCCCTTGGTGAGGGGTCAGGGGGGAAAGCCCCCCTGAAGCTGAAGCACTTTTGGTTTTTGGGCATTCGCTATTGATGCTACATCAATGCTACATGAACGTTAGCGTTTAAACACTATAGCGTCTATAATCAACGCTAGCTTTTAAACGCCGTTTAAACGCTAGCGTTTAAACGCCATAGCGTCTATAGCGTTAATGCCGCTTTCTCTATGTACACGAGGTCACTGAATCTCTTGTTCCATGCGCTCGTCAACGCTACATGAACACTAGCGTTTAAACGCTATAGCGTTAATGCGGCTTTCTATTTGCTATTGACGCTACATCAACGCTGCCTTCGAACGCTGCAATCAACGCTAATATATCACACGTACCTTTATATGTGTAAGGGAAAACCGTAATTTAAACATTAAGCACAAAATCGTACTATATTGCACGTGAAATTGTCGCCCCCTGGTGAATGTAAATGTTGCGTAATGACACGTCTCTCGACGTCAATTTTAGTACAAACTTAGCTATGGCGGCCTGTTGTAAACGATGAAATCATGCTGAATAAGCGATAAAATAACACAGTAATAATTCACAGTATTAACTGAAAAAAGAAAAAAAAAGTATACAGTTGCAATTTTCGTAGATATGGATTTTCACGGCAGATAGCGAAAATGCTTACTTATTTTCCGTGAATTTTCACGGCGGATATAATCTTCGGTTTCTAACAGCAACATTTTCCGCAATTTTAATTCCGCAAAGTACACCTTCCCAGCAACAAGCACCACAGCAATGTTCACCTCTGTTGTATCGTGAACTGTGTTGTCTTCAATGAGTTTCTGGTGCATCGCTCTTGCTAGCGGGCTGCGAATGTTCATACCGAGTTCAAAAACTACATATAAATCAGCGTTACTGTGACAATCACACTGTTTAGCTTGTTTTGTTTACATGCAGCTGAATTAATTCAAATTTATTCTATGTTTTATGTCTAGGGTTTGTTATAAATATGTAAATCAACGGGACCATACTACTTTCACATGGGGGTGTGCGGGGGTGTGATTCTAAATTCTAAGATTACGTAGTTTACATCAATTCACCGAAGCCACCAGAACTACTGGTGGCCTAAGTAAGCAGAGGCAAAAGCCATATGACGCTTACTATCCTAATAACTAGATTAACTGTGTGTTTCCGGTTGCAATTCCCGTTTCAAACAATTTTTAAATTGATTTATTGTATTACTGGTTACAC
>Ga0209367_1003101_pt1 | contig 22401 bp, 14 predicted proteins | sample WorMetLIZISLAND2_FD_187412 | JGI IMG/M metagenome (GOLD analysis project Ga0209367, IMG submission 187412) | Marine gutless worms symbiont microbial communities from Max Planck institute for Marine Microbiology, Germany - Olavius geniculatus... ... | reverse complement strand
GCAGAAAGCGCTATCGTGTTGCTGCTAGATGGGCCTGAAAACTATCAGAAGATTTCCGTGGTCTATCCCAGGAAAAACCCGGGGCTCCTACAAGACCGGTCCGTCCCCGATAGGGGAAAGGCGCTTTCAGCGAGGAGAACTAAGGGAAAACAGTATTGGCTAGTGCAAAAATGTCAATTCATAAAAATTCCCGGGAATTCCCGAACGGGAATTCCCGGTGGCCTTGCACTTGATTACAATGCCAGCACTAGCAGTAGCTACATTAGTTTAAGAGTTTGTGATAAAACTAAATAAATATGTTAAGCAAAACTTAAAGTTAATTACAAAACTAAAATTAATTACCCGGTATTACCGGTAAACAGTTTTGTTTGTTTTGTTGAGTGATAATAAATTAATAATTAGCTTAATCGAAATTTACCAATATTACACCGTTCACCGATACCGTGCGATTTATCAATTCACGTTGTCTAAAATGCTGATACATATGCAATTCATTTCACAGTATGATTCACAAATACCATCAATTTCAAAAAATTGCGATAATTCAAATTTTCGATATATTGTCCCATCACTACTGTTGCTGCACCATAACACCATGGTTACGAATGTTGTTTACAAGTTGTCTATGCGAAATATCAAAGAGACGTGTAAATATATGTATAAATCAGTATAAATTAAATGTTGAAATGGCAGAAAGACAGTACCATCTGAAGTTTGATGCATCGAAAGCTGCAGATGTGGACGCGTACCTAGAATACAGGCGCATTGTTGGCGACGATGACGGCGGAGTGCTGTTCACGCCTGAGCAATACGAGAAGTACAAGAAGGAAGTACTGCCACAGAGAATGGAAAAACGACTGTTCACCAGTTGGAGTAACTCTGCTGGTATGGACTGTAAACTGGTTGGACCAGAGACGCCGTGTTTCTGTCAGCACAGGTACAAACAACATCGTACTGACTTTACGGTGATTCCGGACAGCCGACCGATCTCGTTACCTTGTCAGGTGAAAGGCTGTCGATGTGCATCTTACCATTACGTGCCACTTCTCAGCTGTTGTGCAATTCGCTGTAACTGTAAACATGAAGCAGACGAGCACTCAGAAGTCCATCCTTACCGGTGCAAGAGAGGAGGGTGTCAGGGATGTTCGGGGTTTACGAGTTCATACACGTGCAGCTGTGGTGAGAGATACAGTCAGCATCGGATGATCGTCGAGACAAAAGCCGAGAGAGAGGCACGTGGTCATCCAGTGGGGATTGACACTCCGTACAAAGCAATGGGTGGCTTGACAGGCTTCAGTTCACTGGCTGAAGGCTACATGAGGCTTGATCCCAGCGGACAGGGTGCACCTTCAGAGGAGTTCCTTGCACAAGACATTACAGTGCAGGATCATGCATTTCTCAGAGCCGCAGTTCCATCAATTCAGGCACATCAAGAAGCTAACAAAGACAAGCTGGATGCGAACATGGCTGAGATGATGTCCGCCATGCGCCGACCTGGAGAATCTGACATGGACTTCTATGAAAGAAGGTATCAAGAACGACTGAAGGCTGAACGAGCAAGTAAACGCGGAGTAGTTGCATCAAGTCAACTTCGATCAGCACCACAAAAGTCACAAGAGAAACCTGCCAAAAGAAAATGACAATATATGCCGTAGTGTATCATCGCTATCTGATGGGCATTGACAGCCTGGCACCTTCTCTTGTTGTTAGTAAGACACATTTGACGTAAATGTTAGTTGCTTCAATGGTGATTTATTATATAGCACTTACATTTTAGTGCCTTTCTGATTGTTTTTATACTACTATGTATTAGTTTCTACAGCTGTTTATTGTTTGAGATAGTAATGTTGAAAAGGGTACGATATTTATGTTGAGCAATAACTGTTATATTATATGTTGTGTTTAAAATGTATTGTGCATTATCATATTATACATCACGTTTAACAGCCATCTGTTGAAATACAAAATCAAAAGAGTCCATGGAACATAAGTCAACAAAGATATATCAACCATATATTTTCATGTGCTATACTCTAACAACCACTTACAGTCCATTGCCTTTTCTTATTGTTACTAAAACACATTTTTTTGTAATTTTTTAGTTATATGTTAGTTGCTACAGCAGTGATTTATTATATACCACTTTCACCTAGTGCCTTTGTTTTAAGCTGTTTTTACTATCATATATTAGTTGCTACAGCAGCTGTTTGTTGTTTGACATAGTAATGTTGTGAAGGTTAGGATATTTATGTCGAGTGATAACTATTATATTATATGAGGTGTTTAAAGTATAATTATGCATCACATATAGCAGCCATCCATTAAAACACAAAATCAAAGCAGTTAACTGAACAAAAATCGACAGATATATCAACCGCATATTTTCCTGTGCTGTACAATAAGCACTTTAAGCATCAGTCTTCTGGTATAAAAGCTTAAATCTTTTGCACGTATCACATACTGTATAGGGTAAATGCAGACATAATAAAATATAGCATTATAAGCTTTAAAAACTCAAATAAATATTATACTGTATACTTCATAAACTGTAGCCAATAAAAATATGTTAGATGCTTAATACTTATGCACCTAACATATCTACAAATACAATATGTAATGCTACAACATGATACATTTGTTTATGTGATACATGTATAATGCAAAAATATAGACCTTTTCAGACCTAGAAACATTGTTTTATTGCAAGTGCACATGAGAAAAAGTATGCCCACAAGTTATTGTATTAAATTTATCAATTAATTATTAACTTTAGCAACAAAACAATTACTAAATATCTCATCACTACACTACCTTGTGAAGTATTAATGCCAGACAACTACCATGTGCAGTGCTGTCTTGGGCATTTCCAAAATGTTCATTAGATTCCATTGTTTTGTGCAAACAAATTAATAAATTACATAATAAGTTGTTCTGACACTGATATTTCACAAGGTGTAGTGAGGTGAGGTAGGATATGATTATAACAACACATTCACTGCAAGCATCACAAAGGGTGTTATGAGGCAATTTTGAAAATCCATCCGTTTTTAACAAAAAATCAGTGGCATAGTTTTTCCCGACTCGTGGTGCACATGCATAAATAACATTTAAATGTACATGATAAGTTTTATTTCTGCAAAATTATAACATAGGCCACGGTAACAAATATCATTTATGCTATAAAAATATTTTTAAAATGCAGACATCACATAGAACTGTTAGGATGGGAACAGTTAACCTCATGAATTACAATATGTAACTGACACAGTATCTATGGAGATTCAGTAAGATGGTCTGCATGGCAACAGATTAAAGATAAAAAGGACGAAGTCAAGTGAAATGTGATAACAGTAAAAATCATGTCCAGTCCAAGTGACACTTAGTTGGATGGCAGCAATTAGGATATGAGAAATACTGAACAGAATGCACAGTTTATGACTAACAGAAATGGGTTCACCAAGTAAGCAACTGATAAACTCAGGTTTATCTGAAAATAACAGGGATGTGGTCTCGGTCTTGAAATGATCTCGAGATGTACTAATGTCTCGGTAGCGTCTCGAACAAAATTCTGAACGTCTCGCTCTCAGCTGAGGTCTTGTGCACATCACTGGGAAATAACACAGGAATGAAGACTTATCAGCACTGGTAACATCATTAATGTGTAACTACTAACAACTGAACAAAATGGTGCAAAAACCACGTTGGAACTGTAATCTAAAATGCTGTATTCATGTACACAAATTTGCACTTTCACCTTTCCATAACATCCACCATTGGAACACATGCAATACCAAGGGACAAGCTAGTACTAGAGTACATTTTACGATACATTCTGACAGTATCGAATTCCTGCCATAGATAACGAAAAAAATCAAAAATGTAAAATTACGTAATTATATACAAACACAATCAGAAGCAATGAGATTCACATTGACATCTGGATGTCAGCTGTTATGATATGAACATTAATTAACAACGATTAGACAGCAAGTAATGTGTATCATCAAGCTTTTGATCATATATTTGGGATGTGTTAGAATTGGCATGCAAAAAAACTGCATTCTAAATTATTTTTAGCAGTTAACATCATTTTCAAATAATGCAAACAGCACCACACATGCAGACTCAACTTTTGTTGAAAAAGATTAAATTTTCCACTTCGTGACATCTAAGTTAGGCCAGTCTCCATGCAATCTATACTATTGGGGACTGCACATAGCACCGACATGAATTAAAATAGCAGATACAAAATTTACCAGTAAACAATAACTAGCAGTACATATATAACATACTTGTCCAATCCAAAAATGACCCAACATCTGTAACTGACTTGAACTCCAATGGAATGTAATAAATTTCAGCACAATATATTAGTGCATAAGTGTTATATTACAACTAAAAATGAATACTAATGGAATGTTATCCATTAAGACACGAATCACTGATATGTGTTTACATATGAAGTCAAAAGCCATCACCCAGATAAGGATACAAGTTTACGACAAGACTTTTTACCAAAAGGTGTGCTTTATTCAAATACAAAATACATGCAAAAATATGTAGAATTTGTCAAAAAAATGCATCAAAAGCATGGAATACTAATGCATATACTGCATATGCACAGCAGACTTTACCATGAAAGAAAAATACCCTCCAAAATGTAAAATGTCAAGTGCATGTGCAGAAATGTGCAAGAATATGCAAATCTTCACATTAAACAAAACAAAAAGCAAATGCTATTACCCGATTTTGGTGCTCAAGAAACTGCAAGTGACAGTTGTTTTTTATCACAAATATGAGGATGGTATGTTGAATCATATAATTTCTGCATGTGCAAGTTCGGAAATGTCATCATATCAACAAAAAAATGCAACATGTGGAACGTGGACGTGTTCAAAATATGCGATAATTGCTGCAATCGCATGTTCAAATGTGACCAGTATCTCTACTTGGAGTGCACAATGTGAGAATTGTCAAATATTCTCACCCAAATATCTTCTCCACAACCAAAAAAGCAGTACCTTTCAGTGTGACAGACAACTGTCGGAGAAACACAGTGTAGTTTACTGCAGGAATAAGGAGTGATATCATGGTTTTCTCACATAGTACAGGAATGCTTGAATATTCAAATAAAAATGATTAACAACGTTATAATTGACAATATTAAAGAAGAGTAGTTTCTGCAGTTATGATCATCATTCAACATCATGAGGGCACACTGAAGCAGAACAAGTAACAAATGAATTGCCATAATTAGCTATCAAACAAAAGGACATGTTAAATTACAGCATGAATATTAATCATGATAGACCTCAGCAAAAGACCAGCAAACAAAAAAATAGCAGAAGTAAAACATGTTCAGCAACACTGACAAAAAGTCTCTTGGTCAATGTGTTTCTCAAAAAAAAACAAACTTCTGTCGGCGTCGAATGTTTTCACTATCCCGATTAACTTAAAATCACCTGACTGGTTGTTACCCTGAGACTGACAGAGCATCAGGTGACCATAAACCAGGTGTTACCTGAGCTCATAGCTGACAACAACTGCAATTCACATCCACAACAACACGACACCATTATCGTTATCATCACCATAGAGGGTTAAACATGGCATAAATAATAGGTACTATTTCTAGAACCACGACAGCAGTGTCAGGCAAGTAAGTCCAAATATGCACGCCAAAGTAAGAAAGTCTTGAGATGCCGCGTGAAGACTGAAAGCGACAGTGCAGAGGTGATGTCCACTGGAATGCTGCTGTTACACAGTTTGGCACCACAGAGTGAAAATACCCGTTTGCAGACTGCAGCACAGCAGTTTGGTACTGTCAGATGGTTGGTGGATTGATGGAGACTTATTTCGAATGCAACAGTCAAGACGTGGTCAGTGGAAGACTGCGATTCAAGTAATATCCTGAAGACAGCACACAAAAGTTCGATAAGAAACATGAGCATACAAAAACAAAAAGATGTGTTCCGATTAAAATTGGATAATGCCCAACTACAGGCCACAGACAGCAATGAAAGTACACTAAAAAAACTGCACTTAAACAACAAAAAGATACAATAAAACAGTTAACTGAATACGTTTATTAAACACTAATAAAACTGACAACAGTTTGATAAACACCAGAAAATTGTACCAGTGCTGTATGCCCATTGCCCGCCTTCTGAATTTTGCATAAATTGATAAAACACGACACACATATGGATTGGGATTTTGTATAGTTACCTGTAAGTGCTGGCGAGGCATTAATTTCTGAGAACAGCCTGACTCACCTGACTGGACTTCTGTTGCTGCTGTGCTGCTGCGGCAACAGCCGATGCGTGCGAGTCTGCCAGCTGCTTCAACTGCACAGCCTCCACTTCCTGCAGGGCTGCTCGCTTCTCCTCCTGAAAGACAGAAGCAAGAAATACTATAAACTAGAAATTTGGGGCAAAGCCCAATGTGAGTCTGCCCGGCGCCCTAAGTCCGATTGGGGAAAATTAGGGGGGGATTTCCCCGGCATCAAAGTCACGTGGCCCAAACTCAAATGCATTGGCATACGCCGAACGCGCATTGTCGACTTAGGGTAGGTCAACATTAGCGCTTATAACTTGGTTCGTTGCGGACCGAATTTCACAACATTTTTTTTGTTCAACGCCCAAAAGATCGCTTTCGTCAACGCCGTTTACATATCGTCGCTATCTTCATCGGTTCCAGAGACATTTGCGCTCAAACTCGAAAGTTGTCGTAAATCGCACTGATTTTTGCACGTTTTTTGCCATCCCAAATTTTAAGGGGGTCGGTGCCCCCAAAAGTTGTACTTGCGTTAACACCTCCACCTAGAGACACGTCAAGTGCCAAAGTTTCGTCCGAAGTTATAATGGCTCATTTATTCCATTTTAAGCCAATTTTTGACCCCCCCTCTTTTAAAAAAGTTGTAAGGGGGGCCCCCGTCCCAGGTGGGGGGTGCGCTAGTAAGACTTGGTCATTCTCTAGCACGTGTAAAAATTTGGGGGCACAGCACCCCCTACGGGCCGAAATATGGTCTTCCAAGTAATGCGACTTAGGGTAGGTCAACATGAGCCATTATAACTTGGTTCGTAGAAGACCGAAGTTTGCACAATTTTTTTTTGTTCAACGCGGAATTAACCGTGTTTGATAACTCCTTTTACCGCTTGTCGATATCTCTATCCTGTCCAGAGATATTTGCGGTCAAACTCGAAAGTTGTCGTAAAGCGTACTAAATTTTTGACGTTTTTTGCCCTCCGAAATTTTAAGGGGGGCGGTGCCCCCAAATTTCGTACTTGCGTTAACACCCACACCTAGAGACACGTCAAGTGCCAAAGTTTCGTCGGACTACACCCCCTAACTCCGAAGTTATAACGGCTCATTTATTCCATTTTAAGCCAATTTTTGACCCCCTTTTGAAAAAAGTTGTAAGGGGGGCCGCCGTCCCCAATGGGGGGGTTCGCTAGTAAGACTTAGTCATCCTCTAGCGCATGTAAAAATTTGGGGGCACAGCACCCCCTAGGGGCTGAAATATGGTCTTCCGAAAAATGCGCTTTAGGGGGGTACAATTTCACATCTAAATCTCCAAGGTCACTGGACCAAATTTCACCGGACTTGTTTCACCTAACGCAGGAGGAATCGCGGTAGAGGGAATAAAAATCCGATTTTGAAAATCTTCATCCGTTTTGGAGATATTCGTCGTTGAACTTCAAAGTCGTCCAAAATCGGGCTAAATTTTGCATGTTTTTGGCCCCTGAAATTTTTTTGGGGTGTGCCCCCCAAAACTTTGGACCGGCATTATATAATAGGGCCTAGTACTGACCATCGTGCAAAATTTCACGCCGGTCGGAACACGCATCTCGGAGATCTCGCAAGTGCAGAAAAAATAAATAAAACATCTGGACTAAAACATAAGTCCTTCCGAAAACTATCGTTTTCGGGCGGACTAATAAACGTTCCACGCCGAAATCAGATGTCTCCAAACAAAAATAACATTGCTGTGGACTTTTGTTGCTCTCTATAGCACCTGGCGTCGCACTGGCCATGCGTCAGTGACTCAGTGGGCTATCCAAGTATGGGCTCAACAGCCAACGTCTGGGAGACGAGCACCTCACCTAAGCCCCTCAGGATACAACCCCTTTACCTTTACCTTCACCTATAGCACTAACAAAGAATTATAATAATAGATAACTGATAACATGAGAGACAGCAGTAGTGAACATTCATGTAATACTTTGTCGCTGCCAAAATGACCCACTCCAATATGCAAACACCGCACATCGCAAGTGACAACATCAACATCAGTAATAGTCATGAAGAAGCATGACTGTAGGTGATGGATGCCTAATCCTAATGCTATAACCATTTGCAATTTTTTTAATGGACAACATTTCCAGTGTTACTCCAAGTAAGTTGCAAAACAGCAAACTTCCATGAACTGCTGGAGGAAAAGCTTCTGTTCTCCAACCAACAGCATCACTGCAGTAGAAGACTGTTTTCATTTAGATTTTTATGCATCCCTCCTATTTATGCATCTTGTTGTGTGTCAATGTGTCCATTTCTCATAGGCTGCTAACACAAAAATCAACTAGAAATTTGGGGCAAAGTCCAACGTGAGTCCTCCTGGCGCCATAAGTCCGATTGGGGGGGAAAAAGTCATGGGGTGAAATTCCCCCAGTAGCAAAGTCATGTGGCCCGAACTCAAATGCAGCAGCATACGCAGAATACCCAATGTTGACATAAGGCAGGTCAACATGCGTGCCTATAACTTTTTTGTTAGTGGACCAAAGGTCACCAAATTTCTTTTGTTCAATGATGGATGAATCGCCGTTCATAACGCCATTTACCACTTGTCAATATCTCTATGCACTCCAGAGATATTCATGGTCAAAGTCAAAAGTTTTCCTACACCAAATTTTGGACATTTTTTGCTCTCCAAAATTTTAAGGGGCAGTTCCCCCAAAAGCTGTACCCACATTATCACCCCAACTTAGAGGCACGTAACGTGGCAAAGTATCGTGGGGCTACTGCCACTACCCCAAAGTTATAGGCATGCACTTGCTGAAATTTAAGCCAATTTCAGACCCCCTTTGAAAAAATTGTAAGGGGGACCCCTGTCCTTGGTAGAGGGTGTGCTAGTAAGACTTGGTCATTATCTAGTGTGTGTAAAAACTTGGGGGCGCAGCACCCATTAGGGGCCAAAATATGGTCTTACAAAAAAGTCGATTTGGGTGAGTATAATGTCACCACTAAATCTCCTTGATTAGTAAACCAAAGTTCACCAAACTTCTTTCACCCAACATGGGAGGAATCATGGTACAAAATGTACTTGTCCGATTTCGAATATCTTCATCCACTCCGGAAATATTCGCTGCCGAACTTTGAAGTCATCCTCCCAGACCGCGCCAAATTTTGCATGTTTTTGGCCCCTGAAATTTTTTGGGGGAAGGCCCCCAAAATTTTGGATGGGCATTATAAAATTAGGTCTAGGTGTGGTCACCATGCAAAATTTTGCGGCGATCGGCCAATGCATCTCGGAGATCTCGCGTTGAAATAAATAAATAAATAAACATGTGCGCTAAAACATAAGTCCGCTTCGAAAGCTATCGCTTCCGGGTGAACTAGAGTGTAAAGAAACCAAAATTAGTGCAACATTAGAAAGTGCAGAATTTACCAGTGCACAAATTTTCAGCTAAAAAGGTTGGAAATCAGTGCACAGAGGGGAGACAAAATATGTTTCTAATTATTCATAAAAGCCGGTACAAACAGTCGGACCTGTGTCTGTTCAAGTTCTTTGAGGCGTGCATCGGCAGCTGCCTGTTCATCTTCCAACTGCTGTTTATGCTTGTTCTCCAGACGCCTGGTCAGATCCGTGACTCTCTGCCTCTCCTGGGATTCAAACTTCAGCCACAGCAAAATAAATATCAAGCAATGTTCTACTTGTTAAACATGTTGTTACAGAAGTACTACTAAATATGACCTCATACAACTGCAAAAACATGCATAAACTTCACAGGGCAGCACATATACAAGCTGCTGGACCAAAATGCAGAAAAAACAAAACAAAACACGAGTTTTCTAACCAGGAGTAATCGGTGTGCCAACATCTAAAATATTTTCAGTTTATGTGCTAGGTTGCCAGACAGCTGGCAGCTTGCCAGACAGTTTTGCAATGCAAATTATGTACTGTATCATACCATATCATCCGAGCAATGGCTGCACAATATATATGCATATATGCACCACTGAGCCAACGTGTTTCTAGTGTTTCTAGTTTTCAATATACCTCTTTCACCCGTTCTAATTCCTGTTCCGGAGTAAGAACGGAGTTGGCACTAAGGCGCTGGCTCTTCTTGAACTGCAGCGTGCGTGTCTTTGTCTCTGTCTTGAGATTCTTGTGCAGAGCACGAGTTGCAGCCAGCTGACGTCTCTCCAGATCTGCCTTCAGTTGACTGTTCAACTGCTGCACCTGAGTAGTTTCCTGGATGACATTCAATCACAGCATAACTCCTCTCAGCGGAAACGCATTAAGGAAGGTATTTCTTATTTGTTGTTTGAGAAATGTGTCAAATGACGGAAATGCCAAGACATCACAAAGCAAAGTTGACCTCATTGCAACATAAAACATAAGCCACAACATACACATGTGCATAAACACATAATGCCTTAGTCTGTTTATAACATTAAAAAGCACTCAGTAAATTAACTTGAGAACCGCTAGTTTTCAATCAATTCAATGCAAGACAGTCAGACTACTGTTTACATATAACACAACTGGTAGTAGGATCAAAAACTGCTATGGCACATGTACAACACTATGACTATTATTTTTCACATAAATCCTGATTATCAATCAATCAATAAAACACATTTGTTTAACAACAAATGTCACAAACAAATCAAAGGCCATGAAAGAGACAGCTTATGTTGAAACTACAAGGTGGCAAGACACAATTAAACTACCATGCTTTTGTGAACAGCTAAACAAAAAACAGAATTGCTGCAAATATCAATTGTGCCATGAGACAATGGCAACTAAGGTAGCCCTTGCAACAATGTATAATGTTTATTAGGCTTTCACAGTGAACTGCTAAAGCTAAATTAAGCAGCAATATGAACAAGTTAATTACCTTATCATTTCTGCTCATCAAGTTGTTCAGTTGCAGAACAAAGCGACTTTTGACATGACTGACTTCTAGGTCATAAATATCTTTCTTCTGTCTTTCTTCCAGCTGACTGAGTGCTAAGGCCTGATCTGCAACAAACCAATGAGAAGTTTGTAAACAAAAAAGTAAGCTGAGTAAAAAAACTGCAACACGTGTGCTCTATATCAAAATGACACAGTCTGCCGCGATCTCAACACCAAAGCCAAAAGTTTTTAGCCACCGTTAACTGTCGAAGTTAATGTCAGTTTGTCTCAGACAAGCTGGTAGGCTGTTCCACAGCCTAGGACCGCAGCAGCAGAACATCCGACAGTCAGCGGCCAGGTAAGCCGGAACCATGCTGGACAGTGATAGGTAATGGTGCCAAATAATAAACGTAACTTTCTTGCCCCAGTGCTTTGATATTGTTAACTAGATATCAGTAAGAATACTCAAATGTAGCACACAAAATACCATCATTGCAGTCTACAAATTCTCTTGGAAATATCTAACAGACCACCTTTAATATTATAACTACCTATGTCACGTAATATGCTCAATGCAGCACATAGACTGAATTAGACATCATCTTTAATGACAGCACACAACTTAAATGTTTAATAATGAGATTTGTCTGTTCTTGCAGAAGGATTAAAAAGTAATCGAAAAACAATAACAATAAAAATGCACGGTCCCAAACTTCCAATACACGACTTTACAGACTTCCAATACAGTAAAACTGCAATAATCATAAAAGCATATCGGAGACTCACCATTTCTGACTTGCTGTTTTTGCTCGGCCAACTGCCGTTCAACCATTACCATTCTCTCCTGAAACTGTTCCTTCAAATGTCGCATTGCCTTCTCCTCATTCTCCTTCTGCTGCGCGGCAAACTGTTGCTCCTGCATTTATCACATCATCATACTCAGCAACCAACCACAAACCCACATAATAACACATGCAGCTAAACAGCACGAATCGTCGAATCATTCCTCATCAATAGAGTCAACAACTCTGTGACCTTACGGCTCAGTGCTAATCTCTGTTTGCTGGTCTTTGAGCCCGCAGTGGGCAGCAGAGGCAGCTCAGTTATATGGGTGGTAAACCACACTTCTCACATATACTGTCATTACTTTCCCAGTGGTTAGACCAATACCAAATTATACTGCCTGGTGCATATGAGTGTGACCAACTAGCCTATTGTTGTTACTCCACAGTGCAACGGCTGCAGTCAAACCGATGACCTCCAAATCACTAGTCTGACATGCTACTACTAAACTACGAAGCCATACTGTGACAACAAACCACAAACTGTGACAAAAATGACTGCTGCAGCAGACACTACAAAAACAACAATTAACATTTCTACTTTTTAGAGTAACTGGCCAAATTTTCCACGAGCAATCTACGTGAGAAGGGTGCATGAAAAGTAAATGTTGCAGGCCAATTAATAGCAATGGTGGATGATGACAGTGAAATGACGAATGCAGTAACAACGTTTCAAACTACACTGTTATCATACTTGTTCCTTTCGCTCGTTTACCGCAACAAAGTAATTGCAAAAATGTGATACGCCTGCATGTGACTGCTGGACAATTAACCCAGTAATGCAAGGACATATCAGTATTGGAAACTGATTTATCATCACATCAAATCATATCAGATTAAAAGTGAGTGGGCGAATAAGTAGTCATATGTCCCACTCGACATATTACAGGTTACTTCAGATACGATCACTCCAGGCAATCACTTGCATTAACAACGAAATAAAAATCAGCAGCAAAAAATCAAACTAACAAGAAAACCTAACTTACAATCAGAAAAAGTTTAGAACATTAAAATTAAGACACTAAACATTACTGTTGTTCAATATCACTACAATTCACTGTCATGATCAAAGCTAAATGTTTTGGGAAGTGTCCAAATGCTCGATATCACGTATGTTCCACATTTTACAAACACAATGGAAATTAGAGCTGTACAAAATATTCTATTCGTATTCTATTCGGTCCGAATAGTAGACCAAATAGTGTATTCATATTCGGCCGAATATTCACTCAGAAAGTACACCAAATACGAATAATAGTCACTGCATGACTGCCGCTCGCTTGCTCCCGCATGAAGCTGTGAGGGCAAATTGAAACTCTTCTGTGAGCCAGACACTGTTTGTATGGCTCTCAGAGGAAGACAGCGACCCAGGGTGTCAAGGAGATGATAATTTTATACTGACACTGGCTGGGACAGCCACATCAGGTTGTAAGATGCTGCGCGGGCAGTGTGCACTGTGCTGCACGCTTAACCTGAGTCATCGCTGACTAGAACCATCACACCTGCCAGCCTGTGGCACGCTGACAAGCTGCTATCCACGCCACATCGCGCCCATGCAGTCTCAGCAGCCAACCCTCTCCACACGCCTAACGCATTTCAACTCTCCCTACTCTGCCCGACGCCCACTCCATTCAGTGTCAAAACTGTCAAGAGTATGTAGTGTTTCGACAGTGTGACTGTAGTTAATATTGATTAGTATCGTTTAACATGGATAAAAGAAGTCCTATTTGGAAATTATTCACAATATGCGACAGCGACGACAGCAAGGCACTTTGCACGCTTCGTCTACGGCTGGTGATGCTGAAGCTGCTGAAGTTTCTGATGAAACAGCATCCAAGATGAAACTTGACCACGACTTCTGGGCTTCTTGGGATGTGCGCCATGCAGCGAACCAAAAGCATCAGTCTGGGTCTGCATCTCCGTCCTGTCCGGTTGAGACAGAACTCAACAAATTTGTATATGAACCTATTTTGGCTAGAGAGTCGGATCCACTTCTTTGGTGGTGTGACAATGCAGCCAGATTTCCTTCATTGAGCAATGCTGCCCAATGGTATCTGGCTGCTCCAGCTAACAGTGTTCCCAGTGAACGTTTGTTCAGCTTGGCTGGTGACATCTGCTCGGAGAAAAGAACATGTCTGTTGGCTGAAAACATTGAACACTTGGTTTTTCTTAAGGCAAATTTGATTAACTTCTGACATCAGTTATACAACTTAGAAGCTGGCTTTGAATGGTTTCTGTGCTACAGAATTTAGCAGCTGTGACAGACATACTGATTATTGCTGAGCCGTGCCTCAACTATTCATATTCTATTCATATTTGACCGAATAATAGAATAAGCAAAAAATCATCTTGCCTTCTTAGCAATCTCGGCTTCCTGCTCGGCCCTGCGTTGCTGTTTCACTTCCTTGGGCTGGCCGCGTGAGATTCGATCGAGTTCCGCTTTGTGCTGCTTCATTTTCAGCTTCAGCACTTCCTGAAAATGCTTCCGCTCTCGCTCCTGTTTACATATCACACGTATGCCAAAACACTGCAAGCACAAATGTGACTCAGCGTGTACAATTTTCATTCAGAACCACTGTCACAAATCATCAATCATGATAGAGAAATGATGCACACATAAGCAATATTTCAAACATACATAAACAATGTGACTGTTACTTTTAACTGCAAAAACTGCTCCAGTGTTTTTCAAAATCTAACAAAAAAAGTCACCGCAACTTACTTGAACTGCTAATATTTCTACTTCTACTACTGTTATTTTGTGTTCAACAAGTTCACTTTTAGTTTCAATCAAGGTGATCTTCCAAAAAGTTCTCCCAAAGTAAATTATTAAGGTAAAAATATTTACAAGCTGAAAGCCGAGTTACTGATAACATTACAATCTGTCAAATTTTGCATAATACAGTATAATGTTGGATATTCATCAGTAGTGAAATAGCAGATAGATGAACTATAATTCTTTGATAGGCACACCTAACCTGAAGAACTAAAATACAAACAGTGAAGTAATCCAACAGAAAAGGGACTGTTTAAAACACACAAAAAAAAGACAACTGTGTGATAAATTGTCACACTAAATCAAAATTCATTAGAATAAAATACACTGCAATCCACATATAACACAGTTCATCGAAAACATAAAGATGTGAAGAAATCTGATACTGCACAAATAAAACCTCATCAGTTTTCAGTCGTTTTCCGACAGCTCTCAGATCGTTAGCATGAGTGGCCTGCAACTGATCCATCATTTGCTTTGCATTATGAGTCAGTCGCTCTAGTTCTATCTCCATGTTCTTTTCTATAGCCTAAAACACAAGACGGCAGTTTGCAAAACCAGCTGATCATATGCATACATTTCTAGTAAGATATGTCAAGTTACTGAGCTCCTGACTAATGTAAGTAACTTGATTCATACAAATAGTATTACATGCAGATCAGTTTTCCAAATTTTTATCGAACCAGCTTCACACTACAGTTCAAAACCAATTTCCAACAATGAACAGCAGTTTCATCGTACACGACTACAGTATGCAGCATTTCCTTCAGTTAATAATGAAAATTTTTTTTCAGTGTTTGCACAGTGATGGTTAAATTAGTGGCAAGCCACCATGTTACAGCATTTCCTTCAGTTGAGCAGTCCAGCTCTACAACAGTAGTGCACATTGCAAGTTGACCTGTCTCTCTCGGTCAAACGAAGCGGCTAATGCCTCCCGCCGATTTTGGCTTTGTCGGTCATACTCTTCAAGCTGCTGACGCTCTTGCTTCTGTCGGACTTTCATATCGCGCAAGTCCACTTTCCTACAGAAACAGCATTCACAACTTCATCACCAGCAAACCAATACTTATTACTTCTGTTTAGCCAGTCTAATTCCCTGAAGTTACTCCACATCAGGCCAGATCACTGGAAAGTTAACTTTCAAGATCGCTAAAGCAGACACTCAACCAGAGCACTCAAAAATGCAAGTAACTGACGAGTGCCAAATGCACATCAATGCATCAACTTGCTGTTAAAAAATTACCACATTTTCTCAAAAAATGGAGCAAAATTCTATTACCTAACAATTATAAATTATATTCACGTAATGAAATGACAACACAATTTGACGATGTTTGACCCATAGTGAAAGTAAAGAATTGCACTAAAGTGCTATTCTACATTCTATGGCATTAGGTATTAGAGATCTTTTTGAGTATGTGCTATATAAATTTACACTTTACACTTTATACAACACACATCACTGCTATGCAACTGCAACACTTCTGCAACATGTCAAAATGCACTTATAATCTGTATTTACACAACTGCCAGAAAACACTGAACTGACTTTGCTCCAATTTATTTTTACTGTGTGTCCGGAAAAAAGTAACCCCTAGACATTGTACAATAAAAGCGTCAAATCTGAACGAATCTGAATAAAATTTCATATACTCAATTTCAAATAAATTGGTAAAGTGATCGCCAAATTTCGATAAAAAATATTATTCCTTAGCAGAGTTATTAATTGTTGCATATCAATAACAAAATATTTCCATTACCAATACGGCATTACATTACATTACTGTACATTTGCGTAACTCCAACATACAACATCTCATTCCAGCAAAATTTTACATCCACAAAGCATTGCCTGTTGCCAATTAAACTGCCAAATTTCAGTTGAATCTGTCAAAGCAAACAAGAGCTACGGCAGCTTTTGTGAGGTCACCCAAAAAGCCTCAATTTCAGGTCTGACGTCATCCAGAAAAGGCTGAAACTGAAGTGTTTTGGGGTGATTTTGCCAAAGCCGCTGTAGCTATTGTTTGCCTTGGCAGATTTAGTTAAAATGTGGTGCTTTGGTTGCCAATAAATGGTACATTGTTGGTGTAGAATTTTGCCAGAATCGTGTTGTTTTTGGAATTGCGCAAATGTACATTAACAGAGTGGTTTACTTGTGCAACACCATATTGGTACAAAAGATATTTTGTTATCGATATTCAACAATTAATAACTCCGCTAAGAAATAATATTTTTTTTTATGAAATTTGGTGTTTTCTTCAGCAATTTATTGGAAATTAAGTGTACAAAATTGTATTCATATTTGTTCAGATTTGACATTTTTATTGTATGATATCTAAGGAGTTACTTTTTTTCGGACACAGTGTATATGTCAGTGTTTTTCAACCGGGGTTCTGCGGAACCCCAGGGTTCCGCGAGCATCTGCCAAAGGTTCCGCAGCTGGCCAGTAATAAATAAGCTAGCATGCAAAATCTTGCCAGACAATGTCGTAGAAATACTCACCATGAAATATTTTGTTCGAAATTGCGTTTCTACACGTTTATTTTTGCATAGACCAACTCTGTTAAATCATTTTTGCTGTTAGTAGTCTTGGCGTATTTGCATTTTTATGAGCGTAGGCTTTCTATGCACGACATTGGGCTACTCAACTCCGAGAATAAGTGTATTCGGCCTATCGCAAATAAAGATGAAGAAAAGAAAAAAAACACACTGATTAAGGTTAGGCCTATGGTTACGAAATCGTTTGACCATTTACTTAATGAATTCAATTTTTTAAACACTATGCTAAGGAAAATTAAAAAGGCACGTATTTTTAACGAGGACGTCCACATGATAAATTTTTTCAGTTGGTATGGCGGGGGCTAAGAGGCCGTTGTCGACGTACTGCTACCTGTTAATGTGGTTAAATTTAATATTGGTCATCTTTGCTTGCTTTGTCGTCTTCACAAGGGCTTTGCTCTGCTAGGGAAATGAGTCCGTAGACACCCTGTAGCTTCAACTTCGCGTACGTCGCTGGACGCACGAATCAATGCATGGGGTTCCGCGAGTGACCTCCACGCTTGTTCAGGGTTCCGCGGCAACAAAAAGGTTGAAAAACACTGGTATATGTAATGCAACAAAACAACTGGGCAAAGTCCTTCCGGGTGCTGATCTAAATTTCCCTAGCATTCAGCTAGGCACCAGTTTACACTGTGAGACGATGTGCCTGTTTATGCCCTAGCTTTCACTGGTGCTCAATAAGTGTACCAATAGATAGACGGCCAGGCTGAGTTGACCTAAATGACTAGTAATACACAGAGACAGTTTACCTGACCAACAACAGTCACCCATCCTGGTACTAACCAGGCCTAGCACTAGATCAGAACACAACCCTAATTTCTTTACATAGCAATCATTTGAACTGCTAGGATTTACCGATGCAGAAAATCTTCTATCTTCTTGTTCTCTTCGCCAGCGTAGATGACAGTTGACGTTCTTGTTGTGACCACTTTTCCATCAACGTCAGTAAACTGGCGCGTTCTTGTCAATGTCTGTTTGCATGTCTAAGAAATCATAAATATACCATTTTTGAGCAATATTAAAACACAATAAGAGCATATACGATATACCAGAAATAACAAGATCACTACACTGCCTTGTGGTGCCTGGGCTGACTGCCGACTGCAAAAAATAACGACAAGTGGCCTGCATGATGCTTCGACCTCTACTGGCAACATTTCAGTCATGGTGACAAAGTCTAAGTTATTATAATAATCAATCAAATTGTGATGCTAAATCTTACATCAATAACACTAAAATGTTCACGACAGTGTATGGCAGTGCCACAGAAACTACTTAACTCTACAAGAAATTTGAACTAATGCTCACAAGATGCGCAAAAGCCTATAGCAGTTCCGGTTCAGTAGTTTAGCTCAAAATTAGGGTGTTCACGCTAAGTTAATATACAAATACCAAATTCTCTATCTGGATCGCATAACGATAGTTCCGTGGCGCCACCTTGTGAATAATATAAACTTGCGTCATAGCCCGAAATCGCCAAAAAACCCATAAAACCCTCTATTTTGGCATTCAAGGTCATTGAATTCGGCACCAATCGAAAGCCAGTGTACGACTTCTTGTTAGTGATTAATAGTAACCTAGGCCCTATCTCCCACCGTTACTAAGATACAGCGACTTGTCAGTCAAAAAGCGCAAATTTTGCCCACCTGCCTCTCATTTAGCGCCCTCGTTCTGGGTGACCCCCTTCGAATTTATGGAAAAGCTTTATGGTTCCTGAAACTAGAGTCTTCCAGGCAGCCAATGGCGAAGATTTAGTGATCCTATCTTGCACCATTTTTGACTGATCCACCCGTGTGACAGACAGACAGACAGACAGACGGACAGAATTGAAATGGCTAAGATGCGCTGAAAGCAGTAGCTGCTTTCTCGCGTAAAAAGGAAGTTGCATCAATCTATCAATAGATCAATAAAACACATTTATGTAGATGTCATAAATGAATCAGAGGGATTTAAGAACGAATCAAAAACCTGCATATTAGATCTAACAGCACTACTACCAAGGTTATTTCAGCTACTTTAAACTTCTACAATAACAGAACACAAAACAGACATCAGCTGGTTATTGATAAACTTGAACTTTGAGAACTGCCAGCACAGGTTTATAAAATACATGCTAGATACCAACCAACAGCATCAAAGCACCGAATAAAACAGACACTAACTACTAAGCTTCGTTCATTTTGTTTGTTGCTTAATTTACAAAAACTGAAGTCGCAAACCTTTGGCATTGGTTCTGACTGAACAGCATTCTTCTGCTGCTCAGCTTCAGATGGTCCAAACTTCTTCACACTCTCCTTGTCTGCAGTCCACTTTGGTTGCTTGCAGAATCCTTCTAGTGTTGCAGTTGTAGTTGTTGGCACTGATTTCCTTGATTGGCCAGTCTGCTGGTTATTATCATCAATATCACTCACACTATTAGTGATCAGTTCTGTTATTAGCTGTAGCACAATGCCAGGTATCGACGGCTGACGATTGTTCGACAGAATCACCTCATCAACGATTTCCGCAACTATCGATGAAGCGACGGACAACAGGACTTCGCTGGAAACAGCCGCAGACTGATTGAGTGAAGTCGAAGTCTCGATGTCGATCACACCATTAACAATGTCGATGATCGTCTCAAGGATAATGCCCGGAATAGACGGCTTCTTCTGGTTGGACAAAATCACCTCCATGACCACATCTTCCAACAACGCTGACACAATCTCGTTGTGGTTCTCATCATTCTGTACACATCAGTGGCATGTGACACAAATCAGAATTAATTAGTCAAAATACCACAAAAGTTAGCAGGTTAATTGGATTTGATTCACAAGTAACAACTGCACAAGTGTTACAAAAAAAAACAAAAAACACAACATGTGATACAGAAGTATTTCTATCTAACTGTCTAGACTGTACAAGTATTTCTTGCAGCGGCACTCATGCTATACATATATAATAACAACTACTTTATGTGTGAATACTGAATATCAACAAAGTATTCTATACAATATACCAAAAAATAAAAATCTAGTCAGCTAAAATAAGCAACAGACCAGCATATCAGCACACGATGATGACGCAGATTCAACCGACATATCACCGGACATATCACCAGAATCAGTCAATGTATCCTACACATTTCACAACCAAAAAAAATGTAAATCTATACTATTGGTAATACGTATACATTTAATCATGGTCTACATTGTACTATGTGAATGCAGTTCTAAACCATGTTGAAACATGCTGATTTCATGATAATGTGACCTGCAGCATAAGATGTAGTGATAGACAGATCTGAGATGCATTTCAGTTTCAAGAAAGACTATTACTGGTAAGTCTGCAGCAAAAGATAGGAAAAAAAAGTACGTAATAAAATAATTCTCAATTTCTGTTTACCGTCCAATTTTTCCAAAGATATTCTACTATAATTCTACATCAGACCAAGTTCAGAAAAGTAAATCTATAGGATCGTTCCAGCAGTTTTTTTTTGCAGATCAGATGCCTTTCTGTTGCCCAAAATTCCTTATACCTATCTTGGCAGAAACCATGTCTATGAACAAGTTTCCAACAAAAAAGCAAGCCCTTTACAAGCAGAAAAAAGTTAAAAACTCGTCTTCAACTAGATCTCTTGACTTACGGCCGACATGCTCAATTTTGTTGTCAGCACCAGTGAGAGGGACAGCCTGGAATGACTTGTCCCTGAAATGATGGACATGCCAAGTGGGACGTAAAACTCAAATTTATAACTCACTCACTCACTCACTCACTCAAACAACATTCTAAGAATTTGTTCCACTGTTTTGCAGTGTGACTTACACTTGATTCATCGATATCTTCTATCTCCTCCACAACTTCCGCCTTGGCCTCACTCAGCAGCTGAAGAATGGCACGACTGTCACAAGCACTCGCTATAAATGGGTGCTGAAACATAACACAAAAATACCACATTTCACTTTCACTTAAAGTCTGAATAATATCAAAAATGTGACTTCAATTTATACACCCAATCACATATTTAAACATGCTTGCTCAGTATTTGTTTAGCAGGCCAATATTCCCCAGTTATTACAAGCTAATCCATTCAATAAATACTACCATACAACAGTGTTTTTATAAAACTACATTTATGAGAAACATCCAAGAGTACCAACATACTTGGAGTAAACAGTTGTCATAGCAGAACTGTTTATGGGCCAATTGCTTTTCCCGCTGCCCAACTGTAATGTACACAAATTATGATCTCATCACCAAACATTGTAACAGTCACATCTATTGCGTGATATACAACAAACGACGGAATATGCTACAATGTAGAATAGAAACAAACCCGTAGCAGATCTGATGCAGCAGATCGCTGAGTGGGATCCTTTACAAGGCACTTGGCTATGAAATCACTGAAATCAGATGACCTGCAAACGTTATTAGAACAATATGCAGTTTTGCACAATAAATAATCATAGTCATTTGTCATCACCAACACTAAGATCACATTATCCTGATACCCCACACATAAAGCAAATTTCAATATGGAACATTGACGAAGTTATGTCTGAGTGGTCTGATGTTCTTAGTGGCATCCCTCAGGGTTCAATACTTGGACCTGTTTTGTTCATTATTTATATTAATGACTTAATTGAGTCATGTGGGAATGATGCTAAAATTTATCTTTTTGTAGATGACGCAAGGTTATATAATCATATCAAGCGTATAATGGACACAGAAATATTACAGACGAAAAATAATAAATTCACAGACTGGGCTCACAGATGGTTAGTTAAACTCAGTACAAAGAAATGTAAATCAATGTCATTCCATCAACGGCACTATGATACTACGACCAATAGTTACACATACAAAATAGAAGGAGTTCCATTAGAACTTGTAGATTCGTATAGTGATCTGGGAGTTTTGTTTGATCCTTTTTTGTTGTTTGATCAACATATTAGCAAAATAGTCAGTAAAGCATATTCTATGTTAAGAGTTAAACAAAGAAACTTCCGAGAATTATCTCGAGAATGTTTTGTCGTTTTATATAAAAGTTTGGTTAGACCACATGTGGAATATGCCAATACTGTTTGGGCTCCTAGAAGGATGTGCGATATAGAAAAGATTGAAAA
>Ga0209367_1003100_pt1 | contig 22403 bp, 21 predicted proteins | sample WorMetLIZISLAND2_FD_187412 | JGI IMG/M metagenome (GOLD analysis project Ga0209367, IMG submission 187412) | Marine gutless worms symbiont microbial communities from Max Planck institute for Marine Microbiology, Germany - Olavius geniculatus... ... | reverse complement strand
GTGGTGAGGTGAGCGATAATGGGAGTGGTACTGAAAACTGAAAACAAGTAAGAAAATAAAATTTAAACTACACGTAACTAAAAACTATTAAACTATTAAAATATACTGTAAGTAACTGTAAAGTTTAGACGTGAGAGAAAAGCCCGAAAACTTATCTTTGTCGTGCGAAAGCTATGTAAACAACTAATCTAGCCAAGAATATTTAACAGGCGTCCAAACACAAACACAAATACAAACTTTTAACATGACTGCTTACTGATTTTTCAGCATTCAAAAATGTTCCAGCTACAACACCAACGTAACAAAATCGTTGAAACAGCACAGTTAAATAATGATCAGATGGCAGAATTCCATTGTCACTGCGAATGCTCGAAGTGTTCACCGCCAGCTCCAAGCTACAACACCAGCCTCCAGTCGCCTTATTTGAGAAATCTTCTACAGCCTTGTCGATCGGTCCCTGTGGCTGGTTGCCCCAGATAACCTTAAGCGCTTCCTTGAGTTCGGCGCTTGTTTTCGGCTTTGTTTTAAGCTTGCGGTAAGCCTCCAACATTGCACCTCATACGTGATAATCCATTCGGCGAATTTGGAGGCCATTGGTCTTTTGTGATGATATCTGGACAGCTGGCCCGCAGCCAGTTCTGTGCGCTGCGCAGCGTTTCGCGCTGTGTGTGCTGACGCGTAATTCTGCTGGAAGATGAATCCGGTGGGCAGCCGGCGATTGCTTTAAAGAAACGATAATTTAGTGATAGTTTATAAACAATATAAATTACTGTTTATCAAAACGTCACTGTGACGTCATCGGCAGTAACATGTAACCAGTTTTTGAAAATTAAATAGCATTTTTAGCTTGAACATTTTTAATGCTAAAAATCGGTAGGCGGTCATGTTAAAAAGTCTATAACTTCGCCGTTTTTTAACAGAATCACATTTTACTTAGCAGTTTAGTGTAAAAGGTTTTATTAAATGAACCTGTAAAATTTCACATTAAAATCCCAAGTGGTTGCTGAGAAAACGGCAAAAAAATTTAGAGGTTCACTTTTTTGCCGCACCCTGTAGATCCGGATTACTCTTTAAATAAAAGTTTTTCGTAATGAATTTCGTATTAACTGCTGCGCTTCTTAATAGACAGCCAAGAATAAAACGCGACATCGTCGGTGAAGGTATGCACTTTGTTGTCATCGATGTTTTTATGGAAATGTACACAAAGATTATGTTTCACAAGAAATATTATTAGAATGTGACCAATCTAATGTACTCCTAGCGCGCATTATTTTTTCATGTAATGTCTTAAGTGTTTTTTTCGTTTTTTTTAACTTGTATTAGAGCCCCGGCGTCAATTTGAGACCGGTCTAATATTATACTAATAGTGACTGGCATCAAGATCGTTATTGGAAATTGTCTCCCCGTCTATCTGGCACCGTTATCAAAATATGGCGCCTCAAAGATAATGGGGTAGCGACCGTTACCATTCGACTCGCGGTGGTCGACTTCCTATGAGTGGTCCATAGTGACCGTGCGTCAATCTAGCACCGTTATGGAGATATGGCCGTTTGAAGTTTTTCCAGGAAGACTCTTCCAGGAGCAGAGGTCGGTCTTCACGCCTCAACATTACACTGATCTCATATACTTTTTTTGCTACGTTAGGAACCTAGCGCGGGAGGATTATATAAAACTCTAACGCCAATCAATACACATCTGATGGCTCGTTTTAATGACACATTATAATGTCAGCGTTACATCACGACTAGCAAAGAATATTTAATCAACTGCCATGTTTTGTTAAAGCATTTCGAATTAGTATTTATTCAGCTACAACTGGTAAAAATTTCATGCAAATTGCTCATCATTTGAGTGAATTATAAAAAAGATTTTTTATGATATGTCGTGTATATTGTCGTGACAAATGCTTTTAACGATTTTAGTCAGATTTTTTTACTGTCCAAAATTTACTTTTTTTACAATAGTGTGGGCTACATTGGAATTTTCATGGAAGTTTGTTTTATCCGTGTAGGGGCCTACTTTACCATCAACTCTGGTTTTCACCGCACGTTTATGGACAAATCGCGATAGCTTTGTCTGCTTTCAGAGAACTCTGGCTATGAGCTAAGCGCGTAACCAAAATTGATAGCCGACTGTGTGCTGTTCGATACCATTTAGCAGGTGTTTGCTCTTATTCAATGGGCGCCTTGAGAGTTATAGACTGTCTGACCTCGTCGTCCGTAGGCAATTGGACCTTCGTGCGTTGTCGTTGCGCGGTCCTTTGCGACCAGCAACCGTATTCAGCCGGATAGTGCTGTCCAAACGGACCTCTTCATACTGACCGGCTGCGTGTTGAAATGCATTGCACGACATGACGTTACACTAATCAGGCTAAATCGCTGCAGTTATATGTTAATCAGTCACGTAGAAACCGCCAGGGTTCAATAATGTTGTTTACTGTCGCTACTTATAGTCGTTAACACGCCAACTTCTTCCTGATATAGCTACACCAACAGCGTCAGTTTTAACAGATAGGCCTATTGCGTTTACTGTTTCACGGTTTACTAGTGACTGCTGTCTGCAAACTACAATAATAATATATATAATATAATATATAATATATAATAATATATAGGCTAAGCCTATTGGTTAACTAGAGGAACACAAACTTTTTTTCTAAATTTACATGGAATTATTAAATATATCAAGTGTGTTTTTAGAACTATCGTTATGAAGCGCCCGCAACTCACGAAGATGGCGTCGTTGACGGCAAAAAGAAAAAAAAGAAGAAAGGGAAAAAGAGCCAGAAAGAGAACTTGAATGACCTCAAGCGCGAAATGGAAATGGTCAGTTTTTTTTCGTTTGTTCAATCGTCAGAGTTTTGTTTAACTGTTACAAAAACTAACATCCATCAGCTATTTGCATAATTGCATTCAACTAAATACTACTTTCCATTCAAACGTGAACAATATCTTTTTTGCCCGGTCTTAGGATTCTACGAGTACCAGCGTCCACTTTTTTTGCTAGTAAGCCAATTTTTTAATACCTCTTTATTTTATTTGCAATTTTTTTTACAATATCAGGCCTAAAAATGCTGATTTGTGCTCAACGCTCTTAATTTACATTGTGGCTGTTTATGTTAAATATACATAGAAAGTATTATTTTAAACTTACTTAGTTTTGTTTTTAATAGTAGGCCTAACATTTTGTTATTTCACATTAATTGTTGCTAATTATGTTTTGAAGAGAAGCAGAACAGAATCAAGTACGAAAAATGCAAGTGTCTTAAAGAAACTGTGAAATGGGTATACGCAGAATTTTTGTTATGATGTTCGCTGCACGTTTGCCGCAGGATGAGCACAAAATTGCACTTGAAGAGTTGGAACAACGTTTGGGAACAAGTATTCATCACGTACGCAATGACAGACTGTTTGCCTTGTTCGTTTTGGTTTAGTAGCCAATTTCATCGATGATAAACAACAATATAGAAATAAAGTTCACTTGTACCAATTTCAGACGCTGCTGAATGTCCGTCAGAATATTGTCCCTTCTATAGTTTTCAGTTCACACTAAACTTTGATTACATTAGTTAACTTCAACTCCGTTTAAAAAGCGTTTTTATAAAAGTTTACTGATTGCTTGATAATTGTATGCTTATAATAAAATGGTGTTAGTTATGATGCTTCTATTATCTGATAAATTATTATAAAATCTATCTGGTATATGTCATATTAGCTACTTTTATAGACAACTACCGATATTGTTACTTGACTTACCAGGGCTTAAGCAGTCAGCGTGCGGCGGAGATCTTAACAAGAGACGGCCCAAATCAGCTGACCCCCTCGAAGACGACTCCCGAATGGATGAAGTTCTGCAAGCAGATGTTTGGTGGATTCGCCATTCTGCTGTGGATCGGCGCTATTCTCTGCTTCTTCGCTTATTCAATTCTAGCGTCCACCTCCGAAGATCCGCAAGGCGACAACGTACGTATTGACACTCTTGTTGCAGTCAATTATTTCTACAATATTTGAGTATAGTGGAACGTAACGTGAGATTTCTGTGCGCTGAATGGCGAGTTTTCTATGCAACATGCAAGGCATTTCACATACAGTCAGGGGTAAAAGCTTAAATTTTAAAAAATAAGTTTGTAGGTTTTACAGTTTTTTTTAGGTTTTTAAAAGTTTTTAAAGTTTTTAATATTTTTGATTTAGCGTCTAATAAACGCCGTACACAAAATTATGGCCCAGAAAAAAACATCTTATAAGTTTTCTTATGAGTAAACGACATAATGACGTGATTGACGTCATAACTCAATAATCACGATTAAAATTTGAAAAATGATATGTAATAACTGTCACAACAAATAAAAAAAAGCCTTAAGAACCTAAGAATTAAAATTTTAAGACTTTTAGAGTTTTTTTTAAACATTTAAGAACCTTAAGAAACTAGTTTTTCGGAGTAATTTTTGCAGCTTTACGTACAGTTTGTCTGATGATGTGATGCTGCAGCTGTACCTCGGCATAGTGCTTACGGGAGTCGTCGTCGTTACCGGCTGTTTCTCATACTACCAGGAAGCAAAGAGTTCGCGCATCATGGAATCCTTTAAAGATATGATCCCACAGGTTTACTAAGCTTGTTTTGTAAAACTGCGTGTAGCATGTCTGTAGGCTATGATCACGACGAGTTTACGGTAAAGCGAGACACAAGCTTCGAACAGCTTAAACAAATTCTAAAGACGTGTCTGTTTTATTCACATTTTCGTCCATTAAAATCAGAATAAATTGCGGTTATTTTTCATTCTTGAGTCACTTTGTCTTCTCTGTTTTACTGTAGACTTACACGCCACTTATGCGTGGTGTCTGATGTCATGTTCTTAGCCATAAAGTTATACAAGCGCAACATACAGTGTATTACGACAGTTTATGGTCGCAAATCTTATATCCGAGCTGACAAAAGATCTAATGGAATCTGTTACGAACACGTCGACAAACTTCCAAAACGCTTCCTGCTAGCGCAGATGCTGCTTCAGCTGCTGCGGAGAACGACGATGATGACGAGATTGATGGCGACTTATGGTAGCCTATAAAAGTTGATGTGATAGACAGACGGATGGGCTACACCCGGATGTTGGTGACAAGTCTTCGGCATCAATCAACGAATTTCAAGAGTCAAAGACTCACCGCAGACTAGTGTGTACATTGCAGAGAGCTAAACAGCAATAATCTCTGTGGATAGACGAAGCGCTACACAGCCAACCACATATATACATGTAGGCTACGCTGATACTGAATTCATTTAATATTCATGCATTTAAATGCCAATGACTTTTACGAGCCGTTTGAGGCTACAGTATCTGCATTTTATGATTTTACGTCAGCTGAACAAGTTTAGTGCATGGCTCTGTATTATGCGGGATTCGTGTTTGCAGATAATTAGTTAATGTGTATGGTATTTGCTGCATTTTCGACTAGTGCATCGTAAAGCTATTTTATCAAATTATTCATCGAACATTGAATTACGAAAATGTTGTAGTGATTATATCGATTCTGAATAGTATGTACCTAGACAAAACAGTATGTTTTTGAGTAAAATGTTGAATTGCAAATTGTCTGCGAAAAACATCGTTGGCGATCAATTATGTTAAATAATATGCACATTAATTAAGCCAATATACGCCGTGGTCCATAAAAACGTGCCACTTTTATTTTTTGAATAGCTTATTTAAACATTGGCCGATTTTAATAATTTTTGGTACGCGACATCAGGAAAGAACTTAACGCAAATGACTTTGGTTTTAACCACTTTACTTTAATACTGTCGCTACACTACTTTGTGAAATGTGGAAGTCGTAGTTTGGTCATTGACAACAATGAATTCATACTGAATAGGCGCATGCTTTGTGTCAAAAGTGATTAACTGAAAAGCGACAAACACGATTGTATCGCCAAAAAATCACACGTGTCGCATTACATCCTCTTTATACGTGTGCTCAAAATGTCCTTCTCCGGCGCGAATGCAAGTGGCAAACGTTGATGCCACTCGCAAACAGCAGGCTCAACAACTTCCATTTCACAAAGTAGTGTAGCGACAGTATTAAAGTGAAAGGGCCAAAACTAAAGTCATTTACATGTATGTCAAGTTTTTTCTTGATGTTGCATGCTAAAAATTGTTAAAATCGGCCAATGCTGCACGAAGCTATTCAAAAAATAAAAGCGGCACGTTTTTATGGACCACGATGTAATGTTGATGTTGATATATGTTCTTTAGGAGTTATTTGTTTTGCAGTTGCTAATGATTTTGACATGTTGTCAATGGTTAGTTACGTCTGTCTTCTGTTTTTTGTTTGTCTGTTGTTCTAATTTGAGTTTTTTGGTATGTTTTGTGTCATTATTAATTAATTGTAGTACGCAATCGCAATCCGGAGCGACGAGAAGGTCAACCTTCGCGCCGAAGAACTAGTTGTTGGTGATGTGATTGAAGTGAAGTTTGGTGATCGAATACCGGCCGACATTCGCATTATAACCGCACACGGGTTTAAGGTAACGTGCACTGATTGCTTATTGAAGACTGACGCCAACGACCAACAACCGACATCGTCTCCAGGAAAATTTCACATGGCCATATATCAGCAACTGGTCAGCCGATTGGCGTCACGTTGCGTTCTATATAGAGCATGGTTTTCGGCATCGGCGAATAGTGAGAGAGGAGTACCTTAGATTAGATTCGTCACCGTTTAGCATACTTCTTAGTGTATTGTATATATTTTCGGTTGTTATTTTATCAAACTCCTATGCACTAATATTAACTTTCAAATTGACACATATTTGGATGGTTAGATCTTCCGATAAACTATTAGGCTTGAATGACACAAAGTATCTCAGCTACGTGCAAATAAAGTTAGACGTTTATACACATAACCAACATGCGCCTGAATTCTGAATACAAAATAACGTAGGTAGACAACTCGTCATTGACGGGCGAGTCGGAGCCTCAAAGTCGCAGCAGTGAGTTCACCAGCGACAATCCACTTGAGACCAGAAACATCGCCTTCTTCTCCACCAACGCCGTCGAAGGTTTGCATAGGCATTCGGAACTGTTTCGGCCTAATAACAAAATATCCGCTCTTTAAATCCGCAACTGATTTTTGCGACCGAGTTTACGGTAATGCAGTTTACAAAAAAAATATGGCGTTATGCTATAAGCTTAAATGGTTTGCATAGCCACGACACGATAGTTACGTCATGTGCCTTGTAGGTTTATGGATGGTAAACTCAAAAGATTGTTGCTTTGTCGAATGACGCTCGAGGAGGCTAAAATATCGTAAAGATTGGCCAATTTTTCTCCAGTTTTTTTTGTTAATTATTAAACGTCTGCAAAATAAACTCATCGTTATTGTCACGGTGTCGAGTATTGTTAAGATTGACATTCGGCAGGCACGTGCCGTGGCGTGGTCGTCAACACCGGCGATAGGACAGTGATGGGCCGTATTGCGATCCTGGCTAGCGGCCTGGAGACGCTGTGTACAGGGCATTGATGTATATGACATGTATCTATGGTAGTGAAGTGAACTGGAGACGTTCTTTAGCGGACTGGAGACGGTCGAGACGCCGATCGCTCGTGAAATTGCGCACTTTATCCACATCATCACAGCCGTCACATAACATTACATTACAGCACACCACATTGCATAGCATCACTTGGCATAACATCATCACTGCCGTAGCAGTCTTTCTCGGTGTCACGTTCTTTATCATCGCCTTCATTCTCGGCTACTTCTGGCTAGACGCCGTCATCTTTTTAGTAGTAGGCCTAGTGGTAGTTTTTGTTGTAGGTGTAGTAGTAGCACTAGTAGTAGTAGTAGTAGTAACGGCACAGTCACTGGTTGAACGCCGTCATCTTCCTTATCGGTATCATCGTTGCCAACGTGCCCGAGGGACTGCTGGCTACTGTTACGGTCAGTCTCGTCTAGGAACAGATATTTTCCGCATCGACGTTTTCCCGCTACGTCAAAATCAGGCATTTTCTGCCTCAATTTAGCTCGTTAACGCCAACACGGAAATTTCCTGCCTTTTATTAATTTTCAAGTTTACACAGAGACTTACCGTTTCACTGTCTTGTAGATGTCACAACTGCGTGACGACTGGGGCGAATTGTGGAAATTGTCCGTGCAGCGAAATGTCCGACATCCGTCTCGTAGTTGTTTGTTAGCTTATAGGCCTACAAGCCACAACTTGCTAGCTATAATTCTAGTATAGGCCTATGGTGTAAATAGTCGACGTACGCAATTTCTGTGAGTCCGACGTATGGCCAAAAGTGTTTTACTTTTATTTTCTTGCAAAACGCATGTTCTTGTTGGCAGAAATTTTAGTCTTTGTTCAAAATTAACGTGATTTGTTTGGCCGGCCGCAGTACTAACTTGGCTTGACGTACAGTAACTTCGCTGATGTGCCCAACAACTAAGCCGAACCACAAACAAGTATAAAGTTTTTCCTGGCCGCTGTTGCACACCAGCCGGTGACATTCTGTGTATAGGTGTGTTTGACGCTTACTGCTAAGCGAATGGCGAGCAAGAACTGTCTAGTGAAGAACCTCGAGGCGGTCGAAACGCTGGGCTCGACGTCGACAATTTGCTCAGACAAGACTGGAACACTGACGCAAAACCGCATGACCGTCGCTCACATGTGGTTCGACAATAAGATCGTGGAGGCCGACGTCAGCGAGGACCAGTCCAGTCAGCTTTGCTACTGATATTTTTTCTAATAAGAGTCATTTAAATAGATTCAATTCAATTCGTTTAATTGATACAGCAAGGTGGCTTGGTAGCGAAACGATTCGAGCGTCGGACGTACGATCAAAAGTTCGAGGGTTCGACTCCCTGTCGGGTCATGTCTGGAACGTCCCGGTTCATAACTAACCACCAAGGGATAGAAGGCTGAGTTAAGCCTTCTATCCCTCCAGTATTGGTAGATCTAGCACCACCAGCTTACATGGCTGGTATTAAAGTGGAACACATTAACTTGGCTCCAATAATAATGACTAAGGGCAATATAATAGGCTACCATTTTTGGACGATATTGTGTAAATCCCTATTTTTGTTAGTTTAAAGTTTAAAGGGTTTCTGCGATAGTATTGGTCGGTAATTTCACTTTATTGCACTGCGCACACTGGCTCATCTCTATGTTTTTTACGCGCGAAAGCAGCTACTGCTTTAGCGTGTCTTGGCCATTGCAATTCTGTCCGTCCGTCCGTCCGTCTGTTTGTCCGTCACACGAGTGAATCAGTCAAAACGGTGCAAGCTAGGATCACCAAATTTTTACCTTCGGTTGCCTGGAAACTTTAGTTTCAGGAACTGTAAAGCTTTTTCATAAATTCAAAGGGGGGTCACTCCGAACGAGGGCGCTAAATGAGAGGAGGGTAGAAAAAATTTGCGATTTCTAGCCAATAAGTCGCCGTATTTTAGTAACGGTGCGAGATAGGGCCTAGTTTACTATTAATCACTAGTATGAAAAAGTCGTACACTAGTTCTTGATTTGCACAAAATTCAATGACCATGGATGACCTTGAACGCCAAAATAGGGGTTTTTATGGATTTTTTGGCGATTTCGGGCTGCTAGACACATTTCAAGAACAAATTGCGCCGAAATTAAATGCGATAAACACAAAGAAGCTGCATATGAAATTTTTAGCATTAAACGTAGATTTCGACAGTCTAAGTCTCGTTTTTCTAGGTTCAAGGAAACCTGCGCACGAGGGCATCAAAGATCGGTACCCCCGTAAAAGTCGTTATTTTACCGTTGTTAGCCAGTTTTTCATGAAAACGGTTGCAGATCACCATGGGCATGCTATCTATCACAACAAGCATTAGTGACGAGTTTTTTAGTCGTATCAACATCGACGACTTTGAAAGACTCTGAACGTCTAAAATAAGGGGTTTTATTGATTTTTTTGCGATCTTCGGCTGCAGCGCACAGCGCCGCACACTTCAAGAATGAACTGCGACGAAGTAGCTGAAGATAAACTGACAGTTTGCGAACAGGAACTGTTATAGGCTTTCGCGCGTCTCGTGAGCATTAGCTCAAATTTTTTGTTTGTCTACGTCATGTGTTGTATAGCATGTGTTTAAATGCAGCACTTTGTTTCGATTGCTTAGATTCATAATCTATACTGCGTCAAACGCGTTTTGCAGTTAGGACCAGTGCGTAAAGATCTTTCTGACCAAATACTATGCAAGCTACATGTGTCTAAAACTCGTAAGAAAAAACACTCGGCTACTGAAAATAATTGACAACAGATTGTATTTTAAATTTAAAAATGGTTTAGGTGCAACGTATAACCGAGACTCGGCGACCTGGATGGCTCTGGCAAGAGTTGCGATGTTGTGCAATCGCGCGGAGTTTAAACAGGGCCAAGAGGGCGTACCGGTAAGCAGACGGTCAGTACGCTAGATTTCGCCTACTTTTTAATGATTTTTTTCTTATTTTTGCAACATCAAAACGACTCTATACGACGTAAAGCAATTAGTTAACTTATTTTTTTACTTTGTATTATTTGCACTTAGTAGCAAACGCAGATTTTTTTACTGTCTGAAACTTGACTTCAACTGAGTCGTGGCAACTTAAGAATTGTGTTTTGACGCTGTACAGCTACTTCGGACATGACATTTTGTGGCTGCAAACCCGTAGTTGTAGAAACAAACCGAATACTTTGATATCGAATATCTCAAACAGTTTAAACGGCTGCTAAAGACTTTGTTGTGCAGTTGAGAGTGTGGTCCACTGGCGTCACGTGTTTGTTAAATAGCGCCTTACAACTAATCTTACGTATTTACTTACTTATAGTTGCGTCGCTAGGCATTATATCCAGCCAAAGTACTCCCAGAAGTGTCCCAACGGCTATACGCAAGGCCTACGCATTAGACCGTTTTATGACAAACGATATTCTCTGATGCCTAATCGTATACAGTGGCCATGCTCTACAGGGTGGTCCAAAAAAACGGATACCCAGTTTTTTGGGGATAACTTCGGTAATTCAGCACCGATTTTAACCATTCTTTCACTGTTACAAGCAGAAATTTATGGCGCGTAAATTTGAAGTTCTTTCACCCACCGCACCTTTATTGTAAAAATAAAACTAAGTATCCGTTTTTTTGGACCACCCTGTATTTTTACCTGTCAACGTCACTGTTGTCGTATGAATAAATAACCAAATAGATCTTCCTACACTTGTACAATTTTCTTTGGCTATTCTGTTGTTGCATCTTTCTTGTTTTAGCGAATGAGCGTTCCAGTAAATTATTAGTTTCTCGACTGTGGGGCTGTAGAGAGTGCAACGGCGATGCGTCGGAATCGGCACTGCTCAAGTGCGTAGAATTGTCCATCGGAAATGTCGTCAGTTTCCGCAAAGCTAATCCTAAAGTTTGCGAGATTCCGTTTAATTCTACTAACAAATACCAGGTACGAAAACCATTGAATTGACATTGACATGTTTGTTACATAATTACAGTTTTGGGGATGTTATGTTTGTAGTCTTAGTAGTGGTGGTAGCAACGGCAGCAGCTGTTGCACCAGCTGTCTGTCAATTCCTAGCTTATGGCCCACTTTTGCTTTACAGCCAGCATGCTGCGTACGTCTTAAATATTTGAATAAATAAATTTGAATGAGAAGACAACAGTCTATTTTTTTGCGTATTCGGTTTTCAAGTGCCATGGGACCAACATTGGTTGCCGGTTTCTGTCGCATTTTATGTCGGTCCTTACGATGACTAGACATTATGTTTTACTGCTGATGTTTTTTTCAGCACGCACGTAATCTTCAAGGTCTCTCAGCCGATCGCCGCGAAAATTTGATGCATTACTGGAAATAGGTGCACATTTGAATACAGAGTCCCAAAATTTGCCTGAACCTAGCAAGATAATGACAATCGAAAAACGACTTGAGAACTAAAATTTGTCTCGCGTGTGACGCATAATTTGATGAATTTCGGTCAGTAATAAAAACTGCGAAAATTGGACCAGAATCTGAACCAAGCTAAAATTAATACGTGCACGACTGCACGTAGGGTGGTTATTAGTTTTTGCAGCGCTGAATGTTTAGTTCGAAATAAATTTCCACATCACTCGAGCCAAGCGACCTTTGTGTAAATAATGCTTGCGTACCTTGCGTTGAATAAAATGCTGATTATATGTGTCTAAAATGCTATTTTTCATGTGGTTAAATAATGTTTGCAAATAACATTGTTTATGTGTGCAACGTGCTTATTCCTTGTACAGAACACGTTGCATTAAAATATTCAGGAAGTAAGCTGACTTCAGGCTAATGAAGCTGGTAGGTTAGTAGTAAATAAAGGTTAGTTACTACAATGGATACTACTGTGGTACTGCTGCTGTGCGGTCATCAATAATAAGCATCGTCATTAACCCCAGTTCCAACCCGCCATCAGTTTATCGCTTTCGTCAATGGAAAGAAACCATTATAAACGATTATTCGTATAGACTTTTTACTAAATATTAAAAATTGTTGCTGTGAAATTTTAAATTAACGTCAAGTCACCAAAAAACATCAAAAAATGCATACGAATCTAAAATATGATAATCACTTTTTCACAAAACAGAAACATTTTCAGCAATCGACAAAATTGAAAAAACAGGCATTTTGCTAACTGCAACTAGGTAGATTTGTAATTTTGTACAGTTAGTTTAAAGTAAGCTGAATAACATATAAAGTTGATAAACAAAAACGCATCTTATTTGGCAATTTCAGCTGTTAACTTGTTAAATGATTAAGTAATGACTATTAATTAGTCGTTAGTAATTATCAGGTTAAAATGTTTTAGGCCTACATCATTAGTCGTTTGTGCAGGTATCTATACATGAAACGGACGACTCAGAGGACGAACGATACCTGCTGGTTATGAAAGGTGCTCCGGAGCGTATCATTGATCGTTCTGCTACGATCTTCGTCGACGGCGTGGAACGACCGATGACTGACGAATGGCGCGAATCTTTCAACCAAGCCTACTTGGAGCTAGGCGGGCTGGGAGAACGAGTTCTTGGATTCTGTGATTTCGTTCTTCCCGCCCAACACTTTCCAAAGGTCAGTCTCACTTCAGATTTGCACTGTTGAACAGTCTATATTTCTGATCGGATTTCGCATAGTTATAAGTATCATTATGCAAAATTATATTGGCCTACCGGCATTTTGTATTCTGTAATCCGTATTGTGTAGTGTAGCCTAGACAAGTAAGTAAGGTAAGTCTTTGATTGCGAGACACAAACGTAAATGCAAAACAAAAAATAAACACTCGAAAAACTACAGAAACATGAAAAAAATGTTTAACAAAGAACGCGCGAAAAACTCACAAGAACAACTGCGGATATACAACGGCACGAATGTTGTAATCTTCGCATTAATTACTATTAAATTAGCAAATGGTCTCCCTAGTCGATACTCCCAATACACACGTCTAGCTTTTTTGTTTGCACTCATTATTTATTTATTTTATTTTATTATGAAAATTGTAGGCGCAATGCACATAAAAAGAAATACATGAAAAATATGCATATGAATTATGGTCTTTAATCTAAGCTAAGATACTTGGATGTTTTTCTGTGTCAGGGTTACAATTTTGACGCTGATGAGGTGAATTTCCCGCTCATGAGGCTGCGTTTTGTCGGATTGATATCAATGATTGATCCGCCTCGTGCCGCCGTTCCGGATGCCGTGGGAAAATGTCGATCCGCTGGCATCAAGGTGATCATGGTGACGGGCGACCACCCCATCACGGCCAAGGCAATCGCCAAGGGTGTCGGCATTATCTCAAAAAGCAATGAGACCGTCGAGGACATTGCCGCAAGACGAAACATCAATGTCACCAATGTCGATCCAAGGTCATTTGTTCTAGACGTGGACGACGCTAGTGCATGGCCACATGGCCATAGCGTTTGATGCGTGATACGGGTTTGGCCGTATCACATTCTGTATTGTACAAAAACTATTTTGACTGACTTTTTAGAAGTCAGTTTAAGAAGTCAATTACCGCAGTTTACTTTGTAAAAAGCGATAATCATTAATGTTTTCTAAACTGCGGTTTATCATACACTTATGATCGCACCTGTGCGAGGGGCTTGAGTCCGGTATGACGTGATTGCAGGGATGCGAAGGCTTGCGTCGTGCATGGCTCAGATTTGCGCGATATGACACCAGCACAGATTGACCAGCTGCTCACAGACCACGCCGAGATCGTATTTGCGCGTACTTCACCGCAACAGAAGCTCATTATCGTCGATACTCGATAGTTGTCTGCCACAACAACAACAACAACAACTACTACTATTACTACTACTACTTGTATAGTAGCCGCAACAGAAGCTAATAATCGTCGAGGGTTGTCAGCGTCAGGGCGCTATAGTTGCTGTCACTGGCGACGGAGTCAACGACTCCCCCGCACTGAAGAAAGCCGACATCGGTATTGTTAATTAAGTTATTCGTTCAGTGAACTATAGAGGCTTACTACAGGTATTACCATTATTTGTTCAACCTCCAGTCAGTCTCGCTAAACACTGGCTCACTGTAGAAATGCGCGGTCTGCACGACTGTAGAAAAACCCAAAACCCTAAAAAATTCAAATTTTATGTTTGTCGGTTTTTATTCGCTGTCAATTTCATACCGATCGTATAATATAATTGTGTTTATGGCTATTTAGAATTATAATTTATAGAAAGCAATGTGTATCGTATATCGTGTCTGGTACGTTTGTACACCAAAACTTCCAAAAACGTAAAACATAAAGAAATCTAAAAGCTTAAAAACGTAAGAACTTGCAATCTTTTTTTCCGGGCCTGGTATAACTGCTGTATGTTCTGTCTAGGAGTGGCAATGGGTATAGCGGGGTCAGACGTTAGCAAACAGGCGGCTGATATGATTCTGTTAGACGACAATTTTGCCTCTATCGTCACCGGCGTCGAAGAAGGTATACAGAAGCTTTGTCACAGAACTGATGTCCGCTTTTGTTATGCGCAAGTGATTAATTACGATTATTTTTACAGCACCAAAAAATTCAAATGCCACTAATGTAGCAAGTATATCTTCAGCCTGGGTCTGAAGTTGCTGTATAGATTATCTGCGTATTTGTCCCAGGCTGTTTCACACACGTGGTCCTGCGGCAGAAAAACTAATCGCTTACTAGCAAACAATGAACGCATTATTGGACAGTGTACTGTATTCAAATTTGCTGTTCTGTTTTATAGACTTCTAATGTCGTTTTGTAATATCTTTTGTCATATGTTTTTTATTACCTGTATTAAAAATATTAACTATTAATGTAGCCTACTTGCTCCAAATAGTAAAACGAAATACAGCGTCTAGAGCACGCGATCAGAGATTGTTGAAATTTGACAAATTAATGCTGTGTGCTATACCCCACCATGGTTAGCCACCTAGTCGTGGTGGTGGGGCTTTGCACCAATGACCCGAAAGATTTCTAAAATCTGGAGGGTAAGAGCTAAGTAAGAGCTGACCAAACCCGTAAGAGCAGGTTTGCACCACTTTACCAGTGCTTTTGTGCTGGTTTTGGCTCTACAGCCGACTACGGCTTTATAGCCGTTACCTGTAACCTTGTGGTTACATTCGGGGATGCGCATTGGGTCGAGCTGATACGGCCTCAGCGCTGGGCGGGTGTAGGCCTAAGAGCCTGCCCACTCCGGAGGTAAGGTAAGGTAAGGTAAGGCTGTGTGCTATAGATCACTGTCGAAACCTTACTTTTTTGACTATTCTGTGACTATTCTGGGAAAGATTGTTCTCTTTGCTGTGTTTCCTGTCGACCGTGACCGCTGTTGTGTGACGCGTTTCTCCCAGAGCGGACGTAGAAATGGAATATGCAGGGTGGGCCAAAAAATTTCTTAACTTGTTTTTGTTTAAACTGTTTAAATTTTTATCAAATATGACCATGACGATAAAATTATGTGAGGCGCACTTATTTTTCACCTCACCGAATTTATGTCAACGCACAACCGCGTAAAACGCAGATGCTCTAAATTGTTACATTACGCGGTGATCAGCATCAGATTGCTCACCTGTGATTCGACAGTTCGATTTAATAATTTTGTGGTATTAAGTGTTTTACGCTGAAAATAACAAACAACAAAATAGCTGACTGGTGATCTCAAAACATATTTAATCCATGAATGAATGTTGTTATATTGATCAGTTCTATCAGCCAGTGGCATCACGTCTAAGCCGCTGTGTACGTGCATATAATACATGCGGGCAAACTTTGGGCTTAAATTTAAAAAAATTTGAAAGCAAATTGTTACAAAAACTTACAATTCTGCTACATAAATCACATTTTAGTCTATTGTTTGCTGAATTAAGTCATTACAACTTTTAATGGGACAACAGCTCAGCATTATGCAACAATCCATGGAGCATCTGCTTTTAACACGATAGTGCGTTGACAAAAATTAGGTGATGTGGAAAATGAGTTTATTTTTACATAACTCTATTGTCTTGGCCATCAGTGTGCCAAAATTTATTGAATTTGGTGGAGATTTGACGAAGTTTAAACAAAACAAGTTGGGAATTCTGTTTTTGGCCCACCGTGTATGCAGTCCACTTCGTTGTGTACATTGTCAGTGGCGTTATGCTCCCAGATTTTGGGCTGTCGGAATATTGTCCGATAGTCTTTTTGTCAGAAAAAAGTCATCGAAAAAACAAAGTGCGGGGCTAGAAACCCCATTTTGAGTAAATTGGCGGGTAAAGTTAAAATTCTGAGCACCGAAGATCTCCTCTGTCGGAAAATTGCAACTTTTTGTTTGTCTTTTTTAACCCACAAGACCGCTGTTTACGTTGTTCTGGTGAAGGTCGCCTAATTTTCGACAACCTCAAGAAGTCCATCGCTTACACGTTGACCAGCAACATTCCGGAGATCTCTCCGTTCCTGCTGTTCATAATCGCCGATGTTCCCCTGCCTCTGGGCACAATTACCATCCTCTGCATTGACCTGGGCACGGATATGGTACCGGCGATATCACTGGCGTACGAGCAGGCTGAGAGTGACATCATGAAACGCATGCCGCGCGACCCCGTCAATGACAAACTCGTCAATCACAGGTAGGCTCAGGCGCCGCATGCTTACACTGCAACCAATCACATCGAAACCAACATAATTGTAGTCCAGTGACGCTGCCGTCAGAACGACTAATTTTTGTTTCGAACGCCACTATTTACTTACAGCTATTGTGCGTTCTTACGCTATATAAATTCATTTACCTAAGACGTACTCACATATTTGCTTGCTTACTTGCTTGCCAATTATGGCAAACGCCAGAGCGTAATTTTTTGTTTGTAAAATAATCCCATTTAGGCCGATTAATCCAATTGATTTCGCTGCACTCTTCACACGTCACGTATTAAATCCATTTTATGCTACACATTTTGCAGTATCGTTAATTGATAGTGCTGATTTATTCTGATGCTTCCACGATATAATACGTTTTTCGCGACAAAAGTATGTTTGTGCTGCGCAGACTAATTGGAATGGCGTACGGCCAGATCGGCATGATCCAAGCTTCGGCGGGATTTTTTACTTACTTCGTCATAATGTCTGAAAATGGCTTTTTGTCCAAGGACCTGTTCGGCATGCGCAAAGAGTGGGATTCCAAAAGTGTTAACGACTTGCGAGACTCTTATGGCCAGGAATGGGTGAGTTGATTATTTGCCTGCTTTTCAGCAATTGTTCAACGATTTTCTTTATTTTTGGTCGCCTTGTATTGTCTATATTTTCGTTGTGTTTGGAGCGGTACAACAATTAGAATAAGTGTAGGCCTATGTTAAACCGTTGTCTGTAGAGCGTATAAGTTCATTTGACAGTTGTTTGCTAGGGTGTCGTGCAATGGTTTGCGATGTTGGTGACCAGAGGCGCAGAAAAAAAAAACAAAATTGGCGTAAAGTCTAAACATTCCTCGTAGCTAAAGTAACCGGTGTTCCAGTGTTTACTTCAAAAGGTCAAAATTCAAAGTTAAGGTTTCGCAGCTTCAAGAAGACGACCGCACAATATGTCAGCACTTGGCTAAACATATTTTCTTCTAGTTAACTGAGCGAAGGTTTCGTATTGTTGTGCTTTGCAGACCTACGCTCAACGCAAGGTGCTAGAGTTCACGTGTCACACGGCGTTCTTTGTGTCGATCGTTATTGTCCAATGGACTGATCTCATGATCTGCAAGACTCGACGTAACTCCATCGTTCACCAAGGAATGTTGTGCGTATAATTTCATAGGCCTATGCACTGTAGGCATATGCACACATGGGCAAAGGTCACAAGTTGCCATGACATTTCGGGGGTAGACTAATCAACGATTCGGTCGTCATCGTCATCAAAATGCCTGAATCAACATACTAAACCTATTTTTTAAACGACATAGTCTATGTCGTTTAAAAATAGGTTTAGTATGTTGCTTGTCGATATCTCAATTTGTTCCAGAGATATTCGCGCTCAAAGTTGAAAGTTGTCCTAAATCGCGCCGAATTTTGGACATTATTCGCAATCTCAAATTTTAAGGGGGCGGTGCACCCAAAAATTTGTACGCACGTTATCAGCCCCACTTAGCAGTACGTCACGTGGCAAAGTTTCATTAGGCTACTCCTTTTGGCTTTGAAGTTATAGTGGCTAATTCGCTACAATTAAGGCCAATTTTTGACCCCCCCCCTTTTAAAAAAATTGTAAGGGGGACCCTTGTCCCCGCTGGGGGGTGCGCTAGTAAAACTTGGTCATTCTCTAATGCGTGCAAAAATTTGGTGGCGCAGCACCCCCTAGGGGCCGAAATATGGTCTTCCGAAAAATGCGCTTTGGGTGGGTACAATTTCACATCGAGATCTCCAAGGTTACTGGACCAACTTCACCGGACTTGTTTCGCCTAACGCAGGAGGAATCGCTGTCAAACGAGTAACTCACCGATTTTAAATATCTTTATCCCTTCCGGAGATATTCGCCGCCGAACTTTGAAGTCGACCAAAATCGGGTTAAATTTTGCATGTTTTTGGCCCCTAAAAATTTTTTGAAAAGGCTCCCCCACTAATTTGGACCGGGAATGGGATTATAAAATTGAACGCAGCTCCGAGCATCGTGCAAAATTTCGCGCCTATCGGCCGACGGAGTTCGGACATTACGCGAAAAAAAGAATAAATAAATAAATTCCAGCAAAACGTAAGTCCTCCCGAAAACTATCGTTTCCGGGCGGACTAATAAGTACAATGTAAATGAAAGAGTAAAAACACTGTAAACGAATATGTCTAAGCCACAAATGTCATGCTGGTTAGTATCGCTCTAACTGCAGCTACAGTATGCACGATAATCGTATGCACGGCGCCCGCCTGCACAAAACGTCTCGACGAGACGCAATGTCCCGAAACGAAACCTAATGGGCCGAGACCGAGACATATTGCTCCGAGACCGAGAAGAGACCGAGACGAGACGTTAGTACGTCTCGAGACCGAGACGTTTCGACCGAGACCACATCCATGGTTGTGGTAGCCTAAATAAAATGATATTTTGTCATGTTATCATTATGGATCAGTGGACATACTTATTTATTTGTGTGAAATATTAATATCATTGATAAGCATTGCGATACTGACCCTATACCTGTTGTTACAACTGTTGCAGAAATTACCACTTAATATTCGGCTTATTTTTCGAGACGTCTCTGGCAGCATTTCTCGCCTATTTTCCAGGCCTCGACAAGGGTCTTCGGATGTACCCACTCCAGTATGTCGCCTAGCATTTTACACGTTTAATTTCTACTTAGTGTCAGACTGGCAACATCTTGTCTTGATTGTTTTGTTTATATGGGCACTAATTTGTATTAATTAATATTACGGTTTAATATAACAGACCTTTTCCTGACGCATCTGTCTAGAGCGTCCCAACAGTTGTTTTAGCCGAAAGGCTTATCTGTATAAACGGTACTGAAACCTTTTTCACTGAGAAGCATCCTGTCCTATGGACGACATTTTCTCCAAATTATTGCTTTCAACTAGTTCGCTTTTACTATGCTTAAATTGTTTAATATCAGAATTATGTATGATACAAAATTATTTCGTTTAGATGGAGATGGTGGCTGATCCCGATGCCTTTCAGCGCACTGATCTTCACTTACGACGAAACACGCAAGTACTTGATGCGTCACAGGCCTGGCGGCTGGATAGAAAACGAGACCTACTACTAGTCTGCGTAGTTTAGACAGTGATAAATACCTCGATCGTCCTGTAAAAACGAAGCAAAGTAGGCCCAGTCTAAAAGTTTACATGCTAATAGTAAATTAAAACCTGCATCTGCCCTGTGAAACGTTCACATAAATTTTAGTTTTTCTCAGTCTTTTTAATCTTCGATTTATTACAGGACAGGCAGCAGACGGACGGACGAACGGACGGGTAATACTCGTAATGCGGCTTAGGACGAGCGCATAACACTGCCAGTAAGTCTCCACACCCAGACGTCCAGACTAAGGGCGTCCATCCCCTCAGCGCCAAGAAGCAAACTCCTCCCCTTTCTTTCCCTCTATTCCCCGTCCCCACTCCTTTTTCGAAAAATCCAGCTAAGCCTGCTAGGGGTCTTGGGAGCGCTGTAACCCCAGCGGGGTCCGGAGCAGAGCTCCAACCGCAAACGCATTTAAAGCTCTCAAAGCGCATTTCATGGCAACATTTTAGTCGCAAAGCATTCAACTGCATTTTGCTGATTTGTCAGTTTATGACCTAACTTTCTCTAGAAAACATCCTGCTGGCACCTGTCAATGGAGTGGATACTCCTAGTCGAGACATCAAACACAGTTTTTTCACAAATCCTCCCTGCTACAGAATAGACTGAATTTTGTGTCAGGAAAGGCCTATGTGTGGTAGGCCTAACACTATGTGCACTAGTAGTCAGCTTTTGCGCGCACATCACATATGTATCGACTGTATCTCAAGTTCCAGTATGCTGTATTAGTTATACCCCCTCTACAGTTTAAAGTTTGAACAAAGTTAAAAGCAAACATCATCAAGCTGGCTCGTCCAGCTAACATATATTAGCTGGACGAGCCAGCTCGTCGAGCCAGCTTCATCGTGTAAACAGGGTATTACACTGACTAGCGTTAAACGCCTGAGACTAACGCTGCTGATGGTCAGTTTAACAGTAACAGTTAACAGTTTAACATCACATTTTCTAAGCACCAAGTTATCACTTATCAGTGCCTCTTGTTTGACTGACCACTATCTTATGTAATCAGGCCTCCAGGACAAATTTTTAGACGACATGATGCATGCCGACAGGCCTACTTTTTATCACATTTGCCAAACGCTTAGCTCATATTTGCTTATTTCTTTGCCTGAAATCGAAATGCAGTGTGCTGGTTATTCAAATGACTCTGTCCAATGTATAGAACACGTTCTGGTGACTTTTGGACAAGATCATGGACAATGTTCCACACACGTATTCAGTCAATCTATTGCATATTTATTGTTATCTGTACTAACTAGCAATTTCTTAACGTTTAAAAATACTTCTGTATAGTGTATTGTTTATGTGCACATTGTTATATGCCTGCATTGATGTTTGAATCTGATTAACATCTATTTCACTTTTCACACACCACCGCAGCCGTTGTCTTATTGGGGCTTTAGTAGTATTTCAACGTCAAACATAGGCCCTACTATATCACTGCTGCAGTAGCATTTAATTTTGGATATTGCTGCTTATATTTTGTCATAAAAAGCTAGAACCATCACGAGTAAATGTGTAAGTAACAAAAGTTTGAACAAAGTCAAAAGTTGAAAATAATAACAGTATTAATTACTACTACCAATTTTTTATCATCGTCATCATCATCACTTCACTGATTTATGATATTAGACAGTAAACATAAAGGGCACCTGTCAAACCGTCAGAAACATGCTGCAAAAATCCCACCAAGTACTATTGCAGTAGACCATTCACTGCTGGCTAGGTGCTAGGAACAGCATCTAATCTCTAATGAGATCTAGTGCCAATAACTTCAAAAATTTCACTTTTGTGCGACTGGGCCTCATGATGAACAAACAGCTCAGAGAAAAATTAGCTCTTGAACAAAAATGGAACATAGCATGCAAAATGTAAACCGAATGAACAAATAAACAAGAGGGTGCGGCCGTTGAGGGGCCGCCCGCTATGGGGCCGTCCTTGCAGCTGAGTACGGACAGACGGAGGGAACGGCCGTTGCCATGGCAACGAGGGCACCGGGGGCAAGGGATCCTTACGCCACCTGCCAAATATCAAGTTGATCGGACAACAGGCAGCGAAGTTATGGGGATTTTTTGCAAACAATGCAATTAGCCGCCGTGACCTTGACCTCTGACCCCTTGACCTTGTAATTGGTCCAGGGGTGCTGGTGTCCCAGGGACCCTTCCTACCAAGTTTCG
>Ga0209367_1003099_pt1 | contig 22404 bp, 24 predicted proteins | sample WorMetLIZISLAND2_FD_187412 | JGI IMG/M metagenome (GOLD analysis project Ga0209367, IMG submission 187412) | Marine gutless worms symbiont microbial communities from Max Planck institute for Marine Microbiology, Germany - Olavius geniculatus... ... | reverse complement strand
CATTGACACACAGTCAGTGTGATGCGGGCAATATCACCTTTTGTAATTTTTGCTGTTTTCGATGTGCAAGTCCTTAAATGTTGCCGTTAACAAGTGTATAAACTGATGTTTTGTACATTTATATGGGATTAAAGTAGCCTACGTAGAACAAATAGGCCTATTAAATTGCTCGCCTAACGCCAAAAATTGCGAGCTTTCTGCTGATGTTCGTAGTGGTATTCAGAGGCAAAAAACGATCGTTATGCAGATTTTGAGTAATTGCTTGGCGTTTATACACATCTTTTTATAACGTTGCAACCATAAAATGTATCTGTCCAGAGATACATTTGTGAAAAACTCAAAACTCACTTATTTGGCTGCAAGCGCTCTTGTGGTCTTCTATAATTGGGCGCTATACAAATTGACATATTCATTCATTCATTCATTCATTCATTCAACAAGTGCTTGAAATATAATATTTGCTTGCTTAAGTTATTGTAAAAATATCAGAAAGCCGTGTTGTTGCAAGAAAACCTGCATGATGCCACAATTTCAATGTGACAATCCAAAGTGGTTGATTTCGGCACAGAACGAAAGTGCGACTCTACGTCATATCTGGCCAATGGTGGATTCAGGGGCCCTGCCGCCCCCTCCCCCCTATGGACTGGATGCATTTTTAAACAAGTGAAATTTTGCAGAAAAATGCATTATTTCTGCACAGAATTTCAAAACGCTTTCTAAGAAGAGGGCACAACACCATTCGTAGACCATTTCACCTTCCTGTGCCAAACTTCTGGATCCGCCACTATATCTGGCGCTGTTCCGGAAATGCTGGAGTGCAAAAAAATTGCTGAAAACAGCCACCCCAAAACCCCATGCGCCAAAGTAACGGCTCCGAAAAACGAAGCAAATCGATAATAATTCACGTAATTACTTTCAAAGTAACCCAATTTCAACTCACGTGATCACGAAAAAGTTTACCGTCAAGACCTAAGATGCTCGGCAACTGGACAGACAGCCGCACATCATGACGACACTTGGCGTCCACATCTTCAATCAATCAATCAAAAATAACCACTTACAAAAATAAAATACACATTGTAAAAAAAACTAATCAAAAATAAAACACTCGCTGAAACAGTAAAGTTTTTAAGTTTCGTTTGAATGACGCAGTGTCAGATAGTTGTTGAAGTGATGGTGGCAGACTGTTCCACGCAGCTGGTGCAGCGTAGGAAAACGCTCGTTGTCCGAACTTTAGTCATGTGCGTAGTTGCTCGTAGCGGAGACTGCTGCCAGATCGAGGTCGTAAATGAAGTGACCACATATGCCATATTTGTAAACAAAATCATGTTAGGGTGCGGTAGAAAATCATGAAAGACAGATCAACGTTAACGCAGAGATCACCAAAAACACGAAGAAAAAGTAGAGCGCAGTGGCTTTTATACCCAAATCTGGTGGGCGCAGCTTGCACCCATGTGAAAAATAGGGGGGGAGTTTTAATAAGGTTGTAGATCAAAACTTCCCCCTATTTTGACTGGGCAAACTACACCCTTAACAAAACTTTTTCCCTGGGGGGAGAAGCCCAAAATAGAGGGAAAAACTTGTGACAGAGATTGGGGGGGACCTGAGCCCTAAACTGGGGGGAAGTTGCACCCAATTTCGATTCCAGATTTGGGAGGAATAAAAGCTAGTGGTGGAGCAAGAAAGAGAATGAAATGAACGAGTGAGTCAATCGGATGGGAGATGCTGCTGAGTGATGTTGCAGTAACGACGACGTATCAGGTACGCAGACATCTTGGGCTGACGCTGTCTCGTGAAGAGACCTTTCCTGTTGCCAAGTACTCGATTTACACCTGTGCAACCGTTCAGCAGACAGAAATCATTCAGTAGGCCTACCTTACCGTGTCCCAAAATTAGTGGCACCCCTGTTTCGGCTGGTACTCAGATAGGCTGGTACTCGATTTACCTACCCCGGAGGGATGAAAGGCTGAGTTGACCTAGGCGGCTGTTACATACCGAGATGGTTTACCTGCCTGCAGGCAGTCACCCATCAAAGTACTAGCCCGGCCCGGCGTGGAGTAACTTCGTTGATCGGATGAAATGCGTTACCGCTACGCCATGCCACCAACCTGTCAGCGAGACAGAATGCTACCATTTACTCTTAAAAGGGGATATTCAGCCACCCCTTCTTATCTCTCGGCCTCGATGCCACTGATGTTAATAGCAGACAACGGTGCACACACCTGCAGATCCACTCTAAACCATGTCCAGCCGGAACCATTATTTTATCGTCTATATCTTCGTCAAATGTTAACGGATTTTCAAAATGCATTCTGTGTACAGCAGTAAAATGGTTATTAAATATCCCACCACACTTAGCTACCGTATGTCACTATACTACCATATAAAACATTACTCCACAGTCCACACGTGTTAGTCGCTAAAACTCTCGGTTTTGACTGGAAAACACCACAAGTGTATTTAAAACTAAATGGGTCACCAGTAGGCCTATGCATCGACAACTGAACTACAAATATAGAAGTTACAATGTACTTTGCTGTGTCATGAAGTCGGCGAAATTCCAGACCATCTCTCCGGCGAGAAACTTGTGACGAAACTCATCAAAGACGACGTGATAATGTTGCAGAAAGTCCATCTGAAAGTCCTCGGAGAACGCCACAGACGGCAGCTAAACACCAGATAAACACAGTGGGCCAAAATAAATACAGGTCACACCTACAGTGTGAACAAAAATAATCGTTAACAACTACAGCTGTCAAAGTGTTAATTTTTTAACGCATGCGTCAATGCGTTAATAACAGATCATTAATATCGCTGATATTGTACGTGGACTACATCGAGAGGGTGACTGGAATGAAGCCCACAAAGTCGTGCCTGTGTCGCTGGACCGTGACAGTAGTGATGGAACGGTGGCAAAACAATTTTTACTTATATGAATATTATTCGATCGTCAAATAAACGTAGTTTAATAGAATGTTGGAACTCCTGCTTCACAGAATTTAGTACATTTACGTATGTGTGTTAATTTTTTAATGCGCATTAAATCAGACATAGTAATAAACTTCATCATCAATTAATCAGTAAACTGATCAATTTATTTGTCTAAAACACTAAACTGGCAGCTTTCCATTGCAAATCATTTATCATGTTGTATTGTTCACGAATAGATAGATAGACAGATAGAGGGGAAGATAGAAGGGAAACAGCCAAGAAGAAAACCAAGAAGGAAGATGCTGGATCTACTTATGGAGCAAGAGAAAAAGAAGATCAGTTACGAGGAACTAAGAAGATCAGTTACGAGGAACTGAAGAGAGGAGCACAGAGCCGGGTCGGATGGCGCCATCGTCATTGGAACCTGCCTTAGGGCAGAGCACGCAAAGAGAAGACTGTTAACGGACAGACCGCGTGAAGGCCGCTGACTGCCCCGGCGCCATACTCAGTAACAATGATTGGTCGCTGATAATGTTGATACCAATCCATCAGATCACTGCTCAGCTTGTAGGCTATTGTCTGCAACTGTCCCGTGTCCTGGTACCAGGCGTAGTATCGGTTGATGCATGTTACATCTGTGTACTTGGCCTGTACACGCAATGGCCGCACCATCCTCACAACTTACAGCATCGACACCACCGCATGCTTTACCACTAATATATTCCGTGTCCAAAATTAGCGGCCCCCTGCTTCAAACACGCCTAATTCAGTTTGTAGTTCATGAATTTCAACGAAATATCGTACACTGCAATATCTTAACATTACTTACGATCACACCAATTATGACGTACGCACTTTGCCGTGCGTGCTCAGTGTAACGTCAGTATGACGTCAGAGTTTGTTTACATTAAACTTACGTTCAACACAGTTATTGACAAAAGGATCAAGCAGCAGTGTACCCGCCTTAAACTAAGTCCTTATGTCGAGGCCAAAAGTGGCCAGTATGAGCTCAAACTTTAAATGCTAGTTGAGACTAACTGTCTCAAAGACTGTTTCAAATTTTCTTTTTAAAAAACTGTCACGTATTAACGATTTTACAAGAACTTATCTGCAGGACTAAGTTTGGGACACGGTGTATATTCATTACAAAATCGTCAAACAAAATGGATGAATAAAACCAAAAAAACTTGACAAACCAGGCTTCGCTGATAACAAAGCCGTCACCTGAGCCCAGGGACACTGATTTAATATCAAAAGTTCAAACTCAAAATCTGGCCATCAAGAAAATAGCAGAAATGTGTATAACGTAAGACATGTTTTGCTTTCATGTGTAACTAATGTCGCAAGTGCTTCTTAAATTTTTGTCATCATTAATCCAAAGGGCTCACGCTGGACGTCATACTTTGATAACAGCATCACAGTCAGATCACTGTGCTCTGTAAAGCCCAAATTCCATTACGTTGACTTTCACCGAAACTTCCCCATGGGGAAAGTCGCAGACACAAACCATCTCGACATGTCGAGATGTTTGCGACAAAGTCTGAGACAAGTCCACAACAAATCCGTTTGTGTTGCTCTAATGGAATTTAGTCCGTGACAAGACACAAGAAAAGTCAACGACAAAGTCTGCGGACTTTGTCGCGGACACAAATCATGAAAGTCGGCAACATGATTTGTGTCGCGGACTTTCATGATTTGTGGCGTAATGAAATTTGGGCTTAAGCCTGCACAAAGTCTACAACAACTATGCCAAATATTATTATCACAACACTAGCTTCCATTACAGTTCTGTATCAAAAAGTTTTAGCCTAACTGACAGCTGCTTTCCACATCCTCACTACCGACCATTAGCCGAAACAAGCCAAGACTACAGCACTGCAACAGACAGTTGTGTGATGAACAATAATCAGCTGCTATCAACAGTGTCAAAAAAGTCTAGCGATTAAAGTCTGTTCTAACCGCTTTGTCAGTAAACGGTGACGAAGCACCAGACATGACAAATGTTACCGGCCGCGTAGCATCCAGACCACGCGTGTGCTCTATCACTCGTCTAAACACCAACACAGTCAGTCACATGGTGTGGTATGTCTGCCGCCACACCGCCAGTGATTCACTGAAACTCAGTTGTACACACATTTGCTCATATTCATACATTCATCCGAAATGACAGTTGACAAATTGCAACCACTATCTAATAATACACAAGTTAAAATAATGATCTAATCAAATAATTCTTGTGTCTTATAAACATATGATTTGCGTAACTAGGCAGGAGATAACAAGAAGCCCAGCTGTTGATAGGATAGCCAATCGTACTGGTTGTCAGTGACCTTCAAGATCATCCAAAGTCAATGATTTTCATCTCATCTGAAAAGGCGTATGCCACTTCCTATTAGTGAACCTTGGCGATATCTCTCATCGTTTCCAAGATATAGCCAGTTCACCATTAAAAAACGCTCATTTTTCCTACCCCCTGTCCATTCAACTCAGAATTTAGAAATGTTCCGCTTGTATTAGATTGCTGACATTGTGCACGCCTATGTAGAAATCACATAGCTAATTATTTGTGCAAAAAGTATTCCTCTATGACCTAAATCACAGTCACAGGCTTAGTCGCAATATATTCGTCACAAACGATGACAGACAGAAAGACAACAACTCGTACCATAAGCAGGAATGTTAGCGAGACCAAAATATGGCAAAAACGAGAACAAGAACGAGAACAATTGAATGAGGACGAGATCTTCATTCAACTGTTCTCGAAGACTCATCCTCATTCAATTGTTCTCAAAGACGAAAAAATAAATTTCGAGAACAAGAACGAGACCAACAACCATGAAAACGAGAACGATAACGAGAACAGTGAAAGAAGAAAAATTTAGCATGTAATATTTGACATAACCGTCGGCATAAAATGATTTTATAAACCAATGTGATTATCAACTGATGTGGCAAAAGCAATGGCAACTTACTTGAAGTAATCCTGAGCCAGTGACTTGGTGCTTTTGGGCTCATTAGCAACTGACCACATCACGACTGAAGGATGGTTCTTATCCCTGATCACCAGTTCAGTCATCACGCGTAGATGATGTGACAGAGTTTTGTTGCTAAAGTTCTCATCTCTACAAGCCATACATGACGTATCAACTTACAACACCTGTACAAATGCCAGATGGCTTTAACGACACCGCTAGTAATGCAGATGACATAATAGCACTATTTGCAGCAGATCTCCAACTATTTCTATCCAATACTGCACAATTTTAGCATACAAGTATATTATACTGCGTCCTTGAAAATTTCTGTTTTACGTCACCCCAGCAACATAATCTTTACTAATGGGTATATGAAATAATAATAATAATAATAATTTCGTGAAAACTGAACCAAAGCAAAAAACGCTTTTCACTGCATAAGCTCACATAGTATTGTTTATTTTGGATTTCTGCAAACCTCACATAGGTTGTTATGTGTAATAAGCGCTCTATCAAGAAACCACGCCTCAAATGCTCCATGGTTGGCGTTGTGTTTGTAACTGCATGTAAACCATGTTTTTTTTTAAATTTTCAATAAACAAGATATTTAGACACTGAGCTCTCACTGCTAATTTGCAAAATATTAGTTTCTTTCACAGACAAACAGAGCAATGGCAAAGCAAGCGTGCATGACTGTAGCGACAGTGTCTGCACCCCACTCTGCACTTGGCCAGCAGTCATCAAGTCTCCGTACCAGCATGTATGGTCAGCCGACGTTTTCTGTTGCCGTCCCAGCTGCCTGAAACTCACTGCGTGAAGACTTCTGGTATCTTCAGTGTTCTGCTAACACTCACAGACAGTTGTTAAAGACATGTTTCTGCAGTACTAGTGTGTTCGGGCAAACGAGAATGCGCTACATAAATCTAGACACTTTTGACTCACTTGACTAAGCCGACGGCTGGACTCTCATCAATGATGACAAAGCCCATCTGATCAGCCTGCTGCAGAACCTGCTCAGCGTATGGGTAGTGAGACGTGCGGAAACAGTTCGCACCAAGCCACTTCATCAGCTGGAAGTCACGTGCTATCATTGCCAGGTCCAACCCTCGACCTCTTATCTACACGTACAACATCAAACGCATGTTTTCTACCTTCTACTGTCTCAGTAATGAACTTGTTTATTAAAACTTGTCAAGCACTTATGACACGCAGTGGCTTCTATCCCCCCAAATCTGAAATCAAAATTGGGCGTAACTTCCCCACCCCACTTTTGGGCTCAGGTTCCCCCCACAATTTTTGACTCAAGTTTTCTCCTTCATTTTGGCCTTTTTGCTCCTAGGGAAAAGTTTTGTTAAGGGTGTAGGTTGCCCAGTGAAAAACAGAGGGGATTTCTTAATGGTGAAGATTGATAAATAGGGAAAAGTGAAAAATAGGGGAGGGAAACTTTTGATTTACAACCTTAATTAATAATACTTCCCTCCCCCCTATTTTTCACTGGGCACAAGCTGCACTCACCAGGTATAAAGATAGAAGCCACTGATAACACAAAGAATGCAGGAAGACGTCTTCCATCCACTAATTTGTCAAGTTTTTCAGCTAAACTATTAGAACCTTTCATTTCTGACAAGCAGCATAATTTGGTATTAGTCTACAGGTGGTGACGCTTTCTTTGCAGCTGGGAAGGTCTAGCATTACACTGCCCAAGCATCACAGACTTTTGTGTCTATTTATCTACAGCCTCAATGGCCTCAATATATGGTGAAGCAGCACCACCCACTTTTAGTACAATGACGTATTTGCATTATATCATTTAGGCGCAGTTGTCAGCACTCTTCAACATTCTTACAGTTACGACGCAGTCAGTGGACCAGTCACTATGCCTACACGTGTTATAGCAAGCAAACTATCAACAATCAACTGACATCAGCGTCTTCATGTTTGCCGATGCCGAGGCAGTAGAACGGATGGCCGTTGATGAGTATCTGACTTGCATTCACTTCTACTGTACGAACACCGAACGGCAAACGATACACATCACTAGCGTAAAGCACCTGGACGCATTGGCAGCCACAGAACGCAGTGTTGTTAATGACACTTGCAACGGATATCAACAATACCCTACTGATTGTTCACAAAGAAACAACAACACTTTTAGAAAGCAGTATTGGTAAAACTTCCATAAGACTGAGACCTCTTAATGTGCAACCCATAGAAAATTATAAAACTGCATATCATTAAATTTTATGCCACTGTACAAATTCATCAACTTGCATGCTTACTTATTTAGCACATGACTGAAAGAACTGTCAGAAGATGATACACCAGATGTCGGACATCAACGGGCACTGAACACATGACTAGTGATGACGACAATGATGATGATGATGATGATAAGCTCAACTTGCATCATATATACAATTCAAAGAAATAAACTATTAATTCAACTTTTTAAATATTTATTTTGGCCAAGTTTTTTCTGTGTTATGCAGTTTATTGACAGATAAGATAGATGGACCTGCAGCAGCTGTGGAGACAGATGCTTTACTGCTGCAGGTCCTAGGCTGTTGAACAGTCTGCCAGCCCATCTGAGACAAACTGACATTAACTTTGAACAGTTTAAATGGCACTCATTTTTGTTCAGGCATTGAGAGTGCGGCACATTGTGGCTAACTGCTAAATTTGCACCTTTTAAGTCATCTTACTTACTTACTAGGTAGGTTAAGTATAGATGATAACTCTATCTACCAAGTATACCAAAGATACTACAATAAATTATTGATGATCATACTTATTAGTTGAATAACAATAAAGCTGATTGTTAGCTTGTTAGTGTCAGTATTGCTACTATCAAGTCAATCAGTACAAGTTGCTTGCAATTTTTCATTTCAGTTTTTCTCTAATTTCAGTCTCATTAGTAATTCCATCCTTTTATCAGTTTTTTATTATTTCAGACTCCTATCTCTTCCATAACTTGTCGGTTTCTTAGTTTAAAAAAAGATCACATAACAGCACCGTTCTATTTCGTTTGAAACAGTTTTAATTCCTTCAGTTAACATGCTAGATTAAGCTGGCGGCTTGCCTTCTAGTATTCTAGCGTAAATCATTCACAATCATCATATCATCACATTGTAATAAACAAATAGCTCAGTATGCACAGAAAAACATATTCCTACCTGTAGTGTGTACAAATAAGGTGGGTTGTGGTTGTTCATTGTGTACGGCCACCACAGCTGTACATTGTTAATGGTCAATATGCCTGTTGCACCAGTGCCTTTGGATACAGTCGTACCATTAACATCCAGCACTTGTACTGTCACTGGATCAGTGTCATCTCGGTATCTCACATCACTGTACTGATGGCTCTTGTGTGTTGACAAAGTGTCCACAGTAGACACAGTATACTCCACATAACCTTCACATGACATCATCTAAATATTTGTTATTATTATTGTTTACTGATACCTCATAAGTGTTACCATATTAACTAACAAAACAGCAGCCATAGATATAGTTCTATTCAGAGCTTCTAGTGGTGTCAGAAATTTTTCAATGCTGTGAACAATTCTTTATCATTAAGCAGCTTAAAAATATCCTTGTAGACTGCCAATGGTATTGTACCAAGTGACATTTTCAAAACAATTCAATCTGAACTAATTCCTTAACCAAATTAAATTAATCTGTGGAATAAATATCAAACACAAGATGGGCATTATGAGAATAATATTATGTAAGCACAAGATTATCACAATGCCTGCCATTAACTAAAGCAAAGTGAAATGAAACATGCACGCCTATACTTCGACATACATAAAATATTACACAAAAATTGAAAGTCTTATTACTAACATTTTCATACTGCTGATATCTAGCAGAATTTGAATCATGAAAACAAATTTAAAAAAAGAAAAACAACAGCTAACCATGAGTGTGAGTGAATTTTGTGTTAACAGTAATGTCATCAATGTACTTCAATGGGGTTGTATACAGTAGCACATGGCGGTGTATGCCAGCGTAGTTGAAGAAATCAAACTGGTAATCCTGAACAAAATATCCAGGCGGGTAACTGCAAAACAAAGTAAAATGTATGGATGAATAAAACATCTTCATTATGTTTTGCAGCCAATGGCCAGACGATGTAGCCACACTAATGGCGCCTCACTAACTTAATGGCTGCATGCACAACATTAATGCTACACTAACACATTTACATTAAGCTCTGCAAAAAAAACTGTGGCATGAAACCACAGAGATTATTTTTACCTTACCTAATCAGGATTAACACCAGAAAAACAATCCACTACTATTTCGCTGCATGCAGTTATTTACACTTAGCACATTTTATTATTGCATCTGTTTTTACAAATGAGAACCAAACATTCCCTTCTGCACATATTCATTCCGGACAATTCATCCTGGACTTATCCCCTCCTGTTTCTGCAAACCCCGGACATTTCCCCCCCCCCCTTCACTGCCATGTTACTCACTGATCAATTGTTGCATGGTTGTGACACCAACATAGTGTTGATGTTTAACATGGTACTGCATCTGCAACTGACATGTGACTATCACATGCAACATTTGTGCAATGAATAACTGCAAGCTTACTGTCATGTTGTTGTTTATTAAATTCTTAGCAAACCAACCACCAACTGGTAATAATCTGGGGAGACAAACAAAATATTACAGAACTCACAGTATTGTGACATTCAAAATTTAAAGGAAAATATTACAGCCAAACAAAAATATTATAGGATCAAATAAAGAAACTCAGTTACGGTACAACTCAGAAATCATATGCATCACAAAAGTGAAATTTTAGAGACAAATCATAAAATTATTTGTAGTTATTCACAGTTGTATTTTTTACTCTACTCTAATAAAATATAGGCCATGTTAAAAAAGTTTAGATAATGTAATGAAATGCAATGTAATGTACAGTAGTCAATATAATCATAAAGATACTATGCAGTATTTGTCTGATAACAATGTAAAATTTCTTGTAAACAAAATTGATGTTCAAGCATGCAACATTCGACCAACATGCTACATGACTATGAGAGGGGGGATATCCAGGTGTCACAGAAAGAAAAAGGTGAAAATCCAGAAGTCCTGCAGGAATATGTACAGTACACCCATATCAGCAATGCCTTTACTACATACCAGAATGAGGCAAGCTCTAAATAAGTCAAATAAATACACTCTGAGAAAACAAAAATGTGTACTTGCGTAGCAGTATTTATGACTCATCGTATATTATATCTCACTGTGAGTGGTTGCTGTAGAAAGTGACAGATCCTGGAGGCAGCGTATATGGAGTCAACATATTGTTGATAGCAACAGTGATTCTGTTAGCTGCCGTGTAGCTGACGGCATAGTTGACTGTAGCTTCAAATGGTAAATGACCACCGCTGTGTGTCATTACTTCCATACCATTCACCCACTCCATACGCACACAATCAATCAACAATATTAGCATCATTTTATTTGAAAGCAACCATTAGTAACACACCCATAAAAATCTAAATGCAACAAACTATTCCAAAACTGGATGGTGAGTCCAAAAAGTGAGAACACAAAACATCAATTAAAACTGATAATGAATTATTACCAAAGAAAAAATGCATCGCACTACATCATCAAAAAGCAAGCCAATATAAAGTATACATCAAACTACATATTTTTCCAAAAAATTGTAAAAAATAAGTTCAATACAGGCTATACACGACAAAAGCATGACATACCACAATGGCATTGTAATGTGCACTGTCTATGCGCAGTACAATGCATTTGTTCTTCCACTCATCAGCAACATAGAACATACGATCATACCAGACCCAACCTACAAAATTCTGAAGACTTGTGTCCGTTGTAATGTCATTGAAACTAGATGGAACAGGCATTGGCATTACAACTCCAGTCTGCACAATGCACAGCATATTAAATGTCATTATGTAAAACAACATTATTCTAACAGCACTCAGTATAACACAGTCATTCGTAATTCATGTCTGTGATTACAACTCTTACAGAACAAAATCATCTGCAGTGATTTAATCTTTGGAACCAAAAAAGTACCTATATTGAACAAAATGGCTAATTGTTGCAACAAGGCAAGAAACACATATGCTAAAAAGAACAGGTTTTTAGCTGACTGTACTCGGTATAGTCAGGCTATTGGTGAGCTCTGTAGTCTATCATTCTGATGACTGTTGTTTCTCTCTCTGTCTGTAACGTAAGTACATCGACTAAATGGTACATCATTTGCAAAACACAATTTCTGGCTGCATCCACATTCATAGAAACAGTTTCTTGCTTATCAACTAATACCAAAAGTTTGATATTTTTGATATTAAACAAGTAACTACAAGCACATGGCTAGAGGCAGTGTATGGTTGGCTATACCAAGTCAGATAGACTCTTGTTTGCAATGAGGCATGAAAGCAACTGATTACATACAGCCTAAGTCAATGACAGGTACTGTAACTAATATAACTGACAAGCACTGATACATTTTTTGCAATAAAACAACAAGCTTTCGATAGTTCGAACAAGCAAAGTAAGGTACCTCGGAGAGCTTCTTCAAATACCACTGCTGCGTCAAACCTTCACACCGACAATCTGATGCATCAGCTTTAAAGTTCCACATGCCGTCCAACAGCTGTATCTGCCTGGATTCCGACTCATGCGGGTATAGCATGCCGCGACCACGCCCACTCAACTCAATCGAACTTCCATAATCTAAAAACTGGCCAATACTGACCAGAACTAAATGTAGTACCAACATTGCTTCTGTGACAGTCACTGTATAAAAGATAAATTCTTATGCCAAATAACAAGAGGTTTAATTACATATATACGTTTTTATTTAACAGCACGACAATGTTTGTTTATATTTACATTCATAAACTTCCGGAATTTGTTGCAAGTATGTAAGTACGAACACTAGCTACTGTTAATCATGGTTAGTACGTATTTTGAGTTAAATTTTCTGTCCCATGGCTTATTGATTTATGACACAAAAACCATATTTCAGTAATTTTTATGTGCGCTTGTACTTTACTTAAAAGTGTAGTGTTTTATAATAAATAAAATAGTAAAAATGAGCCACAGCCCATCACTATTATTAATACTCTAATTTCTAACTCAAGACTCATTTTATTCAGTGCTAGAGTACTTCTGGTTCACCAGTGTATCGATTTTGTTGTTTATTTGTGCGTAAATTTGTCTTACAAAGATTCGAGATGAGGCCTGATGAGCACAAGAAGAAGAAAAATGCTGCATACAAAAAGAAGCACAATATTCAGTCAGGTAGCATGTCTGGCAGTAGCAGCCGAGAGAAGGACGGTTGTAGAATGCAACAACCTTCAGATGTTCGACAGCAAACTGATACTACCAGTCGGGTAAATAAATGTACACTAGTATTTCGCCATTGGGTGAGGTCAAGTTTTGCTATGACGTTGGGGCGAAATCACATGGTCACTTACTCGCAAATTTCCGATTTCACTTACGTTAATCAATTGCCAAAGATGTCTAAAGTCCAAAAATGAAGAAATATTTAGGAACGTTTGACGCTTTTATAACTATTTGGCAATATGCCTAAATCATACATGTGCACGCAGTGCGATCTCTATGTCACAGCTGTTTACTTCAAGCATCTATCGACCGAGAACGATTATGACACCGCGATTGTACTGGATTTTAGTTATTTTAATTACAATTAAATGCGACTACAAACCCTAAATCTAACCCTAACCCTAACTCTAACATTATTTCGAATCCTAACCTTAAAACTAACCCTAATTCTTTGAGAACGATTATGACATCGATCGTACTGGATTTTAGTTATTTTAATTACACTTGAATGTGACTACAAATCCTAAACGTAACCCTAACCCTGTTCCTAATCCTAACCTTAAAACTAACCCTATTTGCTAATTCTACACATAAGTCTGAAGATCTAAACTTGGTCGTTCTCGGTTTTTATACGCCCGCATGTCAGATGTACTGTACATAATGTTTTATGTTATGTTACGTTTTATTAGCCAGTGTTTACGACTGCCATGACAGTCCAGTGCGATGTTTACGTTGATTTTGTGCGAAGTTCATGTTGAAGTTGTTAAAAGTCTGTTTTACTGTTCCAGAAAGTTAGTGTTTCCAAAACTCAAATGAAACCTCTGACAACAAAGATTCATGAAATGTGCAATAAGGTATGATTACTGCAAGATTTACGAGTAAGTGACCATGTGATTTCTCTAACTTTAGTCTAAGACTAAAGTCTTGACTTGACTTTGGTCTAAGCCCAAAGTCAAGACCAAACTGGACCTGACTTTGGTCTAAGCCTAAAGTCAAGTCTAAAGTCAAGACCAAAATCAAGACAAAAATCAGCTGGCATTTTCCAATGTTAACAGAAAACAATTATGCCTTAGCTGGATTAAATGGATGTCCCACTTCATTATTTGAGCATAATATTTACTTTTTGTCTAGTAAAATAAAGTGTGGTATTTGATAAATAACAGGCGTTTTTTTTACTTACTGCTTACTGCCAGTTACTGGCGTTAACTCAGCAGATGACACCTGCGTAAATCATAACATCATCGTTGGCTTGCATTGCTGAAAATATTGCACAAAATTCCTTTTTTTGTTTACAAAATGGCCATACACATAAGCAAATTAATATTGCACATATTACCTGATTAATATAAGTCCAGAAAGCACTTCTATAATGTTAATTAACTAATTGCATTAATGCAGTTATTCGACCGTTATGTAAAAAAAGATGAACGATCAGAACCGAAAGTCAAGTTTAAGTCAAGTCTAAAGTTAAGACTAAAGTCAAGCCCAGCTCGTAGATATCCCAAAGTCAAGACTTTAGCCTAAGACTTTAGTCTAAGACTAAAGTCTTAGTGAAACTTGACTTCACCCATTGTCTGCTGTAGCATTTGCATCACCAAGAGGGTTGCACAAGGGAATGGCGTATATTGCTTGAACAAAGTCAATATTTTGCTAGGAAACAATGGTTACATTGTACGGACTAGCACACTAGTGAGTGACTGGTGTAGATCATTTAGTGCTAGTGGAATGCGTTGTGTGATTTTACAGTGGACTCAGTTGAATCTTTCAAGAAATGTCTGGACAAGCACATAAACTCGGAGAGATGAGCAATAAAAGCTTCTGTTTTTAAGTTCATAATCTGTAATTGAAACTGAATTATTTGATGAGCATATCCTTGAACATTGGCAATATAAACCTACAATTTGTTTCGCTAATGACTTAAATATTGTGTTTAACAGAGTGAGGAGAAAGTCTATAGTCGGAGGAAGATAGAAAGTAACTGGGAGAAGTGTGAAGAAACAGCTAACAGCACCGAGGCCGAAGCTGGTGTGCATGCTGCTGATTATGGAGAACTGTTGAAGGCAACATGTATGTACTGCAGTTGGTAATCTTGCAGTTTCATAGTGCAAACTGATAAGCTGCATACAAGGATGAGTGTTAGGGCTCACATTAACTACTTAAGCCAGCGGCACACGAGCCGAGTGTTCGGCTGGGCAAGGAGGCCTGCACATCCGAGCAGGATGTGCAGCTCTAGTGACACATGACCCGGGTGCCCAGCCGGGAGCCAGCCGTCATCAGCAAAGAAGTTTTAATAATTGCTTTACATTTGTTATATGTGTAACGCAATGATGCATAAGTCACCTAAAAGTCCAAAGTGCATTTCTATTTCTTCCTTGGCTATCTCCTTTATTGCAATATTTTTGTAGTCTGTGATCTTTATATCCCAGAAACAAATGTGTGATTGATACAACTCTATCAACTTTTTTGCACATTCTCGATCCTCCCAGAAAGCAGCTTTAGTAGTACATACGAAGTACGGGTACTCACAATAGGAGGACAACATAATTTTAGATGACGTGTAAAGTGTAGGCCTACAAACAAATGAAATTTCTCTCAAAAACATGCTGTTTAACTTTATAAGTATGTAAATCGAAATAAAATTCTACGCTGAGTGGTGCCCGGGCATCAGGGTCTAGCAACACATGAGTTGTATCAATCACACATCAGCCACAAAAAGCATTGCAATGCAATGCTTTTCTATATCTCGTCGGGTGTCAGCAACGCACAAGCAGGATGCCTGGGCCAGGTGTCCTGGCCCGCTCAAAGCGGCTCATGTGTTGCTGGCTTTAGTGTGAACCAAACCTCTTACCCTAACCTAGGACTGCTTACATGTGCGATGACTGAAACTTGCCATGCTTGTAATAGCTTATAAGTTTCCGCCACTGAACTGCAAGATCACCCAACAATTTTCTGCTTGTCACATAACCATAGCTGCCAAGATCCAGAAATTGAACTGCGTGAGGTCACATGATCAAGTCCCCTTCCACATCCTCTGCCCTCTTTTCCTTTCATTCATCTTTTTTCCTTGCCTTTTTTTCGTTTTGCCTTCTTTCGTTTTTCCTCCTTCCCATTCTTTTTTTCAAAATCCAGCTGGGTACTTTGTAAAGTGCCTTAAGTTCCCCCAACAGGCGGCCAAAACATTTTTGTGCATTGTTAGCTCAGAAATAGCACCTAGTGAAAACAGTTTTTTGTTGCTTTGTGGTAGTGTTAGTAATTTATGCACATTATTTTGTATTGACCACTAGTGCCATCTAAAACTATATGTAACAGACAGAACTAGAGAAAGCACTCGGAGAGCGCAGGTACCTCTGCCAAGGCAAAGCTATTTGCCAGGTGGCATCACCATCTTCAGTTTGCTAGCGGTTCCCGTATGCCCCCTTTAACGCAATGGTAATGAAAATTTCAAAGTGATCCAGAATCCACGATTCCTGCTGGATCACCCTCAAAATTGAATCACTGGTAGTTTGTGCCATGCCTGACATACCCTCAAAATTTCAGAAAGATCCGTCCATAACTTTTTGAGTTATCTTGCTAACAGACAGACAGACAAACAAACAAACAGACAAACAAAAATCGGCAAAAACGTAACCTCCTTGGTGGAGGTAAAAATACAACTGCGTGACTGCATGAGATAAAACATTAATGGGCAGAAAAGCAAGAGTTGGGTAAAAATGCGCAAGACTCGTGCGCGATGCACAAGACTTGGCAGGGCTGCATAACAATGCATAACAAACAATACAAGGTAGTGCTGTATGAGTGATGATATCTGTTAATTTCAGAGCAACCAGTTAAATCTGATGATGTAGTGGTCTGTTATGTCTATTGTGGTACAGGTATGGTGAGGTCACAGTATCAGTATCCATCATTTGAAGCAGAGACGGAGCATGCCGACTCAGCCAGTGAGCAAGTTGCTGAGTTTCTGTCAATTGATTGTCAGCGTTTAGCACAGTCTGTGCGCTGCATACCACTGCATCACCGATTGCACATTGATGAGTCAGTCTTCAATGTAAGTTTTTCCTAACTATTTTTATCAAGCTGTTTGATAGAGGTTAAAAGGTTATGCATTTCAGAACTTGTACAAAAAGTTTTCAAAATTTGTACAAACTGACTTACTGTAAGGGTCCACAACCTGTCACGGGTTGAGATATTCTACTGTAGTGTGACCAGCACGTTATAGGTAGATAAATCTATGTTTTGCTTGTTAGCTGTTCATTGTTGGGAATTTGCTGTATTTCTAACATGACCAGAATTTTAAAACATAGATTTGGTGGATAATCTATGCAAAAATATTTTTCAGTATTTTTGTTAATATCTTAATATGCCAATCTTTGTGTGGCTCCTAAAATTGTTGTTGGCATTATTGGCAAAGTTATTGCTTGTTTTGATAATACAGATTTATGGTTATTAATCTATACAGCTGTGCTTGTTTTTCGGTGAGCTGTTTGCTTTCTGCTGCAAAAAAATCTATCAACAATAACATGAATGTAGTGATGAATGTTTGATTATTCTAGCAATGCTGTTGTTGCTGGTTGTTTTGTGTCTGTGACAAGAAGCTGTTCTTCTGTTTTTGCAGAAATCGGAGATTGCTTCATTCAATGCTGCTGCACTGGACGATTTGTCACAATACGAACCAACTAAAGCCGATGTTACATCTACATGCAGTCATATGCCAAATGCAGAGACTGTCGAGAGTTGTCAGTGTGACAATGACTTGAGGCCACTGCAGTCAACAGCATTCAGTACTGATTGTCAGCATCGTTCTGATGCCTCGTCATCATCAGCTGCAGCAACAGCAGCAGCAGCAGCAGTGTCATCTGATCACACGAAGAATGTAGATTGTTGTAAACCTGCAAAAACTCTGTCACAACTTGAGGATGAACTTGACTCACTCTTGTCATTATGAAGCACTTCTAGTCACAGTCACACTCACCCATCTCTTATGCTTGTAAATCCATTCTGTCTTGCTGCTAACAGTAAGCCTGTTAACATGTAGTATGTTCTGTCACAAGCAAGTTATGATGTCGACTGACATCATGCTGAAAGCTGTATGGACTTCCTCATTTGAACTGAAAAATGGCACACCAGTTACTATGTTTACGGGCAACATTCACAGTATTTCATTTTTACATATTTTCATGTCCGCCAAGTGAACGTAGTGAACATTGGAGGAGATTAGGAGATTGGTCGTTTTGTCTGTCGTTCTGTGTGTGTGTGGGTGGGTGCGTGCATGTACATGATGACTAATAATAGCAATGACGTCATTGCACCGACAGCGCAAGCAGCAACGCTGGCTGTTACATTAACCTGCCTCCCCTGCAGCAAAGTGACACTTCCTTCTACCTCCCCTTTTCTTGTGTTTACATCACTTCACTTGGCAGAGATATGCACTCTCACATGCGCCTTCTAGTTGTTTTTGAGTTAGGATGCTCTGTCATAGGACATATGGGTGGACTGGCAAGATGTACAGTGCAGTCTGTTTGGACGGCTGGCCACATATAAATGTTCACAGTATCCAGAATGTGTCACGTAATAATGGATTGTGCAGAATTGTGATAGCTCTGTCTGAGATCCCGCTTGCAAAACATATACATTTTTAAAGTTTGATATAACTTTGTGTTAATGAATGACAGTTTTTATGCATTCTAGCAGATTTTGCAGATATTACTTGTCAACACTGTGCACTCGATCTGTACAAGTTTACTTCCTTATTCAGCAAGTCATCAAAAGTCCTAAGATTTTTCCTAATCCTTTATGCTCATAGGCCTGGAAAGTGCAGAAGAGGAGTTCGATCTTGGGTAATTATTATGGAAATTGTAGTCAAATGGCTTTGAACTTCATTGAATTTTTGTGTTTGATGCATTGGTCAAAAACTGATTGTATTTCAGCATGTAACAACGATACTACTTTGAAGTACTGGCATTTGTTACGCGTGCATATACCTATACGTATTTTGCAAGTATTTTATGTAATTGGTCAGGTGTTTAGTTGCATGGCTTTTGTCTCTATTTTTGCAGTTTTTGCATTTAGATAATTTTCTATAACTATGACCAAAATCTCACTAGTTTTTTAATGGAATAATCCTTGGGGAAAAACGAACATTTCAATGTCCATTTTTCCACAGTCTGGTTAAGTCAAATATTAACACAAAATGCTAGCCAAAGTTATGTCCGTGTGACTAGTTAGAGTGAGATAAATTGGTGTCACAAGCATCAGTTTAGTCAGCAGACAGTGCGATACAAGTGATAATGGTAGGGCTGCAGAAATTAATTGTTGATTGATTAATCGTCGAAAAAATAATTAATATTTTTAATGGATTCTGTGCATTTTCAGTCGGATGTTAACCACAGTAAACAACAATGTTGGCCACTTATTTCACATAGTGCATGTGATCAAGTTTTGTACTTGAATGGTGTTATTTGAATAATTTGCCTTTTGCCATTTTTCACTACACAGTTTATGTGCTGCGTCATCGTCAGCAGTTTTGCTTCAGTTTGCAAAAGATAACAGCAACGAGTAGAACCTTGAATTCTGCAGTTTTCGCTCTTCCGACTGACTACAAAAATTAGTCAAAAAATAAATGATTAATTTGTAGAGAATTTTTGCCGGGTTGCAGCCCTAAATAGCAGTGATGACGACGACGACGACGATGACACTACATGGTGAATTGATCGTGACACTTGATGATGAAGCACAGTCGACAGTCGTGAGTCAGGTCAGTCGAGAGCGCGGCAGATGACTACAGGGCAGTGTGCGTGGTGCACGATGTAGTCACTAACACTGCCCATGATGGTGCGTCGCACGCTGCCCAGACCCCTCGTTCCTACCACTATCATCGTCACCGCGTCGTGCTCTGCCGCCCTGCAGATCACCTCGCCAGGCTTGCTGCCTCCTTCCGACTTCACGAAGCCGCATATCTGTATCACACATGCAGTGCACATATTCACAACAGTATATTCATTAATTTATCAAATTGATTTAGCCGATTTCAGAATTATTTCACTGTGTGCGAGATCAGTGGTAAACTTGCAAATAAATTATCGTTGAAGACCTCATTGCGCAGTACAGTAAAATATGGACAGTTTTGGAATACTGAAAGTTACTTTTAATTCACTTATTCTGAAGCTGATTACATTTCAGAAGGTATTGTAGCGACGAGTTTGAGACGCAATGGGATCTATAGTGATAGCTTAATTGCATAGCAAATCCACTCCAGATAGGCTAGCCTATATGATAACCTGGGTTCAAACTAACTAGGCTGTAGGCCTAGTCGCTATAGGGGCCTACAGTATAAGTTACTGTATACTGTCATGAGTCTGAAACATAGTTTAATCGTATAGGCTGCAACCTTTGTCGAAACTTCTGCATGAGTAATCTGCACTGCAATCCTTTACCTGAGGAGTTGACAACGAATGCACTAATGTTGTAAATGTCGAGAACAACAGTTAGCCTAGGCCTATATTTTGCATCACACAATAGACAACAAGATTTTAAAATTCTCCAACGTTTAACAAAAATGACACAAAATTACGCAATCATTTTTTATTACAAATAAAACAAAAGCATTATTACGATTCTTGCCATACGTTTCAGATGCGATACCGCTCAATAAACGTATTCTTACGCTGTGCTCGACGATCTTTTCGTTATACTTGTCTTCCAGTTCTTTGATTTTGGAGTACTCTTTCTTGACAGCGTCGTCGAACGCGCTTGAAGACAAGTACATCACGCCCTCTGTACATTTACAGTAAAGGTGTAGTAGGCCTATAGCTCTTTATACGAAACCCATCTCAGAGCTACGGAACGTCACTTGCCGTATGGGATCACACAGTGTTACCTGCCACCCGACACAGGTGAACGCGTCCAGCCTTAACCCCAGACAGATAGGCTGGTACTCGATTTACCTACCCCGCAGGGATGAAAAGCTGAGTTGAGCTAGGCAGCTGGTTTCATACCATGATGGTTTACCTGCCCATCGCGGTACTAACCTGGCCCGGCCGGCGTACAGTAACTTGGTTGATCAGACACAACGCGTTACCGCTAAGCCACGCCGCCAACCATACGGGAAAATATGCAAAGTAGCCAAACGAAAGCATCAGAAAGTCGATGGCTTTAAACGGCGAAAATGTCAGTGATTTTCCACCAAGCAACTTTAGCACTTCTTACCTTCACAATCGTGCTGAAATAATTATTTAAACCATTTTTGCAAATGTTCTGGCGTAAAACATTTACAAAGTGTTTCGGATGTGGTTAGCCTACGTGAAAAATAAAGCAAACTAAACATTTTTACTTTTACGCACGACAGCATCTAATTCTTCGCGCGTCTTAGCTATCGTTGAGGCATCTGTCCGTCTGCGTGTCCGTCACACTCTACTGCCCTATAAAAACAGTGCAAGCTAGGATCACGAATTCTTCACTGTGGGCTACCACAAGGACTAGTTTTTGTGACAAAATTTTGTGCTGCTGGGTAAAGGGATTCTTCTTGAACGAAAACGTCAAACAGGGGTATACCGCTAAAAGTAGTTATTTCATCGCTATTGGGTCGTCTATCGTAAAAACAGTTGCAGGTAGATACAAAATTGCTGCTTGACACAACAAGCACTAGCCTAACGACGAGCTTTCCGAGGGTACCCGGTATAATAATCGGTGACCTTAAACGATCTTGAACTTCAAAATACAGGGTGCGGCAGAAAAAAAGTAGCCCCCTAAAGTTTTTTTGCTGTTTTCTCAGCAACCGTTTAGCATTTTAATCTGAAAATTTACTTATTTATTTACTGAATTGTTCTACGGCTAAGTGCCAAATAAAATTTGATTTCATTGAAAAATGACGAAGTTATAGATTTTTTAACATGACCGCTTACCGATTTTTTAGCGTGAAAAAATGTTCAAGCTACACCACCAGTTCAATAACATCGTTAAAAAAAGTCAAACAACACAGTTAACTAATGATCAGATGTCAAAATTCCATTGTCACTGTGAATGTTCGAAGTGTTCACCGACAGCTCCAAGCTCCAACACAAGCCTTCAGTCGCTTAATTTGAGAAGTCTTTCACAGTCTTGTCGATCGGTCCTTGTGGTAGGTTGTTCCAGATAACCTGAAGCGATTCCT
>Ga0209367_1003098_pt1 | contig 22415 bp, 11 predicted proteins | sample WorMetLIZISLAND2_FD_187412 | JGI IMG/M metagenome (GOLD analysis project Ga0209367, IMG submission 187412) | Marine gutless worms symbiont microbial communities from Max Planck institute for Marine Microbiology, Germany - Olavius geniculatus... ... | reverse complement strand
CTTTGTGCTGACCTTAATAAGGTATTATTAATAAGGTGGGACAACAGCAATATGTAAGAAGTAATAAGTAATAAACTGGATAACAAAACTAGTACAACATAATACATATTATAACACTATGGAAAAGGTAGATCGATGCCGTGATTTGGCTACATCAAAAACCCAATCAATTTGTCATTATAAGCATGTCCAACCCCACCAAAATACTTCAACTTAGAATCTGTACAAGTTGCATAGATACACTTACAGATGTCAGTTTATGCCCTATCTGCAAATGGTAGGTAATTCTGGAAAATGTGAGAAAAAACATGAAAGAATCTGTAGCACCATCTGAATATAATCAACTGATCAATTAGCCCTTGCCTCAATTGTACAGAAAAAATTCAAATACTGTTCATAACTTTTAAGATGAGATATTATGTCCATGACGTAATGTAAGGTTTTAGATTTATGATCATCATCATTTGTCCATAAAATGTCATGTTCCACTAATTCTGTTATGCATGGACTGTCTTGTATTGAAATTGTGAACTGCTTTTTTTCTTTTATTTCTCTTTATTTTTCTGTGTAGTCGTTGTATCATTTTATGTCTGTCTGTCTGTCTGTCTGGTTGCTGCCTGTGTGGCGAACAAAGATTTATATATATATATATATATATTACATGGCACCCCCCCAGCAGAAGTAAAGAATGAATGGAAGAAATACTGGCATGCTATAAACCTCGGCTTTGACAATCTTCTCCATCACGGCTTGTAACGTTTCATTTTTCTTGCACGTCTGAACTCCCTCGAAACCCTGCAACCAACATCCACAGTGATACACCACTCGTTCACCGACTCAAGTTCTACATGAGGCACCACATTCTACATTAGCTCGATGTACTGACTAAATCTGGCTGTATGTTCGGGTGTTTAAGAGTCAGCGCAGCATGGCTCCTGGATATATTATCGACCTCTGCCAACCTGACCCGTCGCCAGCATTGACCACCAAACATATCCGATCTGTAGATCTCAATTGGTTTCAGCGCAATTCGCTCTTGAAAAGTGTCTTGCAGCCCAAAATCGCCAAAAAATCCATAAAACCATCTATTTTAGTGTTCAAAGTCATCCAAGGTCATTGAATTTGGTGGCAATCGAGAGCCTATTAGTGATTAATAGTAACCTAGGCCCTATCTCGCACCGTTATTGAGATACAGCAACTTATTGGCCAAAAAAGCAAATTTTTCCCACCCTCTCTCATTTAGCGACGTCGATCAGGGTGACCCCTTTCGAATTTATGAAACAGCTTTATGGTTCTTGAAACTAAAGTCTTCCGGACAGCCGACAGTGAAAATTTGGTGATCCTAGCTTGCACCGTTTTCGACTGATCCACTCGTGTGACAGATGGGTGGACAGAATTGCGATGGCTAAGACGCGCTGAAAGCAGTAGCTGCTTTCGCACGTAAAAAACTGAGCGTACCCCTCGTCGGTTTTTCATTGATGCTTCGATGGTAGCATCAAGGTTGTTGTATGACGTCTCCGCAACAACGTTCTATGCACAACACAACCAAAGCCATCAGACACGCAACTCAATGACTTAGCTAGTGTATAGCTCTTTATAGAAAACCCACTGCAAAACTACAGAGCATCACCTGCCATATGAGATTACACAGTGTTACCTGCCACCTGACACAGGTAAATGTGCCCCACCGTAATCCCAGCCAGACATGCCGGAATTTGAATCAGCACATTACAGGTTTTGACGACAATGCACTATATAAATTTACATTTGACATTTGACGTACTGGTCATTCACTAAATATAAATGCGCTAGTGCACCTGTTGTTCGGTACAAACTAAGCAAAAATACTAAACACAACACTGCTCTGATGGTGAAAAATCTGGTTTGTTGATGACAAAGTTTTGAAGTTTTACAGTTGCAGCCACAAAAAAAACGTGCAAAGCGATCACATTTACGTGTCCGTGGGAACAGCTGGACTTTCACATGTTCGAGCAAGACAGTGCACTAGCACAGAGAGCTTGCAAAATGGCTGCGTTTTTGGATCGCAAAATGCCTGATTTCATGTCCCCATGCTGCTTCGTGCTAACATGATACACATTTTTCATTAGCGAACCAAATTAAGTTCACCATCGACGAAGAGTAGCAACTGACAGCACCAGTTGAGACTAGCAAGCTCGTACCCATGACATATTACGACGTCAGCATTACGTCACGACTAGCAAAGAATATTTAATCAACTGCCATATTTAGTTTGAATATTTTGAATTAGTATTTCTTCAGCTACAACTGGTAAAAATTTCATGTAAATTGATCATCATTTGAATGAATTCTGAAAAGAACAAAAAAGGTCCTTTTTTATGAAACACCATGCATGTGCATATTTGTGTACGCACAATGACATCGAACTTGGCGTAGATGTCGATGACTCGCTTTTCAGAGTCGACGATGGGCAGTGCGGAGATTCTTCGGCCGACGAACATGTTGATTGCATCGATCAGCGCAGTGTCCGGTGTCGCCTGCATCAACACAGCAATCAGTCATATCAATCGATCAATTAACTACACTGTGTCCACGAAAAACAATACCCTTTGACTTCTGAGTATACATCTGGCAAATCTCAACAGATCGCAATAATGTCGGAAATTCAAAGGTATCCTTTTCCTGGACACGGTGTAGAAAGGCACTCAAAGAATGCAAACGTTCACCAACGTTATGCCAATTCTTCCGTTGTGTTGCCAACATCATATTCGGTAGAGGTTTGCCCTATACGGCAATAGCAAAAAATCCTTCAATCATATCCTGAATCCAGATCCTGATCTGCATCCGAATAAACAGTTTACAGTATTCTTCGCATAACTGTAACAAATTGCTAATAACGCAAGACTCCATTTAATATAAATTTAATCCACATAGCGAATTGCCATAGTATGGTGCATATCATTATCATCATCATGATCATCATCTCTGTATCCACGAAAACCTTAGCAGTATTGGGAAAATAATTTTCCAGACAAATTCAAGTGCACTGCATACCGTTGCAATGTTATCATAAGTGCCAAGTTTCAGCTCTTCAATTGTCTGGTGCATAAACTTTGGCTCCGGTAACTTATATATCTAAAGACATAGCAGACACGCAGAAACGACAGTCTAGGTCAGGGCAATGGTTTATGAAACCCATGCACAGAATACAACACACATATGAACCAAGAAATTTGAGCTAATGCTCACAAGACGCGCAAAAGCCTATAGCAGTTCCTGTTGGCAAACTGTCAGTCTATCTCCAGCCATTTCGTCGCAGTTCATTCTTAGAGTTTGCACTGCAGCCGAAGATCGCAAAAATCAACAAAACTCCTTATCTTGAAAGTTCAGGGTCTTTCAAAGTCATCGATCTTGATACGACTGAAAAGCTCGTCACTAGTGCGTGCATGTCCATGCCTATCTGCAACCGACTTTTACGGGGGTACCACTGTTTGACACCCTCGTGCGCAGGCTTCCTTGAACCTAGAAAATCGAGACTTGAACTGTCAAATTCTAAGTTCGATGCTGAAAATTTTATATGCAGCTTCTCCATGTCTACCTCAATTAGTTTCGGCGAAATTCGCTCTTGAAATGTGTCTCTCAGCCTGAAATCGCCAAAAAATCCATAAAACCCCTATTTTGGCATTCAAGGTCATCCAAGGTCATTGAATTCAGTGGCAATCGAGAGTCAGTGTATGACTTCCTATTAGTGATTAATTGTAACCTAGGCCCTATATCACACCGTTATTGAGATACAGCGACTTATTGGCTAAAAATCACAAATTTTTCCTACCGGTACCCCCTTCTCATTTAGGACACTCATTCGAGGTGACCCCCTTGAAATTTATGGGAAAGCTTTATGGTTCCTGAAACTAGTCTTCCAGGTAGCCGATGGTGAAGATATGGTGATTCTAGCTTGCACCGTTTTTGACTGACAAATGTACAGACAAACAGAATTGCAATGGCTAAAATGCGCTAAAGCAGTAGCTGCTTTCGCACGTAATAAAATCTGATGGAAACATGTTTTATTTAAGACTCAAACACAACCATTTTAACACCTTTAACAATATCAGACATTTACAAGAATGAAACCATAAAGGCCTGAAAAACTAAAAAAGCAGATACAACAATCGTTCACCAAAGTCGCAAAGAAACAAAAAACATTCCAAAAATGTGCTTTATGTCAGCAGTTAACAACTGGCTAAGAAAAGGAAACCAGTGCTTACAGACAATTCAGATAAATGACAATAAATCTGAACAAACTCTTTACCAGCTGTAGTGGGGAAAATACTAATTCACCAATATATCACAACTATCAAAGAATAGTTAATCAACAGCCAAATTTTGCAGAAATATTTTGAATTAGTATCCTTCCAGCTACACTGCTAAAAATTGCGTTTGTAACATTATTGTCATTTTACTGCGCTATAAAAAGGACAAAAAGTGTGCTTGTATATGGAAACATTGTGTACGCAAAGAAAAAAGAGACTGAACACTGCGTCGCCTGACTCACATAGAGAAAGAGGAACCGTAGAATGCGTTTGTGTGTCATGATGAACAGTGCGTTGCCGGTGCTCGTGTCGATGACCGGCAGCCTATGGACGCGGTATTTGTACAGCATCTGTATTGCTTCAAACAGACTCGCTTCAGGCGTTATGTGCACCAGTGGCCGAGTGTATTCTGATAATTCATCTGAACACACATGAACACGCATAACCAGTGCACTACACTCACTAGACAAGGAATGCACAAACCTTTTTTGCAAAGGGGTAATTTTAAATTAAAAAAGCTGCTATCATCCAAAGGCAAAAAATATCAACTATGATGTCAGATCTCAATGATGTGTGGCGTTCTTAATATTCGCTCTTAAAATTTTAACAAAAAAGCTCTATTATTCCTCACAGTGGTCTGCCAACTTGATGTCATGGTGGATCTTTTTTGCTCCAAGAACCCAATCTGGAGGTGAGGAGTCAACTAAGACCGGAGCATATGGTAGAACAACCATAATACACATCACCAGTGCTAAGTACTGGTGATTTCTCGGCTTCACAACTATTTACTGTGACCATCGCAGTTGCGCATTGGGCCAAACTGATACAGCCTTAGCACTGTACCCAGATCTATCAAGCTGTCCAGTGTCCACCCCAAAAGTATGCAACGACTTGTTAGGTACAGCGCTATATTATACTGAACAAAGTATAAATCAGCTATGATATTACCTCTCCACGTTGAGATCTGGTGCTTCTCCAGCTCCTCTAATTGCACCTGACAGCAACAGCCACTCACAATGCAAACACTACTGATGTAAACTACGAAAAACACATCGGCTCAGTGCTGACATAGTATGCGACCGTCCGACTAGACCTGGCCAACCCTAATCCTGATACTAACAATGACCTTTGTCCCTTAAGCACTACCCATTTGAGTTAAAAACTGGCACGCCGGCTACTCCGGCCATAGAAAACATTTGCACCGATTTGAGTTTTTCTACACCATTTACCTGTGAGTTAAAACTTAAACCACATTTCGTACACGGGCAGACAGGCAAATGAACGTGGAAACCTGGTAAACAAGAAAAGCCATGCTAATGCAGACGGGAACGTGCAACAGTGGTGCATGTTTGAAAGCCCAGTAAAACAAAGTCTAAGTCAGTCACCAGACGGCACCAGACAACCGGCGGCTAAATTATCTGTAGTGTTTTACTCGTACTCACCAGAGTACCTGTCTCACTCAGCCAACGCCATATCAACTAAAAATTGCAAATTTTTCCCACCCCCTCTCATTTAGTGCCCTCGTTCGGGGTGAACCCTTTCGAATTTATGGAAAAGCTTTACTGATCCTGAAACTAGAGTCTTCCCGGTAGCCGACGGTGAAGATTTGGTAAACCTAGCTTGCACTGTTTTTCACACCCGTGTGATGGATGGATGGACAGACAGATGGACAGACAGACAGAATTGCGATAACTAAGACGCGCTACAGCAGGATGCGCTACAGCAGTAGCTGCTGTTGCACGTAAAAAGCGAGTAAGACTACTACTTACACCTCGCTGTTTGTAGTATTTTTGAAGAATCTTAATGAAGTCAGTGATGGTCAACATCCCTGAAGACGACAACACAACACAACTCAGAGACAACTCCTTCTAATAGGGCTGTGGAAATTGACAAAAAATTGATCGATTAACCATTAAAAAACTAACGAATTAGAATTTTTTTAACTGATTAACATTTTGGGCTTCTTGACAGTCTAAAATGACTGACGATCAATGTCAGTAATCTAATTTTATTCCAGATAGGGCATGCCATCAAGATTTTTACTTGCATAGTGTTAGTTTATCAGTCTGCACTTTGTGAGATTTGACGACACAGTTTGCGTTGGCTGCTATAGCATCATCACTTGCTTTAGTGTGCAAAAGAAATAACCACAACCAGTAGTTAAATTCTGCAGTTTTTGACGTCTTTTTTGACTACAGTACAAATGTGTACTAATCTAGTATTAATGCATATAATATTAACGCATTAAAGACAACAGACCGACGTAGTTCTGTTGAACAGAGTCCCAAAGTGGAGCTGCTCTTACACCGTTGTATATTAACGCTACAAATGCTTTCTTTACCTGAACATGACCGACACACGAACACATTAGCACGACTCTACGCTCATAACACCGGCAAATACAAAATACTTCATACAGGTGATGTTTACATCATTTTAAACCATTCCCAGATCCAGATCCATCAAAACTTTATCACTTGAGCCTTGGTATGTTCCACATCTCTCCAAAAATGTCTCCAGAATCCACACATATATATATATATTTCAGCATTTTTGCCGAATAGAGGTAAAACAATCCGAAAAATACAAGAAAGAACTCATCGAACTCCAACTGAAAAACTAATCACTCTGTCGTTTGGCCAATCCCTGTACCTTCAGCAACTATCTAAATCAATTCATAATTTCTTAGCAAAATCTAACCATCAACCACCAGACCACAGAAACAGATAGCAAAACAGATGAACAGCCGTAAGTATATATTTGAATGACTATCTGCGAATAGGTAAACCATCTTGGTATATAACAAACCCCAGGTCAACTCAGCCTTTCATCCCTCTAAGGTAGGTAAATCAAGTACAGCCTGCCTGACTGAGGTTATGGTGGGCTATGTGTTGGGTAGCAGCTAGTATTGCGTAATCCCATATCATATGGCAGGTGGTGCTCCATAGCTCTAAGATGGGTTTCCCATGAAAAGCTACAGTATACTATTTAAGTCTTAAACCTTTTAAAACATACGTTAAGTTGTGTATCGAAGACGACGAGTTTTGAGCTTGTGGGAATCAGATCGTAGCAGTGATAGGCAGTCATAAACTTTGCATAGACCAACTCTGGATTATTATCTGCACAACAGACACCACCACCGAACACACTTTAACGCTACTTTAACACATTCTGACACTTATCGCTTCTGCTAAAGTCATGCTAAGCTTCTTACTAAAGTTAGCTTTTAGTTACCAGTGCAGCAAAAAGTTATCAAAAGACAGAAAAATTTGCACTCTATCATTATTCAAAAATAGACAAGAAACTAATAAGTAAAAATGCAAAAAGAATCATTTCTAGCGAACAAGTCAGACCTACGGGAAATAATTTTTACACGCAAAAGCAGCTAGACTGCTTTAGCACATCTTAGCCATCACAATTCTGTCCGTCCGTCCATCCGTCTGTCCATCACACAAGTGGATCGGTTAAAAACGGTGCAAGCTAAAATCACCAAACTTCACCATCAGCTGCATGGAAGACTCTACACTGTGTCCCAAAAAACATCCCCGACATTTTTGACTGTAACTTGAAAACCAATTATCAGATTTTTCAGAGTTTTCAAGTTACAGTCAAAAATGTTGGGGACGTTTTTTGGGGACATGGGGTAGTTTCAGGAACCGCAGCTTTTCCATAAATTCAAAGGAGGTCACCCCAAATGAGAGTGCTAAATGAAAAGCGGGTAGGAAAAGTTTATTTGCAATTTTTAGCCAATAAGTTGCTGTATCTCAGTAACGGTGCAAGATAGGGCCTAGGTTACTATTAATCACTAATAGGAAGTCCTACACTGGCTCTTGATTATAGACCCCTCGGCCGCGCCGCCAAACCTTTTTCAGCTGGCTGCACTAAAATCCAGCTTTTAATACATGCGTAGCAAAAGTTTTTAACATTTTATTTGTATTCTGACGATGTTTTGTTAATAACAGACATGTACTTGAAGTGGTGCCTACAATGCCAGTAATTGGACAAGATGCTATCAAAAGCATAAACCTGGATGTAGAAAAACGTTTCAAAAAAATTAAAAACACATAGAAACGTGGCAGAAATAAAAAAACGTTTAAAACGTTGAACACAAAATGTTGGCATAGTTTGTTTAACCTCCTGTTGAATGCCTAATGCTGTAGGTGCATTATATCTAAAACTATAATGTAGACAACAGAGAGAACTTCATTTAATTTCAATTGAACCAAATGGTCATAAGTTTATAGCACTATACTAACTAATTAAACTAGAATCACTATAATATTAATTCGTTTCTGTGGTCTCAAAAGTGCATGCTTCTCAAAAGTTCTTGATGAGATTTTCAATGCTTGTTTTTAAAAAATAAAAAAAAAAGTTTTGAGAAAATCGTTAACAACATCAATAATGTGCTAAGAATAAAAAAACGTAAAAAAAAGTTTTTTTTACATCTGTAATCATAAGTTTCATCTGATCTGTATTAAGCCTACTTGACGTAAAGATGTGTTGCAACACACGACATTAGGCATGGGCATGTGCCTATCACAACAAGCACTAGTGACGTCATTCATATCAACATCGATGACTTTGAAAGACCCTGAACTTCCAAAATAAGCAGTTTTTATTGATTTTTGTGATCTTCGGCTGCAGCACACACGCTAAGAATGAACTGCAATGAAATGACTGGGATAGACTGACAGTTTGTGAACAGGAACTGCTATAGGCTTCCACGCATCTCGTGAGCATTAGCTCAAATTTCTTGTAAAGTATGTTGATCCACATAATAATATACCATATGAGACAAGCAATCAATAGTGGCCGCATAGGCCAAGCATCAATTTATATCTGAACATGTATCTCAGAACTAGTTCCGATGAAAGCTCTGACTTATGTCCAAGAACCAGCACTGACAATAAATGCACTTCAGACTGACCTAAGTAATCCATCGCCATATCTTCACTCTCGGCAATGTCGCCATAGACCTAAACACACAGCCACAGAAATTAATTATCTATCAAATTCTGCAATGCACAACAATAGTAGATGTAGGATGTAAAAAACGAATGGGAATAAATACAACGAAAACAAGCTAAGATGTAACCATATGGCTATGTCATGTGCCAAAATGTATGTGGCTCTCCATCTAGTGCCCACTACACACCAGTGTATACCTATTCACTTCACTGCACTGCACTTAATGTGATGTAAACCGGCACTCGCTCATTGGTCATAACTAAACATTTATGAGACACATATGCCATTTTCTGGCGATTTTTAACATGCTACTCATTACCTTCATCTTTGACCTTTGAAGCTGAAAATTTGCACACCAGTAATTCCTACCCTGGAAGACAATAGCAACAATTGTTGCATACATTAAGCAGCTGAACGCTCCTGTTGCGGTCTTTCCAGATGATGATCTTCCGAGGACCTCCATCTGCAGTTGCCTCGGCCTCAGACTGATCTACAACACCAAACAACCAACATGTAGCAGGGTTCCCACACTTTCACTGACAAAAAATTCCAGGACTTTCCAGGGCAACCAAAACGTCTTTTCCAGGACTTTCTTGGAGCTAGCAAACATTTATATACAAAGACAGAGTTGCAATTCTGGTATGAATGGTAAATTTTGCTTCTGAAATGCTATAAATTAGTACAAAGTCTGCATGTTAATCTACCTGTGCTACGAAAATTCATGCGATGAGCACTTTTGAGTACCATTTGGACAAAGCCATTTTAAACCAAGTTTTTGACAATTTAAACCAAGTTGTTGAAAATTAAAACTGGTCTAAAACCACCTGAATGGCAGAAACAGGTTTTTGCTGGCCAAAACACAATCCAGAAGAATACTGAGACATTAATAGCATTACGGTAGCAGTGTGTGTGGTGTGAATAAAAAGCTGACAGAAAAAGCAGGCAACAAAAAGACATACAGCTGCTGACGGTGAGCGTATCTTTCTCCCTCAAACTGCCATCAGACGACGAGTGATCCGCTACATTCATGCTGCTTAGCTTGCTGCTGCTGTGTCACCCACTCTAAACAAACATGGATACAACACATGTACATTCACAAACAATCTGCACACACAGATGACCAACACATTATCTACTACATTTAACTGATTCAAGATGCACAGAATATAAGTACTTATTAAACAAAGATCACAACAGAAAAATAACAGTCAAGATAATTAAATGTAAACATAAATCTAGCTAAAATTGAAAATATCAACAGTTAGAAATTTTTTTCAGTATTTATTAGACCAACAATTATATTTATTGTGCGCAGGCATGGTCTGTATGCAGTCACAAAGTGTTATTTACCATGCACAAATTGCATATGCTATGACGGCATATTTTTAATCAACTTCTTCTGCAGCACTAGGCAGAATTAAGAGTGCAGTTTAGCTTTTGGTTGGTAATAATCAACCGCAGTTTAACTAAAGGGTGCGTAATTTTAATAACTTTTGGGGTCACTTAAAGATAATCACACGACTTGGTTGGTAGCTGATATTCAGCTTTGATTAATGTCGACCTTGAGTACAAAAAACTGCCGTTAAGAATTTACACCAAGGAGTCTGACCTTAGATGACGTAATGCCACCCAAGATGTCACCCAATCCACTTCAGAAGTTCAGACCGTGCGCAGGCATGAAAGTTAACCGCGACTTCAATGAAGCACGCATGGTCTATAACATTTTCTGCGTGACATCGGCCCATGTGTGCGCATGGTCAATAACACCATACTTATTGGACAGTATTCACTATTATTCAATAGGTGTACTACCAACGTCATTAACAGTACCGGGACTACCGGTATTGATATTTAAAAATATTGCGATGCTGATCACTGTAATTAGGTATCGGCATTGTCAACCCAACCATAAAATGAAATATTGACTGCAGAGTGATCAACATTTCACACATCTATAGGAAAGTAAAGCACATCAGGTCATCACTGAATTTTTTGCAATATGATTCTTCAGCATCAAAGTTGGTATTTAGGGTTGCTGTATACGAAACGTTTTGCACAAAATGGTTTGATACATAATTCGTCGATATAACTCGTTATAATCCGGGGAAAAATTGATGTGCCGATACGGTTAACTTCCTGACAGCTCTATGTATTTCTAGTCTGGCATTCCTACCCGGCTATTAGCTGCTAAATCGGTTTTCCAACAAAAGCATCAATGACACTCTGTGAAACTGCTGACAGACAGTCAGGGTGGGTATAAAAACTGCAATTCTATTAGCTATCTAGCTCGCTGACATTACTACAAAATGACAGTAACCAAACACTAAAACCCCAAGAAATTTCTAACACATGTATCAAGAGTCTCAGTACACTTCAGACATTTCGGACACACATTTACATGTCCGAAATATCGAGTCCGAAATGTCTTGGGTCCGAAGTGTCTGGTAAGCCGAATGGCGACAGTACCGTATTCAAGTGTACGCGGACAAGTGGCCGAAATCTTGCACCAACATTCGTGACTAACAACTACAGACAAATTATCTACGCGCTGACTGACAATCAACAATTCGTATAAATACTCAAAAACACAAACTATTCATAAACATACACAAGGTCAACATTTACTGGTTGCCAACTACTTTTCGCTATCAAACTAAATATCCAGAATTTTGCTGCCAAGTGTGTCATAAAATGCTGATAGAGAGCCCAAAGTGCCCAAACGTCTGATGCGCCCAAAATAAACGCATTAACTAAATCCACAAAACAGCGAGTGAAAGCAGTGCACACTAATGAACTATTTCCTATATCAATAAAAGTCATTTAAAACACAAAAAGCATTAAAACTCATGTCATGACGGCTGGCATTGGCACGGCTGGGGTTTCGTCCCAAATCAGTCACACGTAGCTGCGTAGTGCGAACTCGTCAGCTCACGGAGCTTCCCAAAACACCTCGCCGGTTGGTAAAGGTCGAGGGGGTTCGTTTCGCTACTCTTTCCTATAACTCATTCTACTCTCAGCTCTTTGGTCTCGCAACTGAGCGCCTCTATAACTTGCTGTTGATTGAATGAACCATGACCCCTCGGAGTTTGTAGAGTAGACTGTATGACGCTGAGAGAACGGCATGATGGACATCTATAGTGCTGTTATCCTCACGAGACTGTTGTAGTTGTACGCATCCGGTGTTTGCTAGAGACTTTCGAGTTCAATGACGATGAGAGAATCATATAATGAATTAATCTGTGTGTCACCAGACTTCATTGATTACGTGCTGTGATTGGCAGCGCAGCGCACACCACTACCGGTGCGCGCACGCTGATTGGCTGCGCATCCAGCAACACGCGTGACGTCACATGTAAACATAAACAATACGTGAACGTGCAACGTACAGCTGATAATGATCGTATTGCGTGTTTTGTAGGACAACTTTATTCAGTAGCTGATTTTTATGCCACAGTTATTCGACAAAAGTTAATTCCGGTGAGATGCATCACTGTTCAATCTGGAACACTCACTCTCTTCTGCGCATAGCCGTCGAACGTTGTATGTGCTAAACGATTGTCCTTGGCCAAGATCTGTAACAGACAGAGCAGATTAACGCCTGCCATCTGCCAAGCTGCACAGCTAACCGCTAATTACCTGGTCCGTTTGTCCTGTCATGTTTCTGTGAAGCTACAGGTTAATAGCACCAAGACTGAACTGAAAGACTGTCAAATTAACATATTATGGCATCATTTTCATTAGGCACCCCTGCAGTACTCTGAAAGTTAGTAACTGTTTAGATGATATTGCAGCTATAACTGGTACCAGATCATTCGATTTCTTGGTAGAGTTTTACTGGCTTGTCAGCGATTTTGGTTATGGTGCTTTTGTGTTTGTAGTCAAACTCGGTGGCAGTTTGGACGTGTGCGTGCAATGTCTTGGTTTTCAACAACGTACAAATACAACAACACTTTGCGTCGAAACCGTGGAGGTCCGTATAAAACCGAGCCTGCAACGGATTTGAGTCGTTGGCGACTGCTGTGTGTTGATGGAGCTCAGCGTTGGTATTATATTCCTGATGGAACTGAACCAGAGAGAGAACAGTCATTGCTGGAAAAGCATGCTCTTGGCATTGAATGTGTGAGTACTGGCTACACTGCTAACAGTTGATATATAATTTTTGTTGTGTACCTGCATAGGCATCAGTGGCTGGCTTGATAATGATAATGCACTGTATTTGATCAACAAAGTTATTCTGTGCCAGACCCGGGTGGGTAACTGTCTGCAAGTAGGTAAACCATCTCAGTATATAATCGGCTACTGGGTTGACTTATCTTTCTACTCTGCACAGTATAGTAAAATGAATGTCAGCTTTTGACTCCAAGCTGAATAGTGATGCAAGGTGGTGGTGAGTGTAGGTTAGGCAGATTCGTGGCTGTAGTTGATTTGTTTGGTCCAAAGGTCAGTGTCCACTCCTTGCTGGTGTTGCGTTCATCAGCTGAACTGGGTGAACTCTCACATTGGCGGTGCCATGATGACATCACCACTTACCAGTCACATGTTTGTGACTTTGGCTGTTACTTTGCAGTGGTTTACTAAATGAGTGATGTTGTGCGTTAACGTGGCTTGATGCAGTAACGGTGCAGTGTCAGACTTGGGATCAAGAGGTTGTGTGTTCGACTGGCTCGTTTTACTATCAAGTGGTTACTATGTAATAAGGTGACTCTCTGCAGACAGGTAGACCGTTTGCATATATAACCGACATCAAGATCAACTCAGCCTTTCATCCTTTTGCTGATCCCTTAAGGTTAGGTGGAGTAATGGCCTATCTGGCTGGGGTTAAGGCAGGATATGTTTACCTGTGTTGGCTGGCAGGTAACACAGTGTGAGCCCATATGGCAGGTGATATGCTGCAGCTGTTAGATGGGTTACCCAATAACATAAAGAGCTATACACAGCTTTTAATGTTTCATGCTGCTGTGCTGTAGCCGCAGCTGCTGGCTGCTCTTCCGGCTCCAGACTGTGCAAAGGAAGCAGCACTGAACGCTGCTCAGTTCTACTGTAGACTGCAGGCTGAGGATGGGCACTGGGCCGGTGACTACGGTGGTCCATTGTTTCTCATGCCTGGTCTGTACCATCTGTGTGCATTTTCTAAGGGTGGCCACCGGTTTGTGAAAGTTGGGAAAGTTTCTTTTCGACTGTCTTGCTCTGGCACCATGACAGCACTCTTAGTTACTAAGGCACTGCAGATTCTCTCTGTCTGTCTGTCCATCTATCCGGACTCCAGACCGCATGCTTGTAGTTTTTTTGTTGCGCGATCGCCGCCGCTCGTCACTTCGATCAACCCATGCGGGCCAAAGATGACATAATCACCATCTCTGGCACTCAGCTGCTGTACGTCGCTCTGTCAGTCCTTCTGTCTATAGTGCAGCAAGTGTTGTGCCATCCCTCATCTCTAACTTAGACTAAGCGGTATTCAGCATTCACGCTGCATGCTGAATTGACTGTTTCACTGCTCCATTGATTTCGTCCACGAGCTTCGATTACATTCGGCTGTTTTATTTATTCGGTCTATTTATGCAGCCGTTCTAACAGGCCGCATTATGGATCTTACCCATGCGTCCGCCTGTCTTTGACAGATATTATTGATGCACCACAGCCGTGCTGTAGGCGTCTTACATGGTTGTCATCTATCATTGTCTGTCGTCCTCTGTAACGGGTGTATTGTGGCTAAACAGTACAAGATAGGGCCTAGATTGCTTCTTCTTCTTCTTCTTTGCATGCTCTGCCCTAAGGCAGGTTCCAATGACAATGACGCTATCTGACCCTGCAGTCCCGGCTTTGTGCTCCTCTCTTCAATTCCTCGTAACTGATCTTCTTTTCCTGTTGTTCCATAAGTAAGTCCAGCATCTTCCTTCTTGGTTATTCTCTTGGTCATTTCCTTTCTATCTTCCCCTCTAGTACAGTCTTCAGAAGACAGTCATGTCTTAAGACATGTCCTATCCAGTTTGCTTGGCATTGCTTGATGACTTGCATCAGAGAACGTTGTTCTTGTACCAGACACAAGACTTCTTCATTTGACACATGTGCTGTCCATCTGATCTTTTCCATCTTACGCCAGATCCACATCTCAAAAGCTAGATTGCTATTGATCACTAATAGGAAGTCGAATACTGGCTTTCAAATGACATTAAAATCATTGACCTTTGATGACCTTGAATGCACTATGGTGTGCCAATTGTGTGGTATTGAGGCTACGTGGCAAGTCGTAATAACCATCACGACATGTGTAGAGCACGACAGTCTCCTAAGCTAAGAGCTTGTTCAATTTTTTATCACTGGAAAGTTTTTGATAACCAAATGCAGTCTTGAAAGTTTCAGAATTTGATGGAAGAGGGTCCTGAAAGTTCTTGAACCTCATTTCTTCAAAATCATCAATCATGACTGCAATGTGAGAATTATGTACACTATGCTGTATAAATATTGAACAGTTCAAATGTTTACCTTCACATGTATGAAGTTTGTATTGCTTCATTTTACAATAACTGTTTATTTATGAGAGACAATACTGTTACACAGTGTTTCCTGTTGATTCGTGTTTGGTTTAGGTCTGGTGATCGTTTGCTACATCACCGGCACACTGCTGGAACTGGAACAGAAGCTAGAAATGATTCGCTATCTGCGCTCCGTGCAGTGTCCAGATGGTGGCTGGGGATTGTAAGTGGAATATTTATTTATTGTATTGTTATGCACAAAAGCAGCTACTGCTTTCAGCACGTCTTAGCCATCGCAATTCTGTTTGTCCATCCATCCATCTGTTCGTCCGTCTGTCCGTCTGTCACACGGGTGGATCAGTCAAAAACGGTGCAAGCTAGGATCACTAAATCTTCACCGTCAGGTGCCTGGAAGACTCTAGTTTCGGAAACCGTAAAGCTTTTCCATAAATTTGAAGGGGTCACCCCAAACGAGGGCGCTAAATGAGAAGGGGGTGGGCAAAATTTGTGATTTTGGGCCAATTAGTTGCTGTATCTCAGTAACAGTGCGAGATAGGGCCTAGGTTACTATTAATCACTAATAGGAAGTCGTACACTGGCTCTTGATTGGCGCCTAATTCAATGACCTTGAATGACCTTGAACGCTAAAATAGGGGGTTTATGGATTTTTTTGGCGATTTTGGGCTGCGACACAAGTGTATAGCATTCACAAGGTGGCGCCACGCTACTATCGTTATGCAATCCAGATAGAGAATTTGGTATTTGTATATTAACTTAGCATGAACCGGAACTGCTATAGGCTTTCGCGTGTCTTGTGAGCATTAGCTCAAATTTCTTTTTTTTCTGTTATTTATCAGTTTATCATCTTCGTAAACAGAAGTAGAAGATAGAAGGTTGTGGAAGAGATGATATTTAGTAAAATGTTTTTGAAATAAAAATGAGTTAGACAGTAGATGTGAATTGGATGCCCTGAAAGAATTCTGTGTTAAGAACAACAGAGACAGTTTTTTGTTAGCAGTGTATTAAAGCAAAAGTTACAATTGGAAATGTGGATTGTAGTTCTTACAGTGAGTGCAAGTTGTTGTCATTATTGTAAAAGCAATATTATAATAATTTATTTTTAAGTTAATAACGATTATTGTTATTTTTTAACTATTCATGAGATGATGTATTCATTAATTTCTGCTGCTGTAATTCTACGGTGTAGCTATATTAACTGTTGGTTATTTATTGCGGTGATAATGACTGATATATGAATAATGGATGGTACTGCATTACTGCTGATCTGAGCTGGTTTTCTTCAGACACACCGAAGGACCGCCGACTGTATTTGGCTGTGCTCTCAACTATGTAACAATGAGGCTGCTTGGCGTCCACCCACAAGACAAGGATCTTATCTCGGCCAAAACCATGCTGCGCAGGCTTGGTCAGATATTGACAATTATTTAAATTGCTCATAATTAATTAGCTGAAATATAAACAGGTCAACTTAGCCTCGCCATCTCTTTATGGGTATGTGCAATGACCACCAGCAAAAGCTGGGACTTAAGCAGACATGCCGCATGATGCACTGGCCGCGTATCCATGGTTTCGCAGTGTGAACTGGTGTTTGTCTGAGAGCTGTGGGAATGAAGATCAGCATCGCTCTATGGCCCTTATGGCTTGGGAAGGACTTTAATTTTTTCCATTAATTAGTTAATTAACTAATGAGATTTTGCGATCATTTTCATTTTAGAACCTCAGTGTGATAACAGCCATTTCATTTGTTTGCCATGACATGGACACATATCAAGTTAAGTGTATGTAAGGACACACTATCACTGGAGCTGTATTGAATCCTGTTGCTATGACAAGTTTTCGGTTTATCTGTTGGTAATAAAAAAAATTTTTTCCGCAGTAAAGTGCGAGACTTGACCATTTTTGCTATGTACTGTTTAGAAGAAAGAAAGAAAGATGCACAGTGCTGTCTAGTGACTCTGTTGACAGCTCATTATTCCTGTGTGCAGCAGAACTGTTAAGTTTGTAGTCTTGGATTGAAGATGGATCGTGTTGCATGTATACTATATTATGCTCAGTGCAAGGGGGGTCGTCTCGCGGACGTAATCACTTGTTTCAGATTTTGTGTCGATTGGTTGAGGGGTTTTGGATCTGTGTGGGGTCGAATTTTGCCATTCTCCCTTGACTTAGCCGGTCACCATTAACACAGGGCTGTGCTACCACTCGCCTGTGATTATGCTCAGTGTCAACATTCACTGATGTGAATTGAAACTGTGGTGATGGGGTAGGGACAGTGACAGCCCCTGTCACTGTCCCTACACAGCCTTTGTAGGGAGTGCAGATGGGGTGGGGATGGTGTTTACGAGGTTGGGTGGAGAATGGGGATGGGGCTTAGTTTCTGTCCCATTGTCGACTTCCCTTCTATGCTGTCAATAATTACCAGTTCCAGATGATGTAGACCAGTGGATTGTGTTCACGCTGTGCTCAGGTGGTGCGTGTGCCATACCTTCGTGGGGTAAGTTCTGGCTGGCCGTACTGAACGTTTACAGCTGGGACGGAATGCACAGTCTGCTGCCCGAAATGTGGTTTGTACCATGCAAACATTTGATAAGATTTGACCAGAAATTTGCTCTTGCATATTTTTGTTTATCATATGCTTAGTTAAGTTGATAATAACAGCTCAGGAGCATCTGCATTTAACGTGGTATGCATTGACATAAATTAGGTTAGGTGGACAGTGAGTCTACCTTACGTTATCCACATTTGTCGAAATTTTGACGAAAACACTTTTGTTCATTTTATAATGGTTCGCTATGTATGTGCATGGGATTTGCACAATGTTGGTAGGATATTCCCAGAGTGGCTGCCTATGCACCCGTCCAAGCTGTGGTGTCACTGCCGGCAGGTCTACTTGCCAATGGCTTACTGCTACGGCTGTCGACTCAAGGCTGATGAAACGCCGCTCATACAACAGCTCAGACATGTGCGTAGTGTCTGTATTCTTAGCAAGTCAAGTCTGTACTGGTTTCAGCGCTGCTGGAGTTGGTAAGTAAGTACGCAGTACAAGGTTATACCACTCCAGACAGTGGCGTATAGTGCTTTAACCATGCTTGGATTGCATCATCTGCACAGTCTTTGGCTGCAGTCATGCAGCCAAAGTTGTGTAAATAATATCAGTGTGAGCTAAGTGTGGTTGAGGTTGTGGTTTACTTGCTTATGATAATATGATGTAATACGATGGATACATTCAGTGTAGCATCATCAGCATTGCGAATAATTTTTAATTTTGTGCAGAATTCTAGGTTGTTTTGTGATTTTGTGAATACGTGTTGTGCAGTTTTATACATTTAATCACTGTCTTTGAAAATCATTATGTGTAATTTTGTATGCTGTGTAGACTTTGGTTTTTCTGCAGGGCTGTGATGTTTTTATTTATACACATTTTAGCTTGTTTTTTCTGTTTTTTTATGAATAAACATTATTGTTAACGCAAATGTGAAGTACTTTCTAAGCCATAAGGCATGTAGAATGGCACTGATCTCCGTTTTCTTAGCCCTCAGCCATACACCAGTTTACACTTCGAGACCATGAATATATGGTTAGTACATCACGTGTTGTACCTGTTTATGTCCCAGCTTTTACAGGTGTTGATTGTGTTCACCCATAGAGGGATAGCCAGGCTCAGTTACCTGGGTGGTTGGCTGGGTACCAAGATGGTTTATCCACCTTCTGACGGTCACCCATCCAAGTACTAACTGGGCCCAGTGTTGATTAACTTTGTTGATGCTACCGACGACGTTAACAACTGAGCCTAACCGCCACAAAACACGTTTTTTATTGTGTTGTCATTATAATATAATTAATATTTTGTAGGAATTATATGATGGCTCCTACGTGAGCATTGTCTGGTCTCATCAGAGGAACAATATCTCTACAGCTGATCTTTACACTCCGCATAGCTGGCTACTGTCCACAGCCTTCTGTATGTAAATTTACTGTTAGTTTCTTATCTGTTATTATTATGCGCAACAGCAGCTACTGCGGTAGCGCATCTTAGCCATTGCAATTCTGTCTGTCTGTTTGTCTGTCACATGGGTGGATCATTCAAATATGGTGATGGCTAGGATCACCAAATCTTCACTGTCAGCTGCCTGGAAGACTCTAGTTTCAGGGTCTGTAAAGCTTTTCCATCAAATCGAAAGGGGTCACCCCCAGCGAGGGCGCTAAATAAGAGGGGAGTGGGAAAAATTTGCGATTTTCAGCCAATAAGCCACTGTATTTCAGAAACGGTTTGAGATAGAGCCTAGGTTACTATTAATCACTAATAGGAAGTCCTACACTGGCTTTTGAGTGAATTGCATCGAAATCACTAGAGATAGACTGGGACACTGACAGTGTGCATGTGAAACTTTCAGCATTAAGCATAGTTTTCACTAGTTTAACTTTCGCTTTTCTGTGTTCATGGAATTCTCTGTAAGACAGGATCATCAAACTTGGGTACCCCCTTCAAAATACACAGTCAGTATAATGCAGGCAATATCACCTTTTGTAATTTTTGCTGTTTTTGATGTGCAAAACATTAAATGTTGCCGTTAACAAGTATATAAACTGATGTTTTGTACATTCATATTATGTAATGGGTCACGCTGTCTCACCCGCAGCATCACCAGCATCGCTGTCAGGCACTAATTAGCAACTCACCCATTTATTCATTCATTCATTCCAACGTGCCAAGCCTCACCCTCCCTTTTCACCCTGGATGTACAGTGCTGCAGGCAATCTCAGCTTTGATCACAGCTGATAACACTCGCGGAGCAGGTGAGAAGAGTTGTGGTGCCACGCGTCTTGTCTATTATTGTGTGGTTAATGGTTAACTGGACCAGCAGTTTCAGTACCGGTCTTGCATTCGGGACCAGTTAGCTGGTTAATCGGTTAACTGTTAACAACCTTAAATTGATGTGTATCATATTGTATTGTTTGTTGTTGATGTTTTGTGTGACAGATGCATTGGACTGGTATGAGGCGTGGCATTCATCGACTTATCGACAGAAGTCAGTCGATGAAATCTACAAACATATCTGTGCTGACGACACTGTGTCACATGGAATAAGCATTGGTCCTGTAAGTGCTTATCAACGTAAACACGTTTTCCTTCTCAGTCCTAAACGATGCCTTATCTGTAGAATAATGGATGCTAGTACTGTCGATCTGGATTTTTACCTCCGCCAAGGAGGTAATGTTTTTGCCGGAGTTTGTTTGTGTGTCAGAAGGATAACTCAAAAAGTTATGGACGGATCTTTCTGAAATTTTGCAGGTATGTCGGGCATGGCATAAGCTACAAGTGATTCAATTGTGAGGGTGATCCGTAAAGATTCCTGGATTCTGGATCACTTTGAAATTTTCGTTACCATTGCGTTAAAGGGGGCATAAGCGAACCGCTGACGTAGTGAAGATAGTGACGCCGCCTGGCGAATAGCTTTGCCTTGGCGGAGGTACCTGCGCTCTCCGAATGCTTTTTCTAGTTTTAGGATGTGGGGGAGCGAAGGGAGTGGGGAAGAGAAGAGGGATGGATCGAAAAGAGTGCATGATGAAGGGGAGAGGTTGGTCTGACTCGGAGGACGTTGTTTCCTGGTGCTGCGAGGGAGGGGGTTTCGTGAACGCTTCTGCCAACTTAGGACACAAACTTTTGTCAGATGCCACCACTGCACCATCGCCGTGGGTCTTCAGGCAGCGTCTCAAGTCTTTCTTGTTTCGTCGTTTGTATTTAGACCTACTTATCTGACACTTGACAGACATGGTCCTACAAATGATGCTTGTTATTTAGGTCATGCTAAACTCATTTCTAACGAATGATGATGATGATAGTGATGATATCGGTTGCTTGCAGATATCCAAGGCGATTCAGATGCTGGTGAGATGGCACAGAGATGGCCCTGAACATCCTGCATTCAAACTGCATCAGTTCAGGGTTCGAGATTATCTCTGGTCAGTCGTTTTATTTTTTTTTCATTTGTTGTTTGTATTTTTTCAAGTCAGCCTGGCTCTGACTCTGATTTGTCTGGGACGTATTGTGCTGTAGAAATGTGTTTTGATTGGTGCATCAATTGATCGTTTTATTTATTGATCGATCACGTGATCTGTTGATGCATCAGTTGATTGAATGATTGATTTAAAATGTTTATGGTAAGCTGTGACAGCCTTGGGGTGTCCCATTTAATCTCACGTATAGCTCTTTATTCTGATCCCATGGCAGAGCTACTGAGCATCACCTGCCTTATGGGATATGCAGTGTTACTTGCCACCTGACACAGGTGAACATGCTTTTTACGTGCGAAAGCAGAATGCTTCGCGCGTCTTTGCCACCGTATGGGCGTCCGTCCGTCTGGCTGTCCGTCCGTCCGTCACACTCGTGAGCTGTATCAAAACGGTGCAAGCTAGAATCACGAAATCTTCACCTTGGACTGCCCCAACGTCTCTAGTTTATCGTGACAAAATTTCGTGCCACTGGGTGCAGGGGTTCCCCTCGAACGAGGGCGTCGAAGAGGTGTACCCCCCTTAAAAAGACGTCATTTTGCCGTTATTGGCTCGAATAATGTGAAAACGGTTCATACGTGCTGCTTATCATAACAAGCACTTGTGACAGGCTTTTGGGATTTATCAACATCGATGACCTTGAACGACCTTGAAC